>Ga0157363_1000233_pt1 | contig 43194 bp, 36 predicted proteins | sample AttsexASBM1_FD_111477 | JGI IMG/M metagenome (GOLD analysis project Ga0157363, IMG submission 111477) | Fungus gardens microbial communities from leaf cutter ant in Ribeirão Preto, State of São Paulo, Brazil - Atta sexdens ASBM1 | ecosystem: Host-associated > Fungi > Mycelium > Unclassified ... | reverse complement strand
TTCGGATATCCACCAGGTACGCGCTGAATGGGCTGGAACGCTCTATCCCTGCGTACCGGGACATGAAATTGTCGGTCGTGTAGTGGCCGTTGGCGATCACGTCTCCGGTTTTTGTGCAGGGGATCTGGTGGGGGTCGGCTGCATTGTCGACAGCTGCCGGCACTGCGGTGACTGTGACGACGGGCTGGAGAACTACTGCGACCATATGACAGGGACATACAATTTCCCGACACCGGATGCGCCGGGCCACACGCTGGGCGGATATTCGCAGCAAATTGTGGTGCATGAACGCTATGTCCTGCGCGTCACTCACCCGGAAGCGCAACTGCCCGCCGTGGCACCGCTGCTGTGCGCGGGGATCACCACGTACTCACCGCTGCGTCACTGGCAGGCGGGTCCCGGCAAGAAGGTCGGGGTGGTTGGTATTGGCGGACTGGGGCATATGGGGATCAAGCTTGCGCACGCCATGGGCGCGCATGTCGTGGCCTTTACCACATCTGAGTCCAAACGTGATGCCGCCAGGGCGCTTGGTGCAGATGAGGTGGTGGTCTCCCGTCACGCCAGCGAAATGGAAGCCCATGTAAAGAGCTTCGATTTTATCCTCAACACCGTTGCTGCGCCGCATAACCTCGACGTGTTCACCGCGCTACTGAAACGCGATGGCACGATGACCCTGGTGGGTGCGCCGGCCACGCCGCATGACTCACCGGAAGTGTTCAACCTCATCATGAAGCGCCGGTCGATTGCCGGGTCGATGATTGGCGGCATTCCTGAAACGCAGGAGATGCTCGATTTCTGCGCTGAACATGGCATTGTCGCCGACATTGAGCTTATCCGCGCCGATCAGATTAACGACGCCTATGAGCGCATGCTCATAGGCGATGTGCATTATCGGTTTGTCATGGATAACACCACCCTGGCTTAATGATAAGGAGCCTCTGACATGAACTACCAACATCTGGGTCGTACCGGCCTGCGGGTAAGCCGCATCGGTCTCGGTACCATGAATTTCGGTGAGCTGACCGATGAGCCAACCAGCTTCAGGATCATGGATGAAGCCGTGGATGCGGGTGTCAACTTTTTCGATACCGCTGACGTCTATGGCGGGCCGCAGTCACCGGATATGGCAAAAGGGTACGGGACATCCGAAGAAATCATCGGTAACTGGCTGGCACGCAGCGGCCAGCGTGACCGGATAGTGCTGGCCACAAAAGTGTACCAGCCGATGGACACGGGTCCGAACGACAAGTACCTGTCCGCCTACCATATCCGCCGGGCCTGTGAGGCCAGCCTGAGAAGACTGAAAACGGACCATATCGATCTCTACCAGATGCACCATATCGACCGGAACACCCCCTGGGAGGAGATTTGGCAGGCTATGGAGCAGTTAATCCGTGAGGGTAAAGTCAGCTACGTGGGCAGCAGTAACTTTGCCGGCTGGGATATTGCCACTGCACAGTGCAAGGCTGGCGCGCGCAATCTTCTGGGGCTGGCCTCTGAGCAGAGTCTGTATAACCTGACCCAGCGCACGGTTGAGCTGGAAGTCATTCCGGCGCTGCGTCATTACGGCATTGGCCTGATCCCCTGGAGCCCGGTCGGAATGGGGATGCTGGGTGGAGTTCTGAAGAAAATTGCGGGTGGCCGTCGGGCAACACCGCAACTGCAGGCGCAAATCAACCGCCTGCGGTCGCAACTGCAGGCCTGGGAAACACTGTGTGATGAGCTGGGGGAAACACCATCAGACGTCGCGCTGGCCTGGCTACTGCAGAACCCGGTAGTTAGCGCCGTGCTCAGTGGCCCGCGTACAGCTGAACAGCTCCGTCAGAATCTCAATGCCCTGACGCTGTCTCTTTCAGACGATACGCTCAAAAGGCTGGATACCATCTGGCCGGGACTGGGCGGGGAAGCACCTGAAGCCTATGCATGGTAAACTTTTATCAGGGTTAACCACTACCGGCCTTCGGGTCGGTAATTAGGTTATTTCAGCCAAATTGGTTACATGAAGATGTTGTACTTTTCCTTAATTCTTAGATGTCCGCTTCATGCTCTAAGCTGATGCTATGAATCAGTTGCAAGCTGGATGACTGAAGAACGAAGGCCTGATAAAGAGTATCCTTTTGTCGCCCTGCTGGCATGCAGATGTATAATTGCGGCACAATAACGGCATATTTTCAGGATGAAAGGTGCAGGATTATGGAAGTTAGTGAAGCAGAGTTGCTGAGGTCGGGTTTTACTGACGCTGATCTGAAAAAAATTAAAAACAACATCGAAAGCTATGGCGGAAGTATTAGTGAGGCGGTAGTGGACCTGAAGAACAAATTCAGTGTGCTGCTCTGGATAGCTTCAGGTTGTGCAGTAGTGTTTGTCTTTTTACTGTGTTTTTCCACTAAGGCATATATTTTAGGGGGAGGCTTGTCTCTGCTATGCGGAGTCGCCCTCACGACATTGATTCAACCGCCAGTGCTGGCCTGGAAGTCCTGGCGTTACTGCCGGTTGAATAAAGGCTAATGCGAGTGCTCATTTAGGTTGATTAAATCAAATATCACCTTAGCCTTAACACCCCAGCCAACGATTTTCATAGTTAGCTTCGGTCGGCTCATAGTGTCAACTTTACGAATGTAATCCCGGGGCATCCACAACGCACCACTGATCTCCTCCCAATATCCCTGCCAGGCTAAATCAGAGAATCTGACCTTTTTGATGACTTCGGGCAAATTCCGCCGGAGTCAGGTTATTTAATTATGAATGCGGCCGGTAATGATTATATTCTTGTCGCCACTGTTCGATTTTTCCCGGGCATCCTCAGGCGACAGGAACCAGTGAACGTTCAGTCATTCATCCCTCAGGCTGCCATTAAAAGATTCGGCAAGTGCATTATCTGTGGGTTTTCCCGGACGGGAGAAGTCCATGATGACTCCGTTTCACAGGCCCATCTGTCCATCGATTTTGAGATAAACTCGCTGCCGTTATCCGTCTGCAGCCTTTGCGGGATACGCCCTGAGGACTGCTTTAAACGCTCCATTACGGCAACCACATCATCACCCCGTAGCCCCTTACCGACCTCGACCACCAGACATTCACGACTAAAATTATCCACTACAGTCAGCACCCTGATCCGGCGTCCGTTGAACAGATTATCACCAACGAAATCCATGCTCCGGCACTGATCAGCAGCAACCACTTGCGGCCGTGATTTCCTGTGCCTGCCGGTGACATGCCTGCGGGGACGTTTTGACCGTAAATTCAGTCCTTCCGGGCAGTAAATTCGGTGGGTTTTCTTATGGTTAACCCGCCAGCCCTCACGGCGAAGGAGGATATGAATACGCTCACAGCCATAGCGTATCCGGGTCTCTGTAATTGCCCTTATTCGCTGCGTCAGTGCCCGGTCGTCACGGCAACTGAGGTAGTGGTAAACCGTACGGTTCTGCATCATCAGTTCGCATCCCCGGCGCCCCCCGACACGGTACGCTGCAAGCAGATATTCCACGGCCTCACGCTTCTGCACCGGCCTCAGAACTTTTTTCGGATGACATCCTGCAGCATTTCCTTGTCCAGGCTCAAATCAGCCACCAGACGTTTCAGGCGGTGATTCTCTTCCTCCACCAGCCTTAGACGGCGTAATTCAGTCCCCCCATGCCGCCGAATTTCTTCTTCCAGTTGTAAAAAGTCGCCTCAGATATCCCCATCTTTCTGCAGACTTCCTCCACCCGGATGCCGATTTCTGCCTGTTTCAGCGCAAAAGCTACCTGTTCTTCCGTATAACGTATCTTTTTCATGCCGGATTACCTCATTTACTGAGAGAAAGAAAAGCCGGAAACTCCACTTTATACCGGGACTGAACAAAGGGAAGAGATCAAACCAAAAGATATTCTGAACCGAAAGTTAAGGCCTTTAAATCTATAAATAATGACCTTTTTCTTAACGTCGTTTTTTAAATTATTGGCCTCGCCCCTCTATTACCACTGGGGTCCAGGACCTACATGCTCTTACGCTTCAAACCTTCGCTGCAACTACCTGAATTTCGATGAGATAATGGGGTTTGGCAAAGGCCGATTGTGTACATGCCCTGACTGGCGGTATTACATCTTTCAACCAAGCCTCCCAAATTTCATTCATCGCATCGAAATCATGCATATTTTTAAGCCAAATCTGTGCAGAGAGTAAATGGCTCTTGCTGCTTTGTGCTTCAGCCAGCAGATTATCAATACTTTGCAATATCTCCATCGTTTGCTGGTGAATATCTCCCTCATTTCGTGCTGTTTTACCGGAAAGATAAATCGTGCCGTTATGGATGACAACTTGGCTCATTCGCGAGTTACTGTGCATTTTTATTGTTGTATTCATCATTAATTACCGTTCAATCTTCAAGCTAAAATGGTCATTTTTTTCCGTGACGTAGCCTACGGAACTCTTATTGAAGTGACTTGTAAACACCACTGCGCGATGAGTGTTGGCTAAATCTAGTAGCCAATTTCGAGATTAATTAGCCAGCACACAATCGCGGCCAAATACTGAACTCAAAGTGTTATGCTCAACCTGTAGTGGTGTGTGCATTATGTCGCCACAGAAGATGGATGTTTCCGCTTCACTTTCTAGCACAATACTCATGTGACCAATGCTGTGGCCGGGCGTCGGATAGAACGTTTTTCCTAAAAAAAATATCGTGGCTGTATTTGGCAGAGTCACAACAGGCCCGCACTCAATGATTGGCGCGATACTGTCACCGAACACCACTTCCCTTGCAATACCCTGCTGTGACATAACAAAGTCGAGCACAACTTGTGGACATACCCAAGTTGCATGGATAAAAGCAGGGACCCACTGTTTACCATTCCATACGGTATTCCAACCGACAAGGTCAGTATGTAAATGGGGGGTGCAAGACATAATCAATATCGTCTGGCCCAATAACAGTGCGTTTTAAATTATCCATCCATGGAGAATTCCGTTGATTGAACAGCGGGCTGAAAGAGCGATCTTTGCCATCCCCCATTGCAGTATCAATCAATACGCGCCCCTCTGGCCCATCGATGAACCAGCTGTTAACGCTCATTTCAACCTGAGCATCAACCTCCACGCCAACTGGCGAAAGATTGTTCTGACCTTCTGGCAGCAGTTTCACCAACTGCATACTAAAAAATTGTTCGGTAACTCGCTTGATTGCCACATTGCTGAGGTGATAAGAGTCTGCTGTCATCATAAATATTCCATAACTTGAATACACTGTTGAGAGTTAATCATTAGTGACGATATCAGGACAGTATTTGACGGACAGTGAGTAGAGAACCGCTGCTGCAATCGCGGCACCCGCACAGACTATTGCTAGTGCAATACCGAGTGCATTGGTGGTTCCATGCAATTGCTGACTTAAATAACCCACCAGAAGAGGTCCGCTTCCTCCTCCCAGTAAGTTAGTCATAAAAACAAGCAACGATATGGCGCGACCACGCATACGGTTTGGAACAGCAATTTGCAGCGGAATGGGGGCCAGCGCCATAACAATACTGGCGCAAAACAGAGTAACACCGTAAAAAGCAATAGCTGTAGAAAAAGGGATAATCGGTGCAATTGCAGAAAAAACAACCAGCCCCCCCGAAGCATAAGCTGACACTTTCAGTGCGCTTCTCAACAGATTTGCTTGCCATTTCATACTGACGAGCTTCCCGGCTAACAGCACGCCCGCTATACCCGCAAACATATAAGTAGGGCCACTGACCTGCCCAACATGTCCAGCCATCAGACTGAAATGTCGGATCATGACAGTAGGAAACCAGGCCGTGAGCGAATAAAACAACATGATGAGACAGGAATAGGCAAAATAATAAGGCAGACAAAAGCGGTTTTTTACCACCAGCTCATGGACTACCGCCCGAAAACTCGGCACGTCGACCTCTGCCAGAGTATGCTTGGCGTAAGGATTAAGTCGAGCTGGCTCACGGACAGTGAAAAACACTAATGCAGCCAGCAGTAACCCCGGAAAACCGACAAGTAAAAATACCAATTGCCAGGAATACATACCCACGAAACTGTTTTGAGCATTGAGCATATTACCTAACCAACCCAACAGCATTCCACCTCCGGTCAATGCCAGGCCGCTACCAATATAGGGACCTAGCATAAAGATCCCCGTTGCTCGGGTTAACCGGCTGGCGATGAACATATCCGCAAAAATCGACAAAACAGCCGGACTGAGAGCGGCTTCGGCAATGGCGGTACCTCCACGCCATATCAACAGCTCGGTAAAGCTGCTGGCCGTAGCACATAACATGGTTGAACAAGCCCAAATAGCAATGCATACCGCGATTAATTTAACGCGATTTGCACTATCCACCATTCGGGATATCATTACGCCAGCAGTGGCATAACAGAGAGTAAAAGAGAATCCTTGAAGGATCCCTATCTGGATATCTGAAATATTTAGCGTGGTTTTCAGGGACTCGACGAGAATGCTCAAAATTTGGCGGTCAAGATACGAGAATGCAAAGCACGCGAGAAATAACCCAATAGCATAGGCGCCACCACGAGAAGCGTTATTTATTACTTTCGTTATCGTTTCAGTGTTCATATGTCATGCCCCTAGGAGAAAAATTAATCAGCACCATGACGAAGGTGACGCGATAACGGCCAGACAATCACCCGCAACGACATGAGAGAAAGTTCGCGTAACCATGATCTCACCTTCTTGGCTGAAATAATGCTCTGTCGCTGCCTCCCATGGAGCATCGATGTTAAAGAGTCGTCCTGCAAGCTGCCCGGGATGTACGTGATCGCCGAGCTTGAAACAGGGTTCAAAAACACCGCGTCCGCGGGAGAATAGATAGTGTCCGGCTCCTTTAACTTTCATGAGTCGCGTTTCACTCTGTTGTTGCGCGGGAGCATGGCTGATCACGTCCAAAGCCTGCAAAACGCGTCTTAATCCGGCTTCGACAATCTGGAGGTAATCAGGATTGCAGGATGCCCCACCGCCAAACTCACCGCAGAGGAAAAGTTTGCCATGACTCTCTGCCGCCGCGCCGTAAGTTCGATCTTCTCCCAGTAAATCCATGATCATGGTTGTAGGTGCATTGAAGGCGTTAACCAGCTTAATGTAATCATCATGCTGCGCCGTATCCTCAGGCAGGGCTGCCAATAGAACCGGAGCATGATTGAATGACGCTCCCCCCGCATGCATATCCAGAATGACGTCAGAGATCGGAAATAGTTCTGTGTCAACGTAATGGGCTATCATTTCGGTCAGACTTCCATTGCGATTACCTGGGAACATTCGGTTTAAATTGCCTTTATCCAGAGGAGATGTCCGTGTACCTTTTTGAAACGCAGGAAAGTTCAGGCCAGGGATCACAATAATTCTGCCGTTTATTTTCCAATTTTCCATCTCTTGCATGATTTTCATCAGGGCAATAGGCCCCTCTAATTCATCACCGTGATTACCGCCCGTCATTAAAACCGTAGGGCCGTTTCCTTGCTTCAAGACGGCTACAGGGATGGGAATTCGCCCGTAGGCAGATGTATCATGTGAGTGGGGAAGCAGCAGAACACCCGTTTGATAACCATCGGCATCCCAATCTACCGTTGCACTGATAAGAGAACGTTGTGAGGTCATTTTATCTTCCTGAACTAGGTCGTTTGTAAATGAGACTCAGTATGGGATTACACTAGGTATTAATAAAAATACTAAATAGTAGATCTGCTGATGCCTTATGGGCATCACTAAGGATTAGATAAGGCTTTATGAGAAATATGTAGTGAATCTAAGAAGCGATTTAGCAATGGCGCATTATTTTTAGCCAGAAAGGAAAAACTCAGTGGCATCATAATATTTAGATCTGACAGTTTGATCAAATCTACCCCTACAGGCTGGCGAGAGATATTGGCAGAGTTGACCAATGCGGCACCAATGCCTGCGCTCACCAATGCCAGAATCGCTGACTCAGTTTGTTCTTCCTGTACAATCTTTAACGTCACGCCCAAATTGTGGCACGCAGACATGAGATGATCGTAATAGGCAGGATAAATTCGACGAGATGATGTGATAAAAGGCAGATGTGCAACGCGGTGTAATGATACGCTGTCACTCTCATCACACAATGCCCACGTCTTTGGCAGCGCTAACCTGATATCATGCTGGTGTAACTTAATAACCCTGCACTGATCAGACTGGGCTCCAAACTCATAAATAAAACCGCCATCAAGATTGCCCTTTTCAATAAGTGAGACCTGTTCAGGTGTATTTAACGGAATTAGCTCAAGTGTAGCCTGTGGGACTAACTGCTGAAAGTGGCGAAGTGTCGCGGGCACCACACCATCCCAACTGCTGTTTTCGACAAACCCGAGACGCAGATGCCCTTCGAAACCGCTGTCAATACGTTGGGCGTTTTCAATAGAAACATCCAGATCGGCCATTAGTTTTTTTACATCATGATAAAAGGTCTCTCCAGCAGGTGTGAGATCGAGTCCGCGCGGATGACGAATAAAGAGGTTAAATCCAACTTCTCTCTCCATATCCTGCAGTTGTCGTGAAATAGCAGGTTGAGTCACGTGCACATAATTTGATGCGAGACGGATACTTTTATGTTCAGCAACACTCAGAAAATAACGTAACTGCCGTAATTCCATGATTTATTCCAGAATGAAAATTAGGATTAACTAGAGAAGATTTGAACCGTTAATTTTTGTAATGATTTAAACCTACCAAGATACGTTCACACCATGTCTGAGAGCTCCAGCCAGATCACAAAAAATATTAACCTGTGGGGTAATATTGGCCGACAGATTGTTGACAGAGGATACTCCGACACCAGCGCCTTGTTTGGGGTAAAAGTTAACATCTGATTTGAATGTTCATAACGTATAGGAAAAAGTAGATGTAAACGCTGATTACTTAAAGTGACCATCATTTTTTTAGAGGATTTTACTAAGCCTCTTATCAGCAGCATTCTCAAGTAATTCGCCAGGTCGTACCTCGGATAAACCAAGCACCGCCTTATCGCGATTGCCTTCCTTAGCGAGGCGACCGTGGCACTACTATGTTACTAATATGCGACTGCGAAAGTAAATCGTTTACATTCATTTGTTAACAGCGAACACCCGCTATTCGCTCAATGCAGAATTTCAACCATTTAGATCCCCAATCGTAATCATTTTCACCGGTCCACCTCAATAACACCTTATCGAGCCATTAAACCAACCTGCGCTCCCGGGTATCCCGCTAATCCCACTCTCCCATTCCCACCTCATTTGCCTTCCGATATAGGCCATGCGATGATTTGCCGACAACCATAAAACGCTTTTCGTTCCGGCAGCTACAGGCCGGGCTTTCACTGAGCCAGTCTCACGCTTCAGAAAGGATGTTGCATGCAAACCTGCCCCAAATGTCATCAGCAGATCAGTAATGATTATTGCCCGTCCTGTGCCGAAAAAGAACGTGCCGCTGACCGGCATGATAACCTGGGGAATTGGGCCGATGAGCCTGATACCCGCCTGCCATCACAGAGTCCATCGCCGTCTCCGGCACCTTCTGCACAACCCGCTCGCAGGTCAGCCCCGAAGCGACCCCCGCTGCCTCTGGATAATTTCGCGGCCAGATTTATCTATGCACGCATAACGCCGTTTATACTGATGCTGTTGCTGGCGTTTGAAATTGTCAGCAGCCTGAAATTCCTGCAAAGCTACCGGGATTACTACGGGCTTGGGCTGTTCACTATGCCGTTCCCGAAACTGTACGCGCCGCTGCTGGTACTGTTGCTGGTGAATTTGCTGATGATGTTTAAATTCCGGGAGTTTCATCAGGCGAAAAGCCGTGAGCGCGGTCACCCGACCTTCTGCCTGTTTGTGTTCTTCTGGTTCTTTAACATGCGCAGTTTTGGCCTGACGGCCGGGTTCTGGCTGATTAACCACTTCTGATCTTATCCCCTTTGATTAGGTACTGCCGGTGTGCAACAGCCCCGTCAGTACTCTGCGATTGTTCTGCCATGCGGCGGATTATCACACAACCTCAGTTTCCGGGGGCTGCCCCCTACCACCGGTTAACCGGCTCTGCTAAGGTGTTGGTACTGTCCTCTGCGGGAACCACACTATGATGGAAGGCCGTCTTTATTTTTGTGCAGACCAGATCTTGCGTTTTAAATCTGACTTCGACGACGCCACCGCCCTGCCTTTGCTGTCAGTGCTTCGGACCCAGCCCGCTGATGATCCCTGGTTTTTGTTACGTTTCTTTCGTCACCCGGTGGTGATTGAACAGGGCACCACTCTGGCAGCGATTTTGATTGCGGTGGAAGCCTGGCAGGATCTGTTAACCGCCCTTCTGGATCGTGATGTCGCCGCTTATATCCGTGAAATGAAAAAACCGGCCCCATCGGCCAGCAACGGGCCTGACTGGATATGTATCCGCCGTCACAGCGCGGTGGTTCGTAGTTATCAGTATCTGCAACCGGGAGAAGAGGAAGACCTTAACGACTATTTTTCCCGCGAACTGGCGCCCGCCGATGATTTCGATATCGAAACCGAATGTAGCGCTTTTGGCATCCGCTTTGACTCTGCACAACACTGGAGCCTGAGCGAAAATATCCATGATATTAAAAACCTGCCGGTAGTGATTGATAACCGACAGGCGCTGGAATTCCTGCCGCAGGACGGGTTACTTCAGAAAGGGGTTACCGGTATTGACTATGATACGCACCGCCACCGGCTCTACAGCGAAACCGAATTAAGTTTTCGTGAACTGCTGGAAGCCATTTTTATCAGCGGGCTGTTTTATTACAGCCCGGCGGTGGCCGAACATAATACCCGGCAACTGCAACAGCTGCTGGCTGAACGGGATGAAGATCCGGACGAAGAACAAGAAGACGCAGAGCCCTTCTCCGAAGACGACCCGCAGATAGCGGGGGAATTCAGTATCGAATTCTCTGAAGAAGCCTTTGATTCCCTGACAGCCCACAACCGCCAGCAGACAGAAGAGTGGCAGGCGCTGAAAAAGCGCTGCCGGCAATATTCGGGGCTGCCGGTGCGTATCGGTAATATTGTTCCGGCGCGCCCGCCGGAGCCCTGACCCAACCACCGGACATAGCGACTCTGCAGAGAACTGTGGCATGATAGCCAGCGGACAGCCGGCAATCAGGGAGAACTCATGAAACCAGTCACACTGTATGATGTTGCAGACCTTGCAGGGGTCTCATACCAGACCGTCTCAAGGGTGGTTAATCAGGCCAGCCATGTTTCGGCGCGGACCCGCGAGAAAGTCGAAGCGGCGATGGCTGAACTGAACTATATCCCCAACCGGGTCGCTCAGCAGTTGGCAGGAAAACAATCCCCGCTGATTGGTGTAGCAACCACCCACCTGGCACTGCATGCCCCCTCCCAGATTGTCGCCGCCATTAAATCCCGCGCTGACCACTGTTCTGCCAGTGTGGTTATCTCCATGATTGAACATGCCGGATTGCAGGCCTGTAAAGCGGCCATTTATCACCTGCTTGCACAACGAGTGACCGGAATTATCGTTAACTTTCCACTGGATGATGATGATGCACGGGAAGTGGCCAATGCCTGCGGCAACGTCCCGGTGCTGTTCCTGGATGTTTCAGACAGTGCCCCGGTCAACAGCATCATTTTCTCTCACCAGCAGGGACCGCAACTGGCAGCAGAATATCTGTTATCCCGGGGCCACCAGCAGATTGCACTGCTCAGTGGCCCCGAAAGTTCGGTCTCCGCCAGGCTAAGACGCAGCGGCTGGCTGTCATCCCTTGCCCGCCAACAGCTGCAACCGGTCGCCGAGTTGCAGGGTGACTGGAGCGCCATGTCGGGCTTTTTACAAACCCGGCAGATGCTGGAGCGAGGTATCCTGCCGGGTGCCATGCTGGTTGCCAATGATCAGATGGCGCTCGGTGCCATGCGGGCTATCTGCGAATATGGTTTGCAGGTTCCGGCCGATATTTCGGTGATTGGTTACGATGATACCGATGACAGCTGCTGCTATATTCCGCCCCTCACCACCATTCGTCAGGACTTTCCGTTGCTCGGCAAAACCAGCGTTGACCGGCTGTTGCAGTTATCGCGTGGCGAACAAGGCACTGAAAACCAGCAACTGCCCGTCAGCCTGGTGGTACGTCATACCGTACAGCCACCGGGCCGTGATGCCGTCTCTGCCAGAGAGCTTTCCGCTTCACTGATCCGTCTGGCCCGCCAGGTCTCGCGCCTCCCCTCCGGTGAATAAATTAATGTGAGTCAGTTCACTGACCGGGCAGTTGCTGCTTTACAGAAAACAGTACCGGCATTTATGTTTTAAAAATTGTGAGCGGATAACAATTTTTAAGGATTGCGGTAATGACACAGAACAGTGACTCTCTGGACGCGGTGCTGGCCCTGAACCACTGGCAAAATCCGGCCATCACCCAGCTCAACCGGCTGGCGGCACACCCGCCCTTTAGCAGCTGGCGTTCCGCGGAGGCAGCGGCAGAAGATCGGCCGTCAGTCAGTCTGCGTAGCCTGAATGGCCAGTGGCAGTTCCGCCTGTTTGACCGGCCGCAGGATGTCCCCGATAGCTGGCGGCTGGCCGATCTGCCTGACAGCCGCGAGATCCCTGTGCCTTCTAACTGGCAGATGCAGGGCTACGACACCCCGATTTACACCAATGTCACCTACCCGTTTCCGGTCGATCCTCCCCGGGTGCCGGAGCACAATCCGACAGGTTGTTACTCGCTCACATTTAAAGCCGATGTGCAGTGGCTACAGCAGGGCCAGACAAGAATCATCTTTGAAGGGGTGAATTCGGCATTTTATCTGTGGTGTAACGGCCGACTTGTCGGCTACGGCCAGGACAGCCGTCTGCCTTCTGAATTTGACCTGACTGATTATCTGCAACAGGGCGACAACCGGCTGGCGGTGATGGTGCTGCGCTGGTGTGACGGCAGCTATCTTGAAGACCAGGATATGTGGCGAATGAGCGGTATTTTCCGCGATGTCACCCTGCTGCATAAGCCGGAAACCCGGATCAGTGATTACCGGATCACCACCCGACTGAATAACGATTTCAGCGCCGCAGAGCTGGCAGCGGAGATCCATTTGCAGGGGAATATCAGCCCTGATCTGCAACTGACCCTGCAACTCTGGCAGCAGGATCAGTTGATTGGCGAGGTCAGCGGGGTTCCCGCCAGCGATATCGTGGATGAACGTGGCCGCTATGCCGAACGTACCACGCTGCGGATTCCGGTCACGCAACCGGCCTTGTGGAGTGCCGAAGACCCGCAACTGTACCGTGCCGTGATCCTGTTAGCGTCCGCCGACGGGCAACTGGCTGAGGCCGAAGCCTGCGATGTCGGGTTCCGTGAAGTGACCATCCGCAACGGTCTGTTATTACTCAACGGGCAACCGCTACTGATCCGCGGGACCAATCGCCACGAACATCACCCGCTCAACGGCCAGGTGATGGACAGAGAGACGATGGTTACCGATATTTTGCTGATGAAGCAGCATAACTTTAATGCGGTGCGCTGCTCCCACTACCCTAACCATCCTTTGTGGTACCGGCTGTGTGATTACTATGGCCTGTATGTGGTGGATGAAGCGAATATAGAAACTCACGGTATGGTGCCGATGAACCGGCTGACCGATGATCCGGACTGGTTACCGGCGATGAGCCAGCGCGTCACGCGAATGGTACAGCGGGATCGTAACCATCCCTGCATTATTATCTGGTCACTGGGTAACGAGTCCGGACATGGTGTCAACCACGATGCGCTGTACCGTTGGATCAAATCTGAAGATCCGTCACGACCGGTACAGTACGAAGGCGGCGGCGCAGACACCGCAGCCACCGATATTATCTGCCCGATGTACGCGCGGGTGGATCAGGATCAACCTTTCCCGGCGGTGCCTAAATGGTCGATCAGGAAATGGCTGTCGCTGCCGGGGGAACATCGCCCGCTGATCCTGTGTGAATACGCCCATGCGATGGGCAACAGCCTGGGAGGCTTCGCCCGTTACTGGCAGGCATTTCGTCAGTATCCGCGGTTACAGGGAGGATTCGTCTGGGACTGGGTGGATCAGTCACTGATTAAATACGATGACCAGGGTCAACCCTGGTCAGCCTACGGCGGAGATTTTGGGGATACGCCCAATGACCGGCAGTTCTGTATGGATGGTCTGGTCTTCGCCGACCGTACGCCGCACCCTTCGCTATATGAAGCGAAGCATGCACAACAATTTTTTAGTTTTCATCTGCTGCCGGGCCAGCCACGTCGCCTGCAAATCGACAGTGAATACCTGTTTCGTCATACCAGTAACGAACTACTGCGGTGGCGTTTCGCTCAGGATGGACAGACCCTGGCCGAAGGTGAGCTGACTCTGGATATCGAGCCACAGGGTAGCCAGATAATTGAACTGCCTGATGTTTCACTGGCAAAGGGTAACGGTCAGTTGTGGCTGAATGTCGAAGTTGTCCAGCCACAGGCGACCCGCTGGTCAGAAGCCTTGCATATCAGCGGCTGGCAGCAGTGGCTACTGGAAGAGAGTGTGGCGGAACCCCTGAGTACCACTGACGGCCAGGCCCCGCAACTGAGTACTACTGACACTGAGTTCAGCGTGACTGCCGGGAACCGCCGCTGGGAATTCAGCCGTGAAGCCGGGGTTCTCAGCCAGTATTTTATCGATGCACAACCGCAGTTACTGAGCGCCCTGACAGACCAGTTTACCCGGGCGCCGCTGGATAATGATATCGGGGTCAGTGAAGCCCACCGGATTGACCCTAATGCCTGGGCTGAGCGCTGGAAAGCGGCCGGGCACTACGCCGCAGAACCGGTATTACTGCAGTGTAGCGCTGAACAACTGAGCGACGCGGTGCTGATAACTACCCTGCATCGCTGGCAGCATCAGCACACCACCCTGTTTATCAGCCGCAAACAGTGGCGGATCGATGCGGCGGGTGACCTGCAAATTACCGTCGATGTTGACCTGCCTGGCGGTGGCACCCCGCCGGCCAGAATCGGCCTGACGTGCCAGTTGTCACAGGTGGCTGAACGGGTTAACTGGCTGGGACTCGGACCACATGAAAACTATCCGGATCGTCTCAGTTCAGCCCGCGTTGATCGCTGGGATCTGCCGCTGGATGCCCTGTATACCCCGTATGTTTTTCCATCGGAGAACGGTCTGCGCTGTGCAACCCGGCAACTAGGCTATGGCAACCATCAGTGGCAGGGAGATTTTCAGTTCAACCTGAGCCGATACAGCCAACAACAGCTGGCAGAGACCAGCCATCGCCATCTGCTGTCTCCGGAGGCGGGAAGCTGGCTGAATATTGATGGTTTCCACATGGGGATCGGTGGTGATGACTCCTGGAGCCCGTCAGTCGCGCCTGAGTATTTGCTCACGGCTCGTCATTACCATTATCAGATTGTCTGGGGCAGAAATAATCACCATTAATCCTTTGCCGGCAGTGTTCAGCACTGCCGGCAGTGCGGCGCAAGGAAACGATTATGTACTATTTACGTAACACTAATTTCTGGATCTTCGGCAGCTTCTTTTTCTTCTATTTCTTTATTATGGGAGCCTACTTTCCGTTCTTCCCGATCTGGCTGCACGATATCAACCATATCAGCCAGGAAGATACCGGGATGATCTTTGCCTCGATTTCACTGTTCTCGCTGTTGTTTCAGCCGGTGTTTGGCCTGCTGTCAGACAAATTAGGGCTGCGTAAACATCTGCTGTGGGTGATTACCGGCATGCTGGTGATGTTTGCCCCGTTCTTTATTTATGTGTTCGGCCCCCTGCTGCAATACAACGTATTACTGGGTTCGGTGGTCGGCGGGATTTACCTCGGTTTTATCTACAATGCCGGTGGCCCGTCGATTGAGGCCTATATCGAGAAAGTCAGCCGCCGCAGCCAGTTCGAGTTTGGTCGTGCGCGGATGTTTGGCTGCGTGGGCTGGGCTATCTGCGCCTCGATCACGGGGATAATGTTTACCATTAATAATCAGTTTGTGTTCTGGCTGGGGTCGGGTTGTGCGGTAATCCTCGCACTGTTGCTGTTTTTCTCACGGACCACCAGCTCCTCTTCTGCCGTGGTCGCCAATGCGGTGGGGGCTAATCCGTCGGCATTCAGCCTGAAGCTGGCGCTGGAGTTATTTAAACAACCGAAGCTGTGGTTCCTGTCGTTATACGTGATTGGCGTGTCCTGTACCTACGATGTCTTCGATCAGCAGTTTGCTAATTTCTTTACCGGATTTTTTAGCAGCCCCGCCAAAGGCACCCAGGTGTTTGGCTATGTCACGACGCTGGGCGAACTGCTGAACGGATTGATCATGTTTTTTGCGCCGTTGATTGTGAACCGGATTGGCGGGAAAAATGCCTTATTGTTGGCGGGAGCCATTATGTCCGTCAGGATCGTCGGTTCGTCATTTGCCACCAATGCCGTAGAAGTGGTGGTGCTGAAAACGCTGCATATGTTCGAGATCCCTTTCCTGATTGTCGGCTGTTTTAAATACATTACCAGTCAGTTTGAAGTCCGGTTTTCGGCGACTATCTATCTGGTCTGTTTCTGTTTCTTCAAACAGCTGGCGATGATTTTTATGTCTTATCTGGCCGGCGTGATGTACCAGAATATCGGCTTTAAAGGGGCCTATCTGGTACTGGGGCTGATTGCGCTGAGCTTTACCCTGTTGTCACTGTTTACTCTGAGCCAGAATAAAAATGTCAATCTGACTGTCGCCCCTCTCCCCGGGAAATAGTCCCCGGACCCCGGTCTCGGTGGAAGCGTTCCGGGGCCGACCGGAACCTCAGACGCCCGGGGGATGACACCCTCCCCCGGAAGCGTCAATAGAATTTAAAATACCTGTTTAATTTCATATTCTTATCGTTATTCACCTGCCGCAAAACGATTGCCGGAATTGTTCTAATTTATCGCGGAAAAACTGTGCCACTATGGGGATTCTGCGCAATGCGCGACATGTCTGGTAAGGAGAAGTGATGAGCACATTAGAGGTTCCACAGGCCGCCGATATTTACGTGAATTCTTCTGAACCCCTGGCTCCATTGCCACTGCCGTCGGTCCCGGCACAGATTATCCGCAGTGATCAGCAGGCGATTGAGGTTGCAGAACAACTGGCAGAACAATTCGCCGTTGGAGCCGCCCGGCGTGACCGCGAAGGGATACTGCCGGTGGCCGAACTGGAGGCATTTTCACAAAGCGGATTGTGGGGCATCAATGTGCCAAAAGCTTATGGCGGCGCGGAAGTCTCCTACGCGACCGTGGCACGGGTGATTTCCATTATCTCGGCGGCAGATTCCGCATTAGGGCAAATCCCGCAGAACCATCTGGCGGGGGTGGCCCATCTGATTGCTGACGGCAGCGAAAGCCAGAAACAACGGCTGCTGGCCGGCGTATTACGCGGCGAACGCTGGGGTAATGCCTTTTCCGAAAAAGGCTCAAAAACCGTGGCCGATTTCCGGACCACCCTGACCAGGCACGGTGATCATCTGCGGGTGAATGGCGAGAAATTTTATGCCACCGGTGCCCTGCTGGCCCACAAGGTACATACCGTGGCTGTCGATGAACAGGGGCTGGTACAACTGGTGGTTCTTAACCGCGACAGTGCAGGGCTGACGGTCATTAATAACTGGTCCTCGTTTGGTCAGCGTACCACCGCGTCCGGCAGCGTCGTACTGGATAATGTCCGGGCTACAGAGGAAGATGTGATTCCGGTATGGAAAGCCTTTGACCGTCCTACCGCTGCCGGCGCGATCTCGCAGATTATCCAGGCGGCGGTCGATGCCGGTATCGCCCGTGGCACTCTCGCTGATACCGTGAAATTTATTAATGAGAAATCCCGCCCGTGGATCGACAGTGGTCAGGAAAAGGCCTCGCAGGATATCTTCACCATCGCGGCGATTGGTGACCTGAAAATCCGACTGCATGCCGCAGAGTCGCTGTTATGGCGGGCAGGACAACTGATTGATGAAGCCTTAAAACAGCCGAATGAGCAGACCGTGGCGGCAGCTTCTGTAGCAACCGCCGAAGCCAAAGTGCTGACCACCGAAGTGGCATTACAGGCCGGAAATAAACTGTTTGAGCTGGCAGGAACACGCTCAACCCTGGAGGAATTTAATCTGGATCGCCACTGGCGTAATGCGCGTACCCATACGCTGCACGACCCGGTGCGCTGGAAATATTTCCATGTGGGAAACTACTATCTGAACAATATTAACCCGCCACGCCATGCCTGGAACTGAATCATCACCACCGCCCCGCAGGGCGGTGTTTCAGGTTCAGCGCCGCGCTTGTGCGGCCGGATGAGTCGCCGGTAACCGCGCAGACTGACCAAACAACTTTTCGCGGAAAGTCCCCGCCGGGTAAGCCGTTTTGTAACGGCCACGCTGCTGCAATTCCGGAACCACCAGATCGATAAAATCAATATAACTCTGCGGATTAACGATCCGCGTCAGATTAAAACCATCGATCCCGGTCTCATCCACCCATTTCAGCAACTGATCCGCTACCTGCGAAGGAGATCCGACGATCAGCGTATAGCGCCCGCCCAGAGCGTGCTGTTCCAGTAAGCGCCTGGGCGTCCAGCCATCAAAGGCTTTGCTGACCGATTCAATCGCCCGTGTAGGACCACTGCTGACCGGTTGGTCGAGGCCGAATTGTGCAAAATCGATACCCACGGAACTGGAAAAATGGGCCAGACCTGCCTCCGGGCTGGCATAACGCAGATATTCCTGGTGTTTGCTGCGAGCCTCCGCCTCGGTGGCGGCAACAATCACCGAAACGCCCATAAACACCTTGATATCCTCCGGCTGTCGTCCCTGTTCGCGGGCGGCCTGACGCAGTTTTTCAACCTGAGCCCGGGTTCCCTGCAAGCTACCGCCACTGACAAAAGTGCATTCCGCATGTTGTGCGGCAAACCGGCTGCCCCGTTCGGAACTGCCGGCCTGGAACAACAACGGTGTGCGCTGCGGTGAAGGCGATGACAGGTGATAACCCTCCAGCTGATAAAATTCCCCATGATGGCGGATCGAATGAATTTTTTGACTGTCGGCGTACAACCGCCGCTGCTTATCGGCCAGTACCGCATCATCCTCCCAACTTCCCTCCCACAGCTGATAACTCACCTCAAGGAACTCATCGGCCTGATCATAGCGGCGATCGTGCCCCGCCAGCTGAGCCTGCCCCATCGCCCGTGCCGCGCTGTCCAGATAGCCGGTGACAATATTCCAGCCAATCCGCCCCCCGGTCAGATGGTCGAGCGTCGAGAAACGCCGGGCAAATGGATAAGGCGCTTCATAACTCAGGTTAGCGGTGACCCCGAACCCAAGGTGTTGCGTCACACTGGCCATCGCCGGGATGAGCAGTAACGGGTCATTGACCGGCAACTGGATAGATTCACTGGCCGTCAGGGCAATCCCCTGCTGATAAACGTCATAAACCCCGAGAATGTCGGCAATAAACAACCCGTCGAACAATCCCCGCTCCAGGGTTTTTGCCAGTTCCAGCCAGTAATTCAGCGAGTTAAAATCCACCGACTGATCCAGTGGATGGGTCCACATCCCGTGATGAATATGGCCGACACAGTTCATACTGAATGCATTAAGCAGTACCTGTTTTCCGGGCTGACTCATATTGTTCCCCTGCGTGGCGGTAACACACCATTCAACAGATAGTTACCGATAATCGGATACTTCCAGCGCAGCGGATCATGCAGCGTATGGGTACGGGCATTGCGCCAGTGACGATCCAGGTTGTGTTCACGTAATGCAGAACGGGTGCCGGACAGTTCAAACAGCAGATTACCGGCCTGCAGAGAGACTTCGGTCGTCCAGGCCCGCGCGGCCGCCACCTGCAGCGAGGCTTCGGCCACACTACCGGCATCCGGATCTGCCTGTGCAGCGTCCACCGCCAGACCTGCCGTACTGAGCAGTGCATCGCCCCCCTGCAACCGGGCAGCCAGCAGACCGATTCTGTCAAGGGTCAATGGGTCATCGGCGGCCCGTTCCAGCCCGGAGTCCGGCCAGGGCCGGGCCTGCTGACGGATAAAACCAAGCATGTCGTTAAATGCCGCCCGGGCAATCCCCTGGTCTATCGCCGCGTGAATAATCTGGGCGAACGGCCCGACCGTGGTGGGCCGTTCAAAGGCGGAGGAAAATGGCACGATATCTTCGCCTCCAATCAGCACCTGCTCAAAGACCACGGTACCGCTGCCGGTGGTGCGCTGACCAAAGCCAGACCAGTCATCGATCACCGTGACCCCGGACTGATGACGGGGCACAAATACCAGCTGATCGTTGCCATTTTCGTCCCGTGCGGCTGTCGGAATGCGGTCCGCGAACAACGCCCCGGTGGCATAAAATTTTCGACCCTGTAGTCGGTAGTGATCGCCCTGCGGCAGGATAGAGGTGGAACGTTGATGAGCAGCCGGGGAGCTGAACTCTGCCAGCGCATTTCCCAGATGAACCCCGGCCAGCACTTCGGCATACAGCCGTTGCTGTTGCTGAGGGCTGCCGTTAACCCGCAGCACTTCCAGCGCATAATAATGATTTTGCGGCACCTGACCGATAGCACTGTCGGCCTCGCTGATAATCGCCGTCACCTCTGCCAGCGTGGCGGTCGGCACCCCGGCTCCGCCAAAGCTTTTCGGAACGGTGATGCCCCCCAGGCCGGAGGCAAAAAACTGTTCCAGCTCACGGAGCGGCAGAATTCTGTCCCGATCACGTACCGCCGATCCGCTGCGGATAGCATCCGCCAGTTCCCGGGCGACGCTGACGGCCTGCTGCGGGGAGGTAATCACTGCGGCGGGGTGTTTCGGGCTTACCTGACTCACTGTCATGATGGCGTCCTTATATCCAGGCATGGCGTACAGGTTCAACGCCGTTAAGGTAATAATTTCCAAGGGTATGCTGCTTCCAGCGCACCGGATCGTGCAGGGTATGAGTGCGGGCATTGCGCCAGTGGCGATCTAAGCCATGCTGTTCCAGGGTCGCGCGGCTGCCACCCCATTCCAGGAGTTTTTCACTCACCTGTAACGCCGCTGCGGTGGTCAGTACCTTGGCACCGGCCACCGCAATCGATGCCCGTGCGGCGGTCGCGGCATCCAGTTGCGCAGGGTCAATGCTATCCAGCACTGCGGCGGCCTGTCGGAGCGTGGCCTCTGCCGCCAGTAAGTCGACATACACCCGTCCGACATCCGCCTGCAACTGACTATCGTCAGCATTGCGCTCAACCCCGGCATCCACCCACGGCCGTGACTGGTGAAGGATAAATTCCCGGGCTTCTTCAAACGCACCACGCGCAATACCGGCATCTATCGCGGCCTGAATCAACTGGGAAACCGGACCTCGCAGCGAAGGCTTATCGGTAGCGGGAACCGCCACCAGCCAGCTGGGATCGACTGCCACCTCCTGCAAGCGCATGGTGCCGCTGGCAGTGGTACGCTGACCAATGCCTGACCAGTCGTCGATGATTTGCAGCCCCTCAGCAGGTAGCGGAATAAAGGCCAGCAAGGCTTTACCCTGGTCATCAATGGCGGTGGTGGCCGCGATATCCGCAAATAACGCTCCGGTAGAGTAAAACTTCTCACCGGTCAGCCGCGGTCCCTCCGCGGTATAACGCAGCCTGGCCAGCACCTCACGGGTATGACGAGCCCCTTTTTCCGGACCACCATTCCCAATGCGGTAGCCCGCGACTACCCGGTCAAACAGCTGTTGTTTTTGCAGTTCTGTGCCTTCATCCCGCAGATACTGAATCAGACCAAAATGATTCTGTGGGATCTGTCCCAGCGAAGGATCGACGGCGGAGATGATGCGGAACACCTCAGCCACCGTGGCGTAAGATAATCCGCCTCCGCCATAGTGGCGCGGTACCAGAATGCTCCCCAGCCCTGAACTGCTGAAGAGTGCCAGTGCTTCCTGCGGGTAAATTCGTTGGCTATCGCGTTTCACCACATCGGTTGCCGCCAGCGCCGCGACGGCCCGGGCCGCCTCGATCGCCTGCTGCTCACCGGTAATCACTGCAGCCGGTTCCGGCAGCCGCCGGGTTTGCTGTTGTGTCATCTGTAATCCCCTACTCACCGTTACCGATTTGCCAGATAAAGGTGGGCTGATGCGAGTTCACTTCCCAGTCCCCCACGTTACGGGCTTTATAAATCACCGGATTGTGAGAAGAGACCGTGCGGGCATTACGCCAGTGACGATCCAGCGCCTTACTGACCCGGGTATCGGAAGCTCCCAGGGCGTTAAACAGCTCGGTCGCCGCGCGTGGCACCAGTTCGGAGGCAATCACCTGGGCCCTGGCCGCATCGACTTCTGCATCGATATTCGCCTGTAAAACAGCCGCTTCATCAGCACTGTCGTGCAGTTCCCAGGCACGTTGCAGGGAATGCGTCGCCTGTTGCACCGAGGCCTCCACGGCGAATGACCAGGACGAAATTTGTCCCACCACCTGTAAAACCTGCGGATCCTGTCTCACCTGAGGGGCATTACCGTGGCTGTAGATACGTTTCCGGGCAGCGACGCCTTGTGCAGCATCGCGGGTGACAGCACGACCAATACCGGCCAGGGTGGCTAATAACACATGCTGGTAAAAGGCGGTCTGATAACGGAAACGATCGGCAAAATCATAGACATGTTCAGCTTCTACACTGGCCTGATTAAACCGGGTGGTACCGCTGCCGGTCAGACGTTGTCCAAAACCATCCCAGTCATCTTCCCGCTCCACCGCTGGCTGGTGGGTACTGACGATCGCGATCACATCGCCGTTATTGTCATTGCGCCGTGCAAAAACATCGATCCAGTCGGCGTACAGTGTGCCGGTGCTGTAAAATTTATGGCCATCAAGTTGCCAGCCCTGCTCTGCCTTTGTTACCCGGGTCACCACTTCCCCCAGCTTAATGTCACCGGTTTCCGTCCAGCCACTTCCCACCAGTTCCCCGTCGGTAAAACGGCGGAACCAGCGACGCCGGTCTTCGCTGTCCGGCTGATTCAGCCGGTCTTCGACAAAGGCAAAATGGGCACGCAGTGCCTGAGGCAGGTTTGAGTCGGCTTCCGCCAGTTCGGTCAGCAGCCGGAAGAGTTGCGGCAAGCTGACGCCAAAACCGCCCTGTTCCACCGGAATCCGCAGTGCACCGAACCCGGCCTCTTTCAGCCAGCGTACCGGTTCATTCGCCAGTTGGCGGTTGATTTCACGTTCGGCCGCCCCGGCGGCTATCCGGGTAAAAATCGGGCGGAATTTCGCCGCAATGGTTTCATAATCAGGAATCTGTGGTTCAGACATGGGATTCTCCTTGTGCAGCATGATCATCAATGTCATGACGGGTAGGTTCAAAACGGACAGCCAGCAGGAAAATAATCGGAATAATGGCCGCCAGAGAGACAATCCAGAACATATTGGTGCCAAACGATGCCTGCAAAATCGGCAGAATAAACAGCGCCAGCGCACTGCCAATCCCGGATAGCGAACGGGCGAAGCCCACTCCGGTGGCACGGATATGTGTCGGGTAAGAGAGAGCCGGATAAATCATCATCTGTGCTCCGGGACCGAATCCTTCCGCGAACAGCCACAGACCGAGCATCAGAATGGCAAACACCACCCCGACCAGTACTGTGGGGTGCCCGATCAGTGCCAGTGAAACCAACGCAATAAACTGCAGGGCAAATCCGGCAATCGCCACATGGCGGGAAGGAAATTTCCAGGCCAGGCGCATCCCCAGCAATCCGCCGGTAAAGGCAAACAAGGCATTCAGCCCCAGCGAAGCCGAAATGGTTTCAAACACCCCGGCACCAAGGAACTGCGCCAGGATTGAGGGCAGGAAGAAGGCGATGGCGGTGTATTCGAAGGAGATACAGATGTTCATTACCGCGGCGACCAGGGTACGTTCGCGATACGGTTTCCGGAACAGCACACGGAAGCTGACTTTAGGCGGAGATTTTTTCTCTGCCTGCGGCGGGGCGGCTTCATGAGCCTTAATACCGTAAGAATCACGCAGGATGCGTACCGCACCACTCAGATCCCCCTGGTTGGCGGCCCACAACGGCGATTCGTTCATAAACTTGCTGCGTACTGCAATAATTAATAACGCTGGTACCGCCCCGAACAACAGCGAAGCGCGCCACAGCCAGTCGATATGCGCCTGTGGCAGCACAAAATAGAGTCCGAAAATAATCAGAAAACAGACCGAAGAGGCGGCGTACCACATCGGACACCAGGCGGCGAGCCGCGAGGCTTTGTTGCCTTTGCCGGTGAATTTCGAGAACTCCGCCAGATAAGCCATGGCGACCGGCAGGTCAATGCCGACACCAATCCCCATCAGAAAACGGGCGCCGATCAGTACCCAGACATTGGGTGCCAGTCCTGCGGCTATCGCAGATACCACAAAGAACAGCATATCGGCCATAAATACCGAATAGCGGCCATATTTATCGGTCAGCCAGCCGCCGAGCAGATTACCGATGATGGTGCCCACCATAATTGAAGAGGTCACTACGCCGGTCAGAGTGGGTGTCAGCCCAAACTCTTTCACCACATCATCAATACCGTAGGAGAGCGTCGTCAGGTCATAGGCGTCGAGGAAAACACCGCCCAGTGCCAGAAAAACAATGAATCTGGCATAGCTGTTTTTCCGGCTGCCCGCATGACGGTTAATCAGCCTTGCTACATCACCGACCGAACTGACCGGCGATGAATGAGACGACGGCACCAGCAGACCGTCATCAGTGTTTATTGTGCTCATAGAACCCTCGTCTTTTTGTAATGGGCTGTCTGCAAGGCGCAGAAGCTGCAGATGATAAGACGATTTATAAGCTGCAAGACCCGGAAAGACAAACAACAAATATTGCTATTAAATTCAATATAATCAATAAGTTAAATGATATTTTAGCCACAGGGAAACGCCGGGCGACCTGTCCGGTCACCCGCGGTTAACTGATTGTCCTTAAAGTGGTTTAGTCACCGGAAACGGGGACCAGAACTCCATGAACCAGTGGATCATCGGTCTGCTTCAGCCACTGTTGCAGACGCGGATCGGCAAAGGCTTTCTCCAGCTGAATAATATTTTTGTCTTTCAGATAGGGGGTGCCAATCACCAACTGTGAGGCAAAGGTTTTTGGCGCCGGAGGGAATAAAATACCCTTGTCGCGCGGGACTTTACCGGCATCAAACTGCGACACATAACCAATAGCCGCATCCACCGAATTCAGCGCCCGTGGGATGGTCAGCAGATCGAGTTCCTTAAATACAAAATGATGCGGATTCTGCTTAATATCGGCCAGTTTTGCCGTACGCGGCTCTACCGACGGGTCCAGACCAATCAGGCCGATACGGCTCAGCAGCCACAGTGCCTGCCCCTGGTTAGCACCATCATTCGGCACCACGATCACCGCACCATCCGGTAACGCCTGCACCGACGGATATCTGTCGGAATAGAGACCGAACGCCCACTGGAACAGTGGCTCCGTCGGGGTCAGCGCGAAATTATTCGCCTCGGCCACCTGCTTAAGCCACCACTTATGTTCATGAACAGTGGCAGCATATTGCCCGTCTGCCACCGCCCGGTTGGCCTGCACTGAATCCTGCAATCCTACCGCGACGATTTTGATGCCATAGTCCGGGGCAATATGCTGAGCCACGTACTCAATCACCTTCTGTTCTCCGGCCATCGCCGGTTCAAAATGAACTTTCAGTGTGCTGCCAAAGGTCACCGTTTGCTGCTGGCGGGAGGTAAAGTGCCAGGCGAGGGCAGCTATCACTATCACCGCCACCAGCAGCACGATTTTCGGCCAGGTTTTCTTCTGTTTAATTTCAAAGTTGTGCTGAGTCATGATGAATGGCTGCCTTTCGCATGCTGGAGAGCGGCGACCAGGCGGTCACCGGTAAACTGAATAATCTGAATCGTGGCAATCAGCACGATAATGGTGGCTATCATGATGTGATGGTCAAAACGCTGATAGCCATATACCACCGCCAGATAGCCGATGCCTCCGGCACCGATGGTCCCGGCAATCGCCGAATACTCAATCATCGAGATCAGGTTGAGTACAATTCCGGCCACAATGGCCGGCAGGGCCTCACTGAGCTGGGCTCCACAGATGATCTGCCAGGAGGATCCCCCCGAGACCAGGCCAACGGCCGTCACTTCTGCCGGCAGTTCGCGCAGCGCGTTCTCTACCAGCCGGGCAAAAAACGGGGTGCCGGCGACAATCATCGGTACCACCGCCGCAGGAATTCCGATGGTGGTGCCGGTCAGCCAGTAAGTGAACGGGATAATCGCCGCCATCAACACCAGAAACGGCAGCGAACGTCCCATATTCACCAGCCAGCTCAGCACATGATTGAGTCGCGGCCGCGGGAATAATCCGTGGCGGGAGGTATTAAATAACACCACCCCGGTCAGACCGCCGAGGCTGACCACAAATAACATCACAATCCCCACCATCAGCCAGGTTTGCAGATAGGCTGGGACCATCAGGGTATGGATCTGGCTCCAGGGGGTATCCTGGCTCATTACATCGACCGGTTTCATACCGCCTCCTGTAACGCATTCCGGGTCTGAATCACCCCGGCATTGATCCCCAACCGGAACAGATGACCCAGCAATTGCTCTGTGTCGATGCTGTGACGGGTAAAACGCACAGCGACCTGCATCCGTCCCGCCAGCCGGCCATCGACCTGTTCGACATGGGCTGCCAGCAGATCGATGTGTAACCCATACTGCTGACTCAGCTGGCTTATCCAGTCTGCGGCCAGCGGACGGTCGCCATAACTGAGCTGCAACAGTAAATCCCCCTGCCCGTCTGCCGGTGTCAGTGGGAATAACTGACGACTCAGCCGTGACCCGGGATCGGCCAGTAACTGCGTTAACGGCCCCTGCTGAATCAACCGGCCATCCTGAATCTCTGCCACGGCATCCGCAGTACTGCGCACCACATCCATTTCATGAGTGATCAGCACAATCGCCAGCCCGTACTGGTCACGCAGTTGCCGCAGCAGACCAAGGATTGCAGCGGTTGACTGTGGGTCCAGGCCGGAGGTAGCTTCATCGGCCAACAGTACCCGGGGTTGCAGCGCCAGCGCCCGCGCGATGCCTACCCGTTGCCGTTGCCCCCCGGAAAGTTGCGCCGGATAATGTTGTGCCTTGTCTGCCAGCCCGACATTCTCCAGCAACTCACCGACATGCTTTTTGATATCTCGCGGGACCACCCCCAGCCATTCCAGCGGCAGAGCCACGTTTTGCCACACCGTTTTACGTTGCAATAACGCGGAGGACTGGAATACCGTGCCGATAGCACGTCGTTCACGACGCAACGCTTCTCCTGACAGCCGCGACAAATCATTACCGTTGACCCGGATACTGCCGGAAGTGGGCTGTTCCAGCAGACTGATGCAGCGGGCAAGTGTCGATTTCCCGGCGCCACTCGGCCCCAGTACCGCAGTAATCGAAGCCGGGGGTACCGTCAGCGAAATACCTTTCAGCACTTCGGTAACACCATTCGCACTGAGGTACTGCTTATGCAGATTGTCAATTTCGATCATTGGCAGATTCCTCAGGAGGCAGAGACCCGGTAACCGGCACCCGGATGGGGTGCCTGCAACCTTGGTCCCTGACTAAATAGCTTTTCACGCAACGTACCGGGCTGGTAATCCTGCTTGTATACCCCACGTTTTTGCAGCTCCGGCACCAACAGTTCCACCACGTCGCTGAAGGTTTCATGGGTCAGTGCATAGGCCAGATTAAAACCATCAACATCGGTCTCCTCTACCCAGCTTTGCAGTTCATCGGCCACCGTTTCGGCGCTGCCCACCAGCAGCGGACCGAACCCGCCAATACCCACCCAGTCAGCCAGTGCTTCGACCGTCCACTGTCGGTCAGGATCGGCGGTCGAGAAGGTTTCTACTGCCGACTGAATGGCATTGGTATGCAGGTGTTTCAGCACCTGATCCGGCCGGTATTCGCTGAAATCGATCCCTGTCCAGCCGGAGATCAGCGTCAGAGCCCCTTCGTAGCTGACATACTTTTTGTAGTCCTGCCATTTGGCCCGTGCCTGCTGATCGGTTTCACCGACGATGACGGTCTGCAGATTGAAAATCAGAATACTGCGCGGGTCCCGCCCGGCCTCTTCGGCCCTGCGGCGAATATCTGCTACCGTTTTCTTCAGCAATACCTTCGACGGTGCGGCGACAAACACACATTCGGCATGTTCGGCGGCGAACTGTTTACCCCGGCTGGAGGCGCCTGCCTGATAGAGCACCGGAGTGCGCTGCGGTGAGGGTTCACACAGATGAATGCCCGGCACCTGGAAAAAATGCCCCTGGTGGTTAATCGGGTGGATTTTCTGCGGATCGCTGAAAATGCCGCGCTGCCGATCACGCAGTACCGCGTCATCTTCCCAGCTCCCTTCCAGCAGTTTGTAGACCACCTGCAAATACTCGTCGGCATAATCGTAACGGGCATCATGACCGGTCTGCGCTTTATGGCCGATATTACGGGCGCCGCTTTCCAGGTAAGAGGTAACAATGTTCCAGCCAACACGGCCTTTGGTCAGGTGGTCGAGCGTTGAAAGACGGCGGGCAAACGGATAGGGATGTTCAAACGAGAGTGAAGCCGTCAGGCCGAAACCAAGATGTTCGGTCACCAGCGCCATCGGGGTGATCAGCGCCAGAGGATCATTGACCGGCACCTGGGTGGCGTTACGAATCGCGGCATCGGAAGTGCCGTTATAAACATCGTAAATGCCCAGTACATCGGCAATAAACAGCCCGTCGAATTTACCGCGTTCCAGCAGACGTGCCAGATCGGTCCAGTATTCCAGATCTTTGTATTGCCATGAGCGATCCCGCGGATGGGCCCACAGTCCCGGTGACTGGTGACCGACACAGTTCATATCAAAGGCATTAATGCGGATTTCACGTTGCGAAGGCATAAGTACTCCCCGGGCCGAAACGGGCAGCACTCAGCCGCCGGTTCACCCGTAATTGTTGTTGTCAGGAAAATGCAGGTTATTCAGGAAAGTCGCTATCCGGCTGGCGGTAACTTCCGACATCGCTCAGTGTCGGGTGGGCCCTGAATGGTCAGCAGATAACGGGCCAGGGCTTCGGCATGATCGGCGACCTGAGGGAGCCCCATCAGTTCACCAAAACGGGCGCGTGCCGCAGGCCCGGCCACATACACCCTGGCAGAGGTTTCTCCCCGGACATTGACAGCCTGCGAATGCTGATTCACCTGAATGCCCAGTCCGAGGGGGTCGGCACAGATCACCCCATCGTGGGCCAGCTGACTTAACAGTTCATCACTGCTCAGCAGAGAGCCATGGGCAGGGCCGGTGGTGACGATCAGTTTATCCACGGTCAGGCGCTGTTCAGCGGTACCACGCGGCCGTAACGCCAGGGTCAGGGTTTGCTCATCCGCAGTGACTGCGGTTAAGTGCGCGGCGATAACCTGCAACTGTCCGCTGGTCTGCCATTGTTCCAGTACCGCATTAATCTGCGGGGCAATCCGGTATCGATGAACATCCCACCACGGCCGTAAATAGCGCAGAAAACGTTGTTGTTCGGCAAGCGGAAGTTGTTGCCAGATTTTCTGGCCATTTCTGCGGATATCATCAAGGATTAGTTGCCAGGGCAGTTGTTGCTGTCCTGCAGCCGCCACTTCCTGACGGATACGCCGCAGCCAACCCCGGGCTGTCGCCGGCTGAGACCTGTCGTAGTCGAGGGTCAGGGTGGGGAAACTGCCGCTAAGATTCGGACGTGGCAGCAAACCACGCCGCGAAAAGGCCACGATATTGCCGCGATGCCCCTGTCGGTGCAGTGATGCCACCACATCGGACATGGTCAGACCGCTGCCGATAATCGCGACACGGTCATCGGGTTTTACCCCGGCCAGTGCATTTGCCTGCCACGGGTCGGCGATCAGTGCCGGCGAAAGGCGAAAAGGTTTAAGCAATGAGGGCAGCGCCGGAGGGGGATGACTGATCGCCAGTACCAGATCATCGACCGGGAAATGCCGTCCGTCCGCGGTAACCACCTCACCCTGTTGCAGCGCAACCGCTTTAGACTGCACAAATCGGATGCTGGCTGATGATGCTTCGCTCGCCTTACTGAACTGTTCTCCGACCCAGGTACCGAACTGTGAGCGTTGTGGATAGACGCTACCGTCATGCCACAGCGCCTGTGGATCGTCGTGAAAAGCCGGTGAAGCACGGAACCAGCGATCAAACTCCCCCTCTTCGGCCGCGCTCAGGTACATGCGCGCCGCAGGCACATTAATACGGTGGGACGGATCGATACTGCCATAAGCCACCCCGCGCCCGGGAGACGGACGGGGTTCAATCAACGTGACGTCCAGTCTGGCACTGCCGTAACGGGCCAGATGGATCGCTAACGCCGTGCCGCTAAAACCCCCGCCCACAATAACAATATGCCGCTCAGCCATAGTCAGTCTCTGTCAAACGCGGCGCAGACCGCCGATAAACGAATATGTGTCAGCGAACTGCCGATCCCCGCCGGCTCAGCCAGTATCGCTGGCGAAAGCTCTACCGGCTGTCCGGCCGGTAACGGCCTTGCCAGGCTGCTAATCATTTGCCCGCCAGGCACATTGGGCACCCAGCCCGTTGCTGGTGCGCTCTGTGAATCACTGCGATAACGCATTACGCCTCCTTCACCCGGACACTGGCCGGTTTACCCGGACGCAGATCTCCCCCAATGGTTTCGCCGAATGGCCCGGTATTCACCGTTTGCTGCTGCCGCGCCGTATTGGCCGCCAGTGGCAATAACGGCATCACCAGTTCCGCAAAACGATAGGCTTCCTCAAGATGCGGATAACCGGAGAAAATAAAATTGGTGATCCCCAGCGCCTGATATTCACGGATACGTTCGGCCACCTGCTGCGGATTGCCTACCAGCGCGGTGCCTGCCCCGCCGCGTACCAGCCCCACGCCGGCCCACAGATTCGGGCCGATACGCAGTGATTCACGAGAGCCACGGTGTAATGCACTCATCCGCGCCTGTCCGGCAGAATCCATGCGGGAGAAGATTTTCTGAGCGGCGGCAATTGTATCGTCGTCCAGATGAGCAATCAGCTGGTCGGCTGCCGCCCATGCCTGCTCTTCGGTTTCCCGCACGATGACATGCAGACGAATACCAAATTCCAGAGTCCGCCCCTGCTCTGCGGCCCGCTGACGGACTACCGCCAGCTTTTCTGCCACCTGATCGACCGGTTCTCCCCAGGTCAGATAAGTATCAATCTGGCTGGCGGCAACCTCGATAGCATCGTCAGAAGAGCCACCAAAGAACAGCGGCGGACCTTCCGGTTGCACCGGCGGAAACAGCACTTCAGCACCCTCAACACGGATATACTCGCCGTGAAAATCCACTTTCTCACGCTTCAACAACCGTGAATAGACCTCAAGAAACTCTCTGGTCACTTTATAACGTTCCGCGTGGCTCAGAAAAATACCGTCACCTTTATTTTCCACCGGATCACCGCCGGTCACCACATTGATCAGCAAGCGACCTTCTGACAGGCGGTCCAGCGTTGCTGCCATACGCGCGGCCAGTGATGGCGGCTGTAATCCAGGGCGAACCGCCACCAGATAACGCAGCTTTTTGGTCAGCGGGGCCAGTGCGGCCGCCACCAGCCAGGAATCTTCACAACTTTTGCCGGTCGGGATCAGTACCCCGTAGTAACCCAGATTATCTGCCGCCAGCGCGACCTGTTGCAGATAAGGAAGATCTACCGGACGGCCGCCTTCAGTGGTGCCAAGGTAACGGCCGTCGCCATGGGTCGGCAGAAACCAGAATACGTTGATATTTTCCTGTGCTGAATCGCTCATTATCCATTTCCTATATAACTATATCTAAAAATATCAGATAGAAATTCGATGCTTTGGTTATAAAAAGCAAAGCAGGAAATATGCCAAAATTAAAAGGAAAATTTTCATTAAAAATCATAAAGATAATTTTTTTCGACTGACCGGAAAATGTTGCATTTGCAGCATCTGACATCATCATTCTGCTGCAAATGCAGCAAACCGGCCTTTGGCCATCTCGCCGTCGAGGCCGGGACAGGGTATGGTGACTTTTTGACATTTTGCGGAAATGACCCGATGACAACTCAGGGCCCTGCGCTGATCGATCCTGCATCGATAGCCTTTCAGAGTGTGCTGGACCGGCTGGCACCAACCGACGCCACGGTGCTGATCATTGGCGAAACCGGCACCGGCAAAGAGGTGGTCGCGCGCTATCTGCATCACAACAGTCCACGCCGCCAACAACCGTTCCTGGCGGTGAACTGTGGCGCACTGACTGAAAGCCTGGCGGAGTCGGAACTGTTTGGTCATGAAAAAGGCGCGTTTACCGGGGCCGCAGAGCGCCACCCCGGCTGGTTTGAAGCCGCAGAAGGTGGCACGTTGTTACTGGATGAAATTGGTGAACTGAGTCTGCCGTTGCAGGTGAAACTGCTGCGGGTATTGCAGGAGCGCGAAGTGACCCGTATTGGGTCCCGTAAACCGGTGCGGGTCAATGTGCGGGTGATTGCCGCGACGCACGTTGACCTGGCGCAGGCGATTCGTGAACGACGTTTTCGTGAGGACCTCTATTACCGGCTGAATGTTGCCGCGGTGACTCTGCCGCCGCTGCGCCAACGGCGTGAAGATATTCCGTTGCTGGCGGAACATTTTTTGCGGCTATATGCGCGCCGCCTTGGCCGCCCGCAGTTACAGATGACCGATGAAACGATGGCTGCACTGATGAATTATCCATGGCCCGGTAATATCCGTGAACTGGAAAATACGCTGCATAACGCGGTGTTACTCAGCAAAGATCCGGTCATTCACCCGCAACAGCTGCGACTGACGGCGGCTGAACCCCTGCAACAGCCTCCGGGAGAAGCCGCGCTGGATGACTTTATGCGTCAGCAACTGACCGACGGCGGCACAAGGCTCTATCAGCGGGTGCTGGATACGCTGGTACGTAATGCCTATGAACTGAGTGGCAGTAATCAGCTACAAACGGCGCAGCTGTTAGGGATTAGCCGTAACACCTTACGCACCCACCTCGCCCATCTCGGGCTGATTAAGCCCAGACGCAGCCTGACGGTTCAACGGCAACCGGCATCACCACACCGCCTGCAACATGAGCGGGAGCTGCGTATTGGTTATCAGAAGTTTGGCAATCTCGGAATACTCAAGGCCCGTCAGTCGCTGGAACAACAACTGGCTGGCAGCGGCGTCAGTGTTCTGTGGAGTGAATTCCCTGCCGGGCCGCAGTTACTGCATGCACTCAGTCATGGCGAAATCGACTTTGGTACCACCGGCGAAGTCCCGCCTCTGTTTGCTCAGGCGGGAGAAAACCGGGTGTTGTATGTTGCCTGGGAACCGGCAGCCCCGGAAGGAGTGGCACTGATGGTGCCGGGTGACAGCGCGGTCAGCACCATCGCCGGTTTACGCGGTAAACGGATTGCGGTGAATAAAGGTTCTAACGTTCATTATCTGCTGGTGCAAATTCTCGATGAAGCGGGCCTGACTCTGGATGATGTCAGAGTCGTCTACTCCCCCCCTAAATATCCCCTGACTCCGAGTGATTATCTGGCTGTCGATGCCTGGATGATGTGGGACCCGCTGTTAAGCGCTGCCGCACTGGATGGTCAGTTACGGATGCTCGCCGATGGCCGGGGACGGGTCAAAAATCACCAGTTTTATCTGGCACACCGTGAATTTGCAGCCCATTCCTCTGACCTGCTGCACCAACTGATCGAGGCATTATCCCGCACCGGACGCTACATCAATACCCATCGTGAAGACGCAGCCAACCTGCTGTCTGCTGAACTGGGGTTATCTGCAGAATCGATGAGTCACGCCCTGGCCAGACGCAGTCACCTGACGCAAAAAATGGATTTGACCATCATCCGTGATCAACAGGCGATCGCCGACCGCTTTTATGCTCTGGGGCTGCTGCCACGGGCCATTAATGTCCGGGAAGCGGTATGGAAGGATGAGTTCTCCGCGGGGAAATAGAGTCGCGGTATCACAGTGGCAAATTCTGGCCTGAATTCAGGCCAGAATTTGCGCCATAATTACTGTACGACGTCCCAGCCGTCGTTATCTTTCACCAGGCTAATCTGGGTCACCGATTTACGCTCACCCACAAACGGGGCGGTAATATCGACTTCCACTTTACAGTTGTACTGTTCGCCTTTACCCGTCTGGTCGCAGGAAATTTTGCGCAATGAATGCAGTTTGGTCATAAAACCATCCGTCTGAATGGCACTACCGGCCATTTTTTGGACCCGGGCATTCGCCTGATCGATATTTTTCTGTACTGCCTGAGTAATTTCGGTTTCAGAAGGTTCACTGTTACAGCCAGCCAGCGCAAATACGATAGCAGCCGCAGAAAGGATACGTAATTTTTTCATCGGTTCTGGTTCCGTCAGTAGCGGGTAAGAGATTCCGGCCGCCATTACGGCAGCCGGTGCAGGGAGTTATTTCAGCGTCCAGGTGAGGACCGGCGGCTTGTCGGTAAACGCATCGTAATTGTTATGGTAGAACTGCACGTCAGTTCGGATCAGTGTCGTGTTCACCGTCACTTTATTGGCATCATAGCCACTGATCAGTAAATAGGCTGTGGCATCTGCGGTGAATACCGCCGGAGACATGGCCGTGAATAAGCCGGAGATTCTGCGGGCATCGTCTTCATCTTTCGGCGTCAGGGCGCAGGTGGCGACATTTTTCACCATCGCGATGGTCACATTCTGCGTGCTGCTATAGATCGACATCGGACCGTATTTCAGGGTGTCGTTACAACCCGACATAGTGATTGGGAAAGATTTTTTAGTGAAGTCATAATCACCCGGCTTACGAATTCCCAGATAAGCACTGGTAATAATTTGTTTGGCGACCACGTTTTGTCTGCCATTCATCCGCGGATTCATTCTGCTTACCTGAATCAGCTTAACGCCCTTCCAGGCATCCAGTTCCTGATTAATCCGCGCCAGTTCCGCCGCTTTCATATCATTTTTCTTAAACGGATCTTTCTCTGAATTCCAGGCCGCACTCAGCAGGCTGAGTTTCTCGTCGTCGCTGACCTGACGACCAGAATTCGCCAGGAAGAGCAGCATCAGTTGTTGCTGGTTCACCGGTTTAAAATCACTGTCCGGCGCGCTTTGGGCGGCGGTAATCTCTTTTTCCAGCGCCGCATCCGCTGCGGCCTGGCGGGCTTTAGCTTCGGCTTCGGCTTTGGCTTTTTCCGCGGCGGCCTGTTCCTGTTTCAGACGCCAGGTTTTCTGTTCCGGCGTTTCATCAATCTTCACGACTTTAAACGCGTCCTGGCGGGTACCCTCATAGACAGAATGGTTGTCCAGCACAATATGTCCGGAGCTGTCTTTACTCAGCGAATAGCTGACCTGACCTTTCAGGGCGACTCCGGAATTACGCTCATCAGTCAGCGTGGCATTGACCTTACACTGAGAAATTTCTTTGGTGGACTGGTCTTCATCCTGAGTAAATCCGTCCAGCGCCACTTTCGCGTGGCTCAGTGCATCCGGATCATTTCCCGGGGCACCGGTTTTTTCGGCAATCACATTCAGAATGCGCTGTGCCAGATTTTGCTGAATATCGGCTGAACCACAGTCAATATCATTTTTTTTACAGCCAGAGAGGGCCGCGACGGCGACCACCAGTAATGCCAGTTTAAATTTCATAGCGCCTTTCCATGTCAGAAAATCCCTGAATCAGGGATAAAAGTTAAAAACAGCAACGGTTTTTCTGTGGTACTGATGCGGGTATTTCGCTGCCGGCAGCAGCCTCCGGCATTGCTACAGATCGCGACCCGGCCAGATAATTCATTAGAATTACTCACCAGATTGCAGATATTTTTTATGATGAAAGCCCGGCCAGGCTGCTGTGAGTAATACCAGAGGTGAACAACACACAGCCCGAAATGGTTGATTTTTAAGCATCACTAACTGATTAACCCTAAGCTGGCTGTTAAGGAACCGAAAGGATAATAATTCAGAGTTAATTTATTCGTAACGAAAAAAAATGTTTTTAAGTAATTTTTTTCATCTGAACATTTTTACTCATCAATTAATTACGGCGGGGAAAAGGGATGTCCCGGGAGTGGAGCGGCCTGCTACTCCCTGGCAGAGAGCGCTGTTGTCGGGTGAACAGCCAGCAGTCATAAACTGACGTTTTGTTCAGGCCAGAACCCTGCATCACCGGCTTTGCCCCGGGATCGCAACAGCACAGCAGCAGAATTATCTGCGGAAATATATGCCACTTATCGACGTGAACCACTAAGATTAGCGGTTATTCATGACTCCTTTCACTGTTCACAACACCCACCCCCTGATTATGCACTATTACCGTGCAAGATCTGCACCGTCTGTCGCTCCCCGGGGCGGGTCTTAACGCCGTTTTATCCGGGTAAAAAAAAGAAAAGCATGAAAATCATGTGGTCTGATGACTGGCACAGTTATTGCTGATTTAACGGTTAATAGCAGTCAAAGAGGATACTGATGAAAATTGCAATCTGGCAGGCACAAAGCAGTTACTGCGATTATGACGCTAACCTGGTCAGGCTGAGCCGTGCTCTGCAACAGGCTAAAGCGCAGCAGGCAGAGTTACTGATTACTCCTGAAATGTTTATGTCTGGTTATGTGCTACGCCACCATTTGCCGGCACTGGCTGGCAGCTTTCCGCTGACAGCGTTGCAGGCTCTGGCCCGGGAGCAACAAATGGCGATGGTCATCACCGGGCCGCTGGCCGAAAACGGCCAAATCTACAACGCGGCGTGGCTGATTAGCGATCAGGGTGACGTGCTGGCGGTATACCGTAAAACACACCTGTTCGGTGAACTGGATAAACAACAGTTCACTGCCGGTGATGAGCCCGTCTGCATCGCCCATTATAAGGGGCTGAATATCGCCATGCTGATCTGCTACGACGTTGAGTTTCCGGAGACGGTCCGGGCCGCGGCCAGAGCGGGCGCCCATCTTATCGCGGTGGCTACCGCACAAATGAAACCCTTCACTTTTGTAAACCAACACCTGATTGCCACCCGGGCCTGGGAGAACCAGTTGTACGTGGCTTATGTCAATCAGATCGGCAGTGAACAACACCTGGAGTATGTCGGGCTGAGCCTGGTGGCCGCTCCGGATGGTTCAGTAATTAGTCAGGCATCGGAAGCCGAAGAACAGTTGCTCTGTGCGGAGATAGATCCCTCACGGGTCGCCAGTGCGCAGCGCGACAACCCTTACCTGAAAGATTTGCGGACCGACATTCTTTAAATTCAACGCCATATAAGGAACTCACTATGACTGAGGCTAACACCCGCCATCGCCCCGCCAGACTCAGCGGTAATCTGGGCGTGGGTAGTATTGTATTTATGGTGATTGCCGCCGCGGCTCCGCTCACCGTAATTGGTGGTAATGTGCCGCTGGCTATCGGTACCGGCAATGGTATCGGCGCTCCCTTCGGCTTTCTGATAGCCTCGCTGATCCTGCTGGTTTTTGCCGTGGGCTTTGTGGCCATGACACCGCATGTTAAACAGGCAGGTGCTTTCTACTCCTATGTGACTCAGGGGCTGGGGTTGCGTGCCGGAATGGGTTCGGCATATCTGGCACTGGTCACTTACACGGCTATTCAGGCCGGAGTTTATGGTTATATGGGTTGGGCGGTGAATGACCTGGTGGTGCATTATGGTGGCAACGCTCACCCATGGTGGATCTACTCTCTGCTGGCGATTGCTGCCGTCGCTATCCTGGGTTACCGGCACATTGAACTCAGTTCGAAAATTCTTGGTATAGCGCTGGTGCTGGAAATGGGTGTTGTACTGGTGATGAATTTTTCAATTCTGCATAAAGGCGGTGCCGAAGGGATTAGTCTGGTCTCTTTTGAACCTTCAGCCGCGTTTAGCCATGGTCTGGGTATTGCCGTATTGTTTGCTCTGACCGGGTTTATTGGTTTTGAATCCACCGCTATTTTTCGTGACGAATCACGGAATCCGGAAAAAACCATTCCCCGGGCGACCTATCTGGCGGTAGTCATTATCGGCGTCTTTTACACCTTCTCAACCTGGGCGATGATCGTCGGCAGTGGTTACTCCCATGCGGTGAGCGTGGCTAACAATACGCTGAGCGGCAACGGCAATATGCTACTGGACATCGCCCGTCAGTATGACGGTGCCCTGCTGAGCAACACCATTCAGGTGCTACTGATCAGCAGTATTTTTGCCTGTGTACTGAGTTTCCACAACGTACTCGCTCGTTATCAGTATGTTCTGGCCGGACAGGGCTTTATGCCTAAATTCTTATCTGCTGTTCACGGAGAACATCAGTCACCGGCTAATTCGTCACTGGTACAGTCAATGACGGCACTGTTACTGATCATTGTCTGTGCGCTTTGTAAACTGGAACCCCTGACTCAGGTGTTTGGGTTTATGGCCGGTATCTCGACCGTCGGTATCGTATTACTGATGTTACTGACCAGTATCTCGGTGGTGGTGTTCTTTAAGAAAAATACTACCCTGTCTCAGGGGAAACGCCTGAGGACTCTGTGGATCCCTGCACTGGCCGTCTTCGCACTGGCGATTTCTCTGCTGATGGTACTGTCTAACTTTACCACCCTCACCGGAGGCAGCCTGTTTATCAGCACCCTGCTGGCCGTCATTCCGGTGGCAGCGCTGGTGATTGGATATTCGGTGATTAATAAGCGTCAGATGCTGGTGAGAGGGATGAGTTCCTGACAGCAAGCCTGGCTACCGGGCGGTGAATGGTGACCGTGTTATTGCTTTTATCCGTCGGGGGCTGCGTAATGACAGGGCTCAGTTTATCTGTAAGTTACTTGCGTTGCTTAAAGCCCTCTGAGCAACATTGCCGGAGATATTCTTCTGACAAAAAAACAGCCATACCCTGAGGTATGGCTGTAACTGGCCGATCAGTTAACCAGACGGTTTAGCGGGTCGGGTGGTTCACTTCCACCGGACGCAGGTCAAACAGCAACACTTCTGCCTGCTCACCCTGAGTAAAACTCAGCGCGGTTTCATTACGTACCCGGGCACCGTCACCGGCAGAAAACTTCACGCCGTTTACCGTAATACTGCCGCGGGCCACATGAATATAGGCATAACGATCCTCCGGCAGCGTGACAGTCTGTTGCTCATCTCCATCAAACAGTCCCGCATAAATCCGCACATCCTGTTTGATTTTCAGTGAATCACCGGCGCCATCCGGAGAAATAATCAGTTTAAACTGACCCCGTTTCTCTGCTTCCGCCACCGACACCTGCTGATAGCCTGGTGTGGTCCCTTTTTCTGCCGGGACCACCCAGATTTGCAGAAAATGCACCCCTTCCTGCCGCGAATGGTTAAATTCGCTATGCGTCACGCCGGTACCGGCACTCATTAACTGCACATCGCCCGGGACAATCACCGAACCGGTTCCCATGGAATCTTTATGTTCCAGTGCGCCTTCCAGTACATAGGAGATGATTTCCATGTTGCTGTGAGGGTGGGCACCAAAACCACGTCCCTCAGCCACCTGGTCATCGTTAATCACCAACAGATCAGAAAAGCCGGTCTGCTGTGGATCCCAGTAATTTGCGAACGAAAAGGTATGACGTGAGTACAACCAACCGTGATCACCCAGTCCGCGTTTTTCTGACAGTCTTTGTTCAATCATGATGTTATCCTCTGAATTTAGTGAGACAGGCCACTGCCCTGTCGATATATTCAGATTATTGTAAATCCGTATAACCATCAAGATTCCAAAATGGTAATTACTGTCACATATAAGTGGACAATTAGAATAAGTCCCGGAACCGGAGAATCCGGCATTTATGCCGGTGTACTGCCCCCCTGAGGGACAGAATCGGGGTCAGAGGTGTGAAGGGTAGCGGATTATCTGAACCGTGCCGGCGGGTCAGTCCGGCGGATTCTGATGCAACTCAGTGCGGGCTACGGCATGCACGCTACGGGTTAATGTTTCCAGCAACCGTAGTGTCAGGCTCCAGCGATGCCAGTACAAAGGGGTATCTACCGGACAATCCTCCGCCAGGTCGACCAGCCTGCCCTCCGCCAGCAAAGGCGCAGACAGATGTTCCGGCAGCATACCCCAGCCTAATCCGCGAACAATCGCCTGCAGGTAAGCATAGGTTGAAGGGACAAACTGCTGTGGCGGCGAGACTTCCTGCCGGGTAAAGCAACGGATAAATTTATTCTGCAAATCATCTTTGTGATTAAACATCATGACCGGGGCCAGACTCAATGTTTCGGCCGACACTCCGCCACTAAAACAACGCTGATAAAATTCCACTGAGGCACAGGCCTTATAGCGCATGGTTCCCAGAAATTCGGTTTTACACCCCTGCAACAGCGTCGGATCTGCACTGACAGCGGCCATGACCTCACCACTTTGCAATAACGAGGCACTGAAATCCTGATCCTCAACCCGGACATCGAGGATAATGCCGTGATCCCGATAGACAGCTTCGATAACGCTTAAAAACCAGCCGTCTACCGAATCGGCATTTACCGCAATCACCGCTTTTTCGCGGTGTAGCTCCTGCTGGTTCAGTAAAAAATCATTCTCCAGCAACTCAATTTTTTCGGCATAACGATAGAGTTCCTGTCCCGATCGGGTCGCTTTGCATGGGCTGCCACGGATAATCAGTACCTGCCCCATCAGTTCTTCCAGCGCGCGGATACGCTGGCTGACGGCGGAAGGAGTGATATGCAGCTTGCCGGAAGCCTTTTCGAAGGTCCCGCAGCGAATAATCTCCATAAAGGTTTCAAGAAAGGAATAATTAAGTTTCATCGTTAGTTTATCTTAAGCAACAGAGATTGCGTTAATCTGCCTTAACTCTGTGGTTCAGGCAACCGGTCGGCCCACAGGCCCCACGCCACCATTCCGATAATCATCGGGGCGCAGGGTGGATTCCGCACTGGTCTGTCCATGTCGAAATTATTCAGCAGTCAGCCCGGTGAGTAGTGTCACCAGCCTTACTCAGGTTTGTTTCTGGAACGGAATGCGGCGACCTTCATTCGATTACCGCAAGTTGCCATGCTACACCAGCGCCGGCGATGAGATTTACTCAGGTCATGGAACAGCAGGATACAGTCATCAGCTTCGCACTGACGCACAAACTGAAATTTATCGCTGCTTACCAGGTTTATCAGCGCCTCAGCAACCGGCCAGAGAAGACCGGATGCATCTGCGGAAGTTTGATAAACCGCAGTCCGGTATTGCCGCATATCGTCGTCCCATTCAAGCCGGGTGATTGGCTGACCTGCCTTAAGCAGCTGGTTGATAACGGTCAGATCCACCGCGACACGATTCATCGCAGCGTTGACAATTTTCCTCGCTGTGTCACGAAGTTTGCGAGCTTCGGCCAGTAATTCCTCCGGAAGCTGCTGATGAATATCGTGCAACAGTCCGGCGCGTATCAGCCAGTTGGCAATACTCTGTTCATCCCTCAGACAGTCATGAGGCTGGCCATCAACCCTGTATTCACTGTTAATAAAATCGAGCGCCAGGTTATCCCCTACAAACGGGGCGTCGGTATAAGAATGATTCAGAACCATGATTCTATGTAACCCATAAAATTTATTTGTCAGGTTACCAAAAAATACTGTAACCTTCAAATTCACACTTTACAGGTTACAAGGAATAATCATGACTCTCTCTGATTCAACTACCGCCACAGCAGCCACCTGTCAGCATAACCACAGTGCAGATTCTGTCTCTGCGGCGAACCCGGTGCATTACCGCTATGAGCAGGTGAATAACGTCAGAATTTTCTACCGGGAAGCCGGTAATCCAACATCGCCAACAATATTGCTGCTTCATGGATTTGCAGCCTCATCTTTTATGTTCCGCGACCTGATCCCCAAACTCGCAAGCCGCTATCACGTCATTGCCCCCGACCTGCCAGCCTTTGGCTTTACTGAAACCCCTTCAGGGAGTGAATATTCTTATACTTTCAGCCAGTTGGCGAAGACCATCGGGCAATTCACCGAACAACTTATGCTCGATTCTTATGCACTTGTGGTTCACGACTACGGAGCCCCGGTCGGCTGGCGACTGGCAGTCGCTCATCCGGAGCGGGTGACTGCCATTGTTTCTCAGAATGGCAACGCTTATGAGGAAGGACTCGGCGAGAGCTGGGCGCCTATCCGGAAATACTGGCAGCACCCCACACAACAGCACCGGGAGAACCTGCATGACTTCCCGACACCGGCGTCGATACAATGGCAATATCTTGAAGGTGTTACCGACAAAAATTTGGTTTCACCAGATGGATATACGCTCGAAGGGTTGCAAATTTCGCGTCCGGGAATGGCAGAGATTCAACTGGATCTGCTGCTGGATTACGCCTCAAATGTGGCACTGTATCCTGCTTTTCAGAAGTACTTCCGGGATTATCAGCCGCCACTGTTAGCCGTTTGGGGTAAAAACGATCCTTTTTTCCTTCCGGCTGGTGCACTGGCATGGAAACGCGATATTCCTGATGCGGAAATCCACTTCTATGATACCGGCCACTTCGCGCTGGAAACCCATAGCAGAGAAATTATTCCGGTTATTGAACAGTTCCTGGAAAAAACATTTCGTAAAGGTCCCGACGCTATATAGCCGCGAAGGCCAGCAAGACTGATAAACAGGGATATTACGGGTCATTTCCCAGGCCCGTAATATTGAGTACTTCAGTCAGCGGTCTTTTGTTTCCACCGCTTTTATTTTGAATCAATCCCCCTTTTGACGGGAAAATCCCCCCGAAGCGATCACGCGCTTCCTGACGAGGGCTCTGCTCTTCTGTTATTGAGTACCGCAGTTGGCAGCTTAGTATTACCGCCTGCCCCCTCGTCACTTCTCTTTGAGCTGGTCATCACCGCCCGGAACAATCAACGTCAGTGTCCGGTTTTTTTTTAGATAATATCCATTAATACACTGATTTAAAGAGGCTTTATCAGAAATCACTCTCATGATTGTTTATTGTTCAGTTTTTTTGAATCGATACAACAATAAGCTTAGCTATTCACTGCGCGTTTCCGGGCGTAGCATCACTTTCATCGGGACAGAACGTCCTATTCCACCCAATTTACGCTGAGGAAACACTTATGAAAACCATCAAAAATATTGCTGCTGTTGCGCTGTTATCTGTTATTTCTGCCGGTGCTTTCGCTCAGACGGTGACCGCGACCGCCTCAACGCTGGACGGTGCCGAAGCGAAAATTGC
>Ga0157363_1000232_pt1 | contig 43195 bp, 48 predicted proteins | sample AttsexASBM1_FD_111477 | JGI IMG/M metagenome (GOLD analysis project Ga0157363, IMG submission 111477) | Fungus gardens microbial communities from leaf cutter ant in Ribeirão Preto, State of São Paulo, Brazil - Atta sexdens ASBM1 | ecosystem: Host-associated > Fungi > Mycelium > Unclassified ... | reverse complement strand
GCCCGTGAAGCGAAAGTGCTGCGTATGCGTTTCGGTATCGATATGAACACCGACCACACGCTGGAAGAAGTGGGTAAACAGTTCGACGTTACCCGCGAGCGTATCCGTCAGATCGAAGCGAAAGCGCTGCGTAAGCTGCGCCATCCAAGCCGCTCTGAAGTGCTGCGCAGCTTCCTGGACGACTAATCGTTCCCGTTATTGAAATGCTCCCTACGGGGAGCTTTTTTTTTGCGGATTTTCCGCAGAGTACAAAAATTGGTAGTGGTAACAGCGCGAACATGTAATTGTAAATGATATTTATTTTCATTATCATTTTTCTTTTCGTAAACTACTGTAAAGAAAAATTACATGAATTTCAGAACATTAAAAAATCAATCCCTCTGTGCGCTCGCGATTTCCCTGGCTCTTCATGCGGGTTCTGTTTTGGCAAAAGACTTCACGGAAAATCAGTTTTCCACTCAGACGCTGGGTCACGGCGTTTACGAACTGGCTTATGACGCCGGACAACAGGCCCTCTACGCGGCCTCTGCCCCCTCTTTCGAGAAAGACAAAACCGCCGGAGAAGTGTTCCAGCTTGCCGCCGATTCACTAAAAGTAGATGAGCGCATTACTACCCAGCGCCGCCCGTTTGCGGTTTCACTCGATGACGCCAACCATATCCTGTGGTTAGGCAACGCGCTGGATGGCTCAGTGACGCTGCTCGATACCCGCACCAGCAAAGAAGTGAAAACCCTCCAGCTTGCGGATGCTGAGAATAAAGCACACGTCCGCGAGGTGGTTCTTGATAAGAAACACCACCGCCTGTATGTCTCCGGCATCGGCAGTGAAGATAAAGGCGTGCTGTGGGTTGTCGACACGCAGAACCAGAGGCTTTTGCATGCCCTGAAAGGCATGGATCCGGTCGGCTTTGCCGTCGATGAAGAAGGCGACAAGGTCTACGCCGTCACCGGCAAAGGCGAGTTAGTCACTCTGAATGGCAAAACGTCCCAGGTGCTTTCCCGCGTGAAGGTTGACCCATCCGAACCTAAGCACTACTTCCTGAATATCGCCCTGAATACCGCCAAAGGCATCGGCTTTATCGCGGATACCAATACTGCCGACGTGCTGGTTGTGCAGCTCGACACCGGCAAGATCGTTCATCGCGTCCCAACCCCGAACTCTATCGCCGCGGTCTACAACGCGGCGCGCAACGAAGTGTATGTCACCCACCGCAATGCCCGTCAGATTAGCGTTATCGATGCCAGCAACTACAGCCTGAAGCACACCGTCAAAACGGCGGCCATGCCGAACAGCATGGTGCTTTCACCTGACGGTAAAACGCTGTTCGTCAGCGTGAAGCAGGATGAGAAAGCCAACAAGGCTGACTACGTGCTCAAACTCGATCTAACCCAATTCTGAGGAGCACGCTGTGATTAACCAGACACGTACGGCGCTGGCGATGTCGCTCGCCCTCGCCACCCTTCCTGCGACCGTTTTCGCTGAAGAAACAACGCCTGCTGATGAAGATCGGCTCGTGGTCACCGCTACCGGTTTTGCACAGGAACGCCGCGAGGCACCGGCCACCATCTCCGTCGTCGGCGAAAAAGAACTCAACACACGTTCGAATCAAAACGTTACCGAAGCGCTGCGCGAGATGCCCGGCGTCCTGGTGGGCAACGGTAACGGAAGCCTTGCCACGGGCGACGTGCAGATGCGCGGTATGGACTCGACCTATACCTCTTACATGGTCAACGGCATCAAACAGGGCACCCGCGAATCCCGTCCTTACGGGCACCACATCGGTACTGAAGCGGCCTTCCTTCCGCCGATGGCGGCTATTGAGCGCATCGAGGTGATTCGCGGGCCGATGTCTTCGCTGTACGGTTCCGACTCTATCGGCGGCGTGGTCAACGTCATCACCAAAAAAGGCTATAACCTGGATAAATGGACCGGCGTGCTGGAAGATAACTACTTCCTGCAGGAGAAGAGCGAGTACGGCAACACCAACCAGACCAACGCCTTCCTGATGGGGCCAGTCATTCCGGGCAAGCTCGGGGTGAGCGTGGCGGCGGATTATCTTGACCGTCGCGATGACGACAGCCAGAACGACGAGCGCTTTGTGAAGCACCAGGCCGGGAACCTGGATGCCACCATCAATATGTCCCCGACCGATACCCAGCTGTGGGATTTGAACGTCGTTAAGGGGCACCAGGTAAAATCGCACAACGATAAAGCCTGGCAGTGGGACTTCGATCGCGATGCCGCGTCGCTCGCTCAGCACGCCTGGTACGGCGACGATCTGCTGGAGGTGAAGAACTTCGTCAGCTACGAGAACGCCAAAACCGAATATCGCGTGCCGGGCATGAGCTCGCAGTTCATCAAGCAAAAAAACTACGAGGCCAACAGCGCGAACACCTTTACGCTTGGCGATCACAAGCTGACGCTGGGGATTAACTTCACGCGCAATGAACTGGACGACACCTTCGGTATTGCTGACAAGGAAGTGCCGGGCGTGACCCCGGTCAGCAAGATCGCCCGCAACGGCTGGGCAGTCTTTGCCGAAGATGCATGGATGATGGTGCCTGACTTTACCCTGACGACCTCAGCACGCCTGGATCACGATAGCTACTTTGGCTACCACGTGACGCCGAAGCTCTACGGTAACTGGACCCTCGATGAAAGCTGGGCGCTGAAGGGCGGCGTATCGGCGGGCTATAAAAAACCGGATCTGCGTGAGAACAACGAAGGTTTCACCAGCGTCTACGGTGCCTATCCGTACTCCTTTATCGGCATAGGCAACGATGACCTGAAGCCGGAGCAGAGCGTCAACACCGAGCTGGGCGTCTACTGGCAGGAGGACACTCTTGCGCTGGATGCCACCGTGTTCTTTACCAAATTTAAAGACAAGATCAGCGATTACACCATCTGTACGGCAACCGCCACGCAGAAGTGTATTTACAACGGGTATGAAGCGGAAGAGGTTTCTCAGTACTTCAACGTCAGCGACGCGGAGATTTATGGCCTGGAGCTAAACGGCGACTGGCAGGTGACGCCAGTGCTGAAGGCGAACGCGAACTATACCTACACCCACAGCGAGCAAAAGAGCGGTCAGTACAAGGGTGAAGCGCTGAACGAATTCCCGAGCAGCATGGCTAACCTGTCCCTGACGTGGAGCGCGCTTAACGACCTTGAGCTGTGGACCAAAACCAGCTGGCGCAGCAATACGCCAAACACCGGCAAATCGACATCCACAGAAGCCTATGCGCTGGTCGACCTGGGCGCACGCTACCACCTCAACAAGCGCATCACGCTGATGGCGGGGGTCTACAACCTGTTCGACGTAAACCCGATATACAAAACGTCCTACAACCAGTCTTCCATCCTGGAAGGACGCCGCTACAACATGGGTGCCCGTTTCGAGTTCTGATGATGATGCCGGAGCCTCTGGCTCCGGCAGCTACAACCCGCGCACGATAAGGGCTTCATCGAGTTCCCGATACGCCTCAACCAGCTTGTCCAGCGTTGCCCTGTTCAATCCGCTCGGGTTCGGCAACACCCATACCTGCGTGACGCCGATGCTTATACTCTGCTTGCCCCACTGCGCCCCGCGCTGGCTGAACGCCTGCTCGTAGGCCTGCTTGCCGAGGATCGCCAGCGCGGCAGGCTGATAGTCTTCAATTTTCCCGATCAACTCACGCCCGCCAGTGCGCAGCTCATGCAGGTTTACTTCCGTTGCCTGCACCGTGGGGCGTTCGACCAGCATGGTGATCCCACACCGCGTATCCAGAAGGTGCTGCTCTTCTTCGGGCTTGAGCTGCCTGTCGGTAAAGCCTGCCTGATGGATCACCTTCCAGAAGCGATTTCCCGGATGGGCGAAGTGAAAACCGGTGTGCGCCGAGGACTTGCCGGGGTTGATTCCGCAGAATACCACCCGCAGGCCCGGGGCCAGAATGTCGTTGATCATCTTTACTCCCAATGGATACATCGTTAAGGAAGTATAAAGGATTGATTATGCATTGTTTATAAAAACAGCAGGCAGGTGTGAATGGCTGGATTGCTGCGGGGAGTTACTTTATAATTCACCGCCACGGCCCCTTAGCTCAGTGGTTAGAGCAGGCGACTCATAATCGCTTGGTCGCTGGTTCAAGTCCAGCAGGGGCCACCAAATTTTAGCAGTAAATACATACAGCTAGGCCACTCTCGCGAGTGGCCTTTTTGTTTTCTGTTTTTTGAGTGGCGATAAAATGGCGGTGGATTTTTGGCGGTCATCTTACACTAGGTATAAAAAAACCCGCACGCGGCGGGCATTTAGCAAGAATTTATCAGAGCCACAATGGACGCTGACCACTCACAGTCGGGTGTGGTGGGGCTGGATCAATTGCGCCAGGAGTAACGATAAAACGCTCTACGGACTCCATAGTCACGAATGTACAACTGCAATTTATGTTAGTGCATTGGTGGTAGCGCTCTTTGGTGTTCTCACTTAAATAGCGACTGGTTCGCGCATGTGCCGCATGCTGGCACTTCGGACAATGGAACATAACACCCTCGCAAATTCACATAAAGTGAATAAATCATACTCAAAATTTCACTAAATGAGAACAGGTATATTAATCATCACTCTCAGATTCATACTCCACATCTGAAAGCCTTACCTCAAGCTCTACGCCCGTCGTGAAGCCGTTAATATTGAGGCTATGCGTCACCTTACTGATTAACCATGCCTGCTCGTCTATGACGCGCTTAAAGCCTGACACTTTCACCGGCATTTCGGGATAAATATCCTCCCGGCCCGCAGCAAGGCTTATCGAGAACTCAGCGACACCGCGCTGTAATTTATCCCACTTCGCCTGAGCGGCGCGGATGGCCTGCGCCTTTGATGCGTAAATCGTGGTGAGCGCAAAAACATTGTCAGCCTCGCCTGCCATATACTCCCCCTCGCGGGCCTCCTGCTCTTTCTGCTTTTTGGCCTTTGCCGCTGAACTAACCGGCTTTGCATTGGGATGCTGGAGTGCCCGCAGGTGTTTTTCCTTTATCTTGCGCCTGAGCTTTACCTTTTGCGCCTGCTTCTCAGGCTTCGGGTCTTTGGTATGCAGCCATTTCGCCGTGACCCCGGTATACGCGCCCCGGTCGGCAATCGCAAACTGATGCCGGTCGCCGCTGCTGCGCTCGATGGTGATTTGTGGAATCGCCTTGCCGCTGGCGGTGGTGCCGCTTCCGGCTTTCAGCATCAGCAGTTTGCCAGCCTTGACCGATACTGCACCACCATTGCGCTCGGCGAGCCGCGTCAAAAATACTGCGTCCGACTCCTGCGACTGGTCAATGTGCGGGATCTGGATCCCCGCGAGCGATGTCACCACACTGGCTTTTAATTTATTGCGTGTCGCAATGGCCTCCACCACCGCGCCGAGCGTGGTGTCATGCCACGATTCTTCCCGACGGGAATTAAGCGTTCCGCGAAAATCCGCACTTCGCGCCCGCAGCGTCACCGTATCGGGTGCGCCGCGATGCTCCACCTCATCGACGGTAAAGTCGCCCTTGCCGACCAGCGCAAACCCTTTCCAGCCGAGATAAAGCGACAGCACCGCGCCGCGCACCGGCAGCTCGACAAGCCCGTCGGTGTCATCAAGCTCGATGTCGAGCTGGTCGGCTTCAAATCCGCGATTGTCGGTCATCGTCAGGTTAATCAGCCGGTCGCTGATGTTGCCAGTGATGTCTTTGCTGTTGAGCGTCAGCATAAACTGCGGCATCAGGGTGACGCCCGCGCCGGTTAACACATCCAGCATGATTACCCTCCCAGCGACGAGAGCACGTCGCCCGCCTTGCCGAGCATCGACTCAGCCTGTTTACCAATGTCACCATAGATCGCCGCCAGAGAATCATCAGCGCGGGTCAATGACAGCGAAAAGCTGATTTTTCTGGGCGTGCCATCAGAAAAGAAAACAGTGCCGGTTTCGCTGATGTTGGTGACAACGAACATCCCGTAAATCGTGCCGGTGCCAGCAATCAGGGGCCACGCCCGGCCTTCTTCCGCCATCGTATAGAGCGAAAGCAGCGAGAGCCGCCCGCCAGTCAGCTCAGGATATAAATCACCACTGAAGGTAATTTTGTCCTCACCCGGGCCGAGAAACTGAAACGCATCACGCTTGCCGACCCGGCTGTTAGAGGGCCAGCGATAATCCGCGCTACGCTGCATGTTCTGGTAGGGCAACGACTGGCGCATAAACACAAACATTCCCAGTGCGAGCATCATCATCAGCCTCCTTAATCGTGCATCATGCTGGCGCGGGCTTTGGCCCGCTTGTCGCGGTCGTATTTTTCGAGCGCGTCCTGCAACTGGTTCCCGAGCTGACCACCCGGCGCACCGCCACCCGACAGGGTGATTTGATAGGTCGGGTTGCTCTGGTCGATGTAGGTGCGACCTGCGGGCACGGTGACAGGCTGATACGCCTGATAGCCATTCATTGAGCTGGTCGCCGGGATATACCCGCCACCCTGACCGACCGGCTGCGTTTTTGCCGTTGCGGCGTCGAGGGTGTCCGACTCGGTTTTCACGAGGCCGAGCTTTTCGAGGATGATGTCGAGACCACCGCGCAGCTTGTTGAAGATATTCAGCGGCAACATCAGGGCATCCGCGAGCGTCTGTCCGAAGATAACCCCGGCATTTTTGCAGCTGTCGAGCGTGTCCTGCGTGGCTTTCACCGGTGCGATGAGGTCTTTAAACCACTTCCAGACCGCGCTTAGCTTTTGCCCGAGCCCGTCAAAGACAGGAGCCAGCGGCGCGAACATTTCCCCGACCGGCGCAAACGCGGCAATAAGCCCCTGCACCACGCCCGAGAAAAAGGCGCTGATGGGCTCCCAGTATTTACGGATAAGCAGCGCCCCGGCGACGACCGCCGCCGCCACTGCGACCACAGGCCACGAGATAGCCCCGATGGCGGTGACAATCGCCGTACCAGTCGTGCTAAACGCCACACTCAGCAGGCCCGCAGCTGCGACAAGGGCGTTAATGCCAGTGATGACAGGCCATGCCACCAGACCAATGACACCAATCGTACCAATCAGCCCCAGCGCACCCGCCGCGATAAGCCCGAGGGTCGTTGCGAGTGATTTATTTTTCTGGATCCAGCCATCGAGCTTCAGCACGTAGCCGGTCGCCGTTTGTACCAGTTTGCGAAGGGAGGATTCCTGCTGGTCGAAAAGGTCGGTACCGACAGCCTCATAGGCAGACTGAAACTCTTTAAAATCGCCGCCGAGGTTGTCCTGCATGACCTTTACGAGCTCCGCCGTTTTGCGGTCCGAGGCTTTGAGCGAGGCGGTCAACTGGTCAAGTTTGCCGGTGGAGACCGCAGTCATCAGCACTGCCGCCGCAGAGCTCGCCTCTTCGCCGAAGATGGTTTTCATGTATTCAGCACGCTGACCCGAGCCGAGTTTATTTTTCTCGAAGCTCGCCTGCATTTCTTTCAGGATGCTGAAAATAGGGCGGGTGTTTCCCTTGCTGTCTGCCGTTTTCACGCCGAGCTCTTTGATGGCCTCATACGCCTTACCGGTCGGAGCCTGTAAACGGCTGAGCACCGCGCGGCTCCCGGTGCCCGCCATCGAGCCGGTGATTTTGGCATCATGCAGCGCCCCCACCATCGCTGCCGCCTGCTCGATGCTCACCCCGGCGTTTTTCGCCACCGGTGCGACGTAGGTCAGCGAGTCACTCAGGCCGTCAAAGTCAGCGGCTGTTTTGTTCATCACCGTCGACAGGACGTCGCCAATATGGGCCACTTTGTCATTTGAGAGCTCGAACGCGGATTTCATCCCCATCAGTAGCGCGGCGTTCTCTTCCATCGTGCGCCGGTTGGCGAGTGCCATATCCAGCGTGACCGGCGTTGTTGCCTGAATTGCAGCTGCGTCACCGCCACCTTTCGCGATGATGATTTGCGCACTCGCCGCATCATCCGCAGACGCTGCGGTGTTATCGCCGAGCTGGCGGGCCTGCTTCCGTAGCGCCTGCATTTCAGGGGATTGCTTGTCGACACCGAGCACAGCCTGAAGCTCAGAATTTTTCTGCGCAAAATCATAACCCGGTCGCAACAGGCTCACCCCGGCAAGCGTGCCTGTAGTCGCAAGACCGACCCCGGCCATGCCGACATTTCGCACCCCGGCAGCGAGCTTTTGCCCGGACTCATAGCGGGATTTCACAGCGGATAGCTTCGCCTGCTGTGCGCTGACCTCCGCGAGTGCTTCACGCTGGCGATTTAACTGTGCCGTCGTTTCGCTGATACGGTTTTTCAGCCCCTGTTCGTCATTCATCAGGTTGCGGGTATTAATGCCCGCAACCCCGAGCGCGGCCTGTTGTCGCTTAACCGACTCCGTTAGGCTGTTGTATTTCTTTTGCAGCCCTTCAGCGGCCCGTTTTGCCGATTCGAGCACCCTTGCCTGCGCCGCCGTTGGTCGCTCGGTATTTTTAAACTGAGTTGCCAGCGCTTCTGCTTCCTGCTTCGCTTTGGCGAGCGACTGACCGGTCACCGCCAGCTGTGCGCTGGTTTTGCGAAAGCCGTCGATTTTTCCGGCCTGCCCGTTCAGCTCGCGCAGCGACTGCTGCGTCGAACGAATATCACCCGAAAGCGTTCTGCTCGCTGTCTGGATGGCTTTAAACGGTCGGGATGCCTGGTCGACAGCTTTCAGCAGCACTTCGAGTTTGAGGTTATTACTCATTCAGGTGTCCGCTTCGCTGAAGCGCTTTTTCGCGCCATGTGACGAGCTCGGCGATGCTCAAGGGGTACAGCTCTGATGGCCCCCAGTGAAAAATCACTGCGACGTCGGCCATCAGGTCATCAACCGAGAGATTTTCCGGGAAATTTAGCCCGCCGAAGTCGACGACAAAAAACCGACCACCTTACCGGCAAACGACAGCATATCTGGCAGTTCAAGCGCCGCGATTTCCTGCTCGGTCAGTGACGGCAGGGTCATACGCGGCAGCACCTTAATCAGCGAATCAACGTCCGAATTAGCAACCGCCGCCAGACTCACCCCACGCAGGGTTCCCGCCGTCGGTTTCAGTAAGGTGACTTCGGTGATGTCGGTATCGCCGCGTTTGATGGATTTGACCAGGGTAATCAGGTTCTCATTGGTTTTATTCATGGAATTTTCTTTCTCATTCAGTATTCAGGGAAAACCGGCAGGCATTACCTGCCGGTGTCGGGTTTAAGCCAGACCAATATTGCGGCGGTGCTGTTCGAGCCGGTCGACGCCATTCACCTTCTCGACGAGGTTCACTGTGTCGATTTCGATGACCTCTTTGCCGTTATAGGTCAGCTTGTAATAGGTGCAGTCCATCGGGATTTTTGACGCCGCAACCTCTCCTTGTTTAGCCTCGCCGGTGTCGACTTCTTTCTGGCGACCACGCAGAACCACCTCGACCGGTACGATTTCGCCGGTATCATCGCGCTGATACGAGCCTGAGAAGCGCAGGGGAACAGCCGAGGCGGTCGCGGCACCGTAGAGCGTCCAGATAACGTCGTCAGGAAAGCCAGCAACGGAAAACTCCGCCGCCAGTGCCTCATCATCGAGGCCGAGGTCAATGGAGGCTGAGCCGTTCATCCCGCCGCCACGATATTTTTCGAGCTTGCGGGTCAGCTTGGGCAGCGTCATCGACTGAACGACACCGAGGAAACTTGTGCCGTCGATAAACAGATTCATGAGCTTTAACGTGCGCGGTAATGCCATTGGTCAGGCTCCTTATTTGCTGTTCACGGACGAGATGAGATTCGCCAGATATTTATCGGTGATGCGCTGGCGCAGGGTCAGGTTTTCCAGCGGTGGCACCGGCGTATAGTCGTAATCCAGCAGCAGCTTCCCGGCCTTGAGGGTTTCCTCATCGTTGGCGGTTTCATCAAACCAGCAGGTTGCATCGACGATATAGCCGAGCGTCTTCAGCTCGCGGAATTTCGCATTAATACCGTCGATGATGTCGCGAATAAGCGTAGCGGTGACAGGTCTATCCGTCGCCCACATGTGCGCTTCGGCAATGGTGTCGGCGAGGACCTGCGCGGTGCGGGTGTAGTTCTCAAACAGGAAAAGCGGATCGTCTGAACAGGTACGGTTCCCCCAAAAACGGAAGCCGTCCTTGCGGATCAACGTTGTCACACCTGCCTCGTTCAGCAGGTCGGCGTCGGTGCCGGGCTCCTGCAAATCCCAGTACACATCCGCACTGATGCCGGTGACACCGTTCACGCCGACGTTTGACAGGGTTTTATGCCAGCCCTGCTCCTGGTCGATTTTGGCACGCAGACCAAGCGCAATCGCCGTTGCATAAAGCGCATCGGTCGCATTTGTCTCGGTATTCCACGCCAGAAAATCAGGCCAGATAAGCATCAGCTCACGCTGACTGAAGTTGTCGCGGTACTTGATGCAGTCAGGAATGGTTTTGCATCCCCACGCATACACATAGGCGAACGCACGCAGCTTTTGAGCAACAGACGCGAGCGCCGTGGCGACCTCCTGCGTATCGAAGCCCGGCACGCCGAGAATGCGCGGCTTAACGCCGGTCACAGCAAGCGCAGTTAACAGCGCTTTCATGCCGGTATATTTGCCGTTGGCGTCGGTGGTGCCGATGATGTTGGAAATGGTCTGCGCCTGCGCCTCCTCTTCGTCGTCGCCGGTGCCCTCTTCGACGCGCACAACCACCGTCACCGGTTTTGACTGGTTGGCAATGGCCTGTAAGGATTTGGCGAGCGTGCCCTGAGTACCTGCTTTACCAATAACGCCTTGCGGGTTGGTGATTAACACCGGCGTATTGAGCGGGAAGGTTTTGTCGTCAGCATCGCCTGACGCACACACCATCCCGACAATGGCGGTGGACACCGTGGAAATGATGCGCGTGCCGTCATTGACTTCAATGACCTGCACGCCGTGATGATAATCACTCATTCGTTAAACTCCTTGGTGAAGTGGAGCAACTATTTTCTGTTGTGTGAGATACGGGGGCTATTGATGCAGGTTGGCCTGTCTACAGGACAACCGTGCCCATGAAAAAGCGGACATGTGTCCGCTCTTAGGAAGTAAATTGTTTGGAGGGATTCCTATTAATATTGTTCGTTTTCTCCAAGCGAGGAAATTAAACTGTATATAAAGTGATACGTTGATATTGTATATTCATCTATACGTAATGTTACTTTGTCTATGCGCTGATCCAAATAGTCCTTAAATGGAGTGAAGCTAGCTAATTTTTCATCAACTATATATGTGTGCTTTATTTTGTTGTTCAGGGTTCTAAGTTCATCAATGATAGGATATGAAGTTATGGCACCTAAATCGATTCCCTTGCTTGCGAATACATCTTTAATGCCATCCCATTTATATGACGGCTTCTTTTTTTCTGAACCGTCACAAACTATCAGATAGGCTCTTTTCGCATATTGTTCGATAGTTGCCCATAGGTGTATGATCAATCCTTCATTCGCTATTTGAATGGCTCTTTGTTGTTCCATATGGTGGTTGAACATTTTAAAGCCAGTTCTTGCTTGTACGACTTTCCCTTCATCACCTAATATTTCATCGAACATGCCATTGTAATTTTTATTATAATTATCAAAGGCTGGCTTAAATTCTTCTTGGTTTCGATTGTATATTGCAACTACATATCTGTGAGACATTACTATGTCATCAATACGTTGCTTAAATTCATCTCTTAGATTTTGTCTTTCGCTTCTATTGTCCCCACACGGAAAGGAATAAAAGATTTCAAATTCTTCCGGAAGGGGTTTATTAGTTCCAATATACTCATTGAGTGTTTGTACATATTCCATGCTTCAATTCCTTATGATTGATCGAATCTAAAAATAATTTCATTCGAAGCATACTATCCTACTGATTTAATTTAAAATCAATATCAGTTTGGTTGAGCGGGCCATGTGATATTTGGCATATCACTGGCCACAATACGGTAAAGCAGCACGCGATATTTCTTCCATGCCAGCAGTGCGGCCTCTTCATCCTCTTCAGCAATGCCTAAATCAACCGCATCCTGAAGCGGGGCGATGTGCTCATTCGCCACTTGCAGCAGCTCAAGCTTTTGCGCATTTGCCACCTCGATGCTGGCTGCGTGCTCTGCGGCTTCGTCTTTCACCCACGCATTACCGTTCCAGCGGTCAAAGGCGCTGGCTGGTGCTTTTTCTGTCGCACCTGCCGGTAAAGGGCCGGGGGTGGTGATCAGGAGCTGCTGCCCAGTTGCGGTGTCGTACACCACGTTTCCGCGATGGTCTTCAATGAGCTGCCAGCGCTTTTTCTGCTCGTCAAAGATGGCAATATTGCTGTCCGTAATGTCGGGCGGTTTAATTTCGGTGCAGTAAGCAGGCAGACCCGTTCGCGGGGCAATGTAGGCATCACCGGCCCCGATAAATTCACGGGTGTCGGCGGCAAAGTTATACACGGTAATGGTGCGATCGTAATCAAGCATCTTAAAGGTCATCAGGCCAGCCTCACAATGTAGTTGAATGCGGTGTTTTTAACGGTGGTTTCGGCATTACCGTCGGCGGCAACGCTGATGGTATGACCGTGCGCTCCCAGCACTACAGTGTGCGAGTGAGCACCAATCCCGACAGTGTGGTTATGCGCACCAATAGCGACAGTGTGTGCATGGTTGCCCGCAGCACCGGTGGTCGCGGTCGGACTGCCAATGTTTGAGTTATTGGTGCTGTCACCACAGGCAAAATTCTTCTGGTTACTGCTGCCGTTGTGACCGAAAACCGGCTGCGTATGGTCATGGTTCCCGGTGGTATTGGTCGTCTTGGTGCCGTAATCGAAGGTACTGCTGGTTTTGGTGCCGTAATCAAACGCACTGGTTGTTTTGGTACCGAGGTCAGTGCTCGATGCGGTGGCCCCGTGGTTATGGCTCTTATTACCGTCCTGCTCCTGAGACAGTACCGCGCGACCCGCTGCCGGTTTCCCCTTCACGGTTTGCCCGCGCATATCCGGGATCACCCCTGACGGGTACGCGATAGCCAGAAGCGGATAGGTCGCCTTGTCGAATGTCTGCCCCTGCATAAAGGCGTAACCGCTCTGGAGCGTGTCAGAAGGCCAGACAATAGGCGCACCGACAGGGTAGGTATCCGCAGGTATCCACGGCGTCCATCCACCGGTGGAATACTGGCTGCGGGAATAACTGCGCGAGGAGTTATAGACGCAGTAAATCTGAGTGACCCCGGCGTTTTTATAAATAATCAGGGTACCTGCACTGTTTTCCGGGTATTTCAGTGCAGCAGTGGCGTTAGCATTCGCAGGCTGGTGATACAGGCCCGGTGTTTTATAGGTGTCGAGGTTCTGACTCGGCCCGATTTCAATGCTCTGACCGTTGAAAATATCCTGCGAGGTGACATTGATGTCACCGCTGAGCGCTCTGCCGTTCACCTTGCGCTCGGATGGTACGCGCCCGTTGGCATTATCATTCGCCGCTTTTACCGCTTTCGGTGTCGCAGCCAGTGTCTCAGAGGTACTGTCGGTGGCACTGCTTAACTGAACAATCCCCTTTTGTGTCGTAGAGGCGTCCTGAGCTGAGTATTTACCACTGGCAAGGTCATACGCTGCCTTCACCGCTTTCGGCGTAGCGGCAAGCTTCTCAGACGTGCTGTCGGTGGCGCTGCTGAGTTGGGTAAAGCCTTTCTCCGTCAGTGAGGCGTCAGGATGGCGGCGGGATTGCTCATGCTCCGCGATTTTGTCGTCGACGTAATCCTGTGTGGCCATCACCATTGTCGAGTCGATGGAGAGCTCAACCGACTCGAGGTCTGAGAGGATAATCACCATGCGCAGGGTTTGCGCCCGACCGGATCCTTCCTCCAGCTTGGGCTTGTAGCTCTCAGCCATATTACCGACCGCGAGCAGTGTGCCGGTGTCGTCATAAAGCCCCATTTCACGCAGCCAGAAGCCGCCCGTCTCCGGGGGGATCACCAGCTCGGCAACAACGTAGTTTTTATGCTTTTTGTCCTGGCTGATTTTGTTGAGATTATGGCGCCACCATTCATTGATAAGCTTTGTCTGCCGGGCGTCAGGCTCGGGCAGCGTACCGCCGCCATCTCCGACCGCCATTGCCACCACGTTCACCTTTTTACCGCCGGGCAGCAGTGCAGCCGCAAATTTTGCGGCCCCGGCAGTGGTCACCACTGTTTTATATTTCACTGTCATCGTGTTCTCACTTACCCCGGATAAACGGTCATGATGTCGCCGTCGTAACTGACGCCACCAACAAAGAGATAACCCGCCACGTCCTGAATGATGTTGAGCCCGAGCAGGTGACGGCTGGCAGGCTTGGCATCGGCAATCAGGCGCTCCATTTCGAGATACATTTCCTCGGTGATGCCGGTTTCCAGCACGCCAATATCGAGACGAAAGGTGCCGGGCGGGTCGCTGGTCTCCCACCATTCGGTGACGTTAATCAGATAACCCAGTGGCTCGACCACCCGCCGTACGGCTCCGATGGTGCCTTTGTGACGATGGATGAAGAACGCTGCCCGGACGGCGTCACGCTTGGTTTCTTCGGGCCACTCGCTGTCCCACCGGTCAACCGAGTACGCCCACGCCAGCCACGGCAGTAACTCAACCGGGCAGGTCTCCGGGTTCCACAGTCGACGTAGAGGGATGGGAGTATTCTCAATCTGTGCACAGGCGTGTGAGGCAGCGACCTCAAGCGCCGACGAGCCTGTTGGTAACAGGCGGGCATCACTCATCCGAGCCCCCTAAGCGGATTTGGTAGTCGACGCAGAAAGACGCCTGCGTTTTATCGAGCACAATGTCTGCCGCCGGTGAGGCCAGCTCGACCCGCTGCACGCCTTCGACATGCAGGGCGGCATAAATGGCAGACTGCCTGATGTCGCGTCCGAGCCGGTGCTGCGCACTGATGTAGGCTTTCAGTTTCGCCTCAGCAGCGGCTGTAATCGGCTCACTTTCAGGACCGGGGAAGACGTAGAGCGTCGCGTCAATCGCGTAGCTGACAATCGCCGCAGACTGCACGGTCACCCTGTCAGCCACCGGGCGCACATCTTCATCGTTGAGCGCATTACGCACGACGGTCAGCAGCTCATCGGAGGCCGAGCCGTTATCTTCACGGGAAAGCACGGAGACCGTCACACACGCGGGCTCAGGGCTGATAACCGAAATATCGGCAACCCGCCCGTCGGCGCTGCGACCGTGAAACTCATACGCGCCCACCGGCCCGGCGACGCTTAAGCCCTCAAAAGCCTGCTGCGCCCGTAGGCGAAAATCGGTGTCGGATTCCATGACCGCCGGGGTCGGAGGCAGAGTGCTGTCGTCGGCAGGCGTGATAACCAGACGAGGGGTATTGGTGTTCGCCGCCATCACGTCAAGGTCATTGTTTTCGGCATAGGCAAGCGTGACAGCCAGCGCCGCCTCATTTACGCGCTGACGCCAGAGCATTTCGCGATAGGCGTTTTCCTCCAGATATTTGACCAGCGGCTCGGATTCCAGCGCGAGCGTACGGGCGACGGCCTCCTGCTGGTCTTCCGGGTAGAGCGAGATCAATGTGGTCTTTCGCTCGGCAAGGATGGATTCATAGTCCAGCGTTTCCACCACGTCGGGCGCGGGGAGCTGGCTCAGGTCGATAGAGGCCATAAATTCAACTCACTGGAATGGTCAGGGATAACGGTTCGCCGCCGTCTTTGATTTCGCCTGTCAGGTCAACCACCATTTGACCGTTAAACTGGCGCTCAATCGTCAGCGACGTAAGGGTGACGCGGGGCTCCCACTTCAGCAGCGCCATATAACAGGCACACATCATCTGAAGGTTGAGCGCGTCGTTCTGCGGCATATCAATCAGGGAGGACAGCAGCGAGCCGTAATCGCGGCGCATCACGCGCGAGCCGACCGGCGTGCGCAGGATATCGCTCACACTCTGGCGGATGTGGCCAGCGTCAGTAATGGTGCGCCCGGTGTCGCGGTTCATGCCGAGGTAACGCATCGTCATTTGGTGCCCTCCGTCCAGCTGTCGCCGCGTTGTACTTTGCCGTGATCGTGGTCGTCCACCTGCACGCCGTTTGAAGTGAATTTCCCGCCTGCGTGCTCAATATCACCGCTCATCTTCCCGCCTTTCTGCACCTCGAGCGTGCCGGTAATCAGCTTGTTGGTACACACGACTTCTGGCGTATCGAGCGTGACGCGGGTGTCGGCCTTAATCACAACGACCGGCACCGTGGCGATGATGGACTCCTTTGCGGTGACGTCTGCGGTGGTGATACCGGAGACCATCAATGCACCAGTTTCGGGCTCGTACTCAATGACCGCGCCATCAGGAAAGGCAATTTGAAACGCATCGGCAGAGGCCGAGGGTGCCGGGAAGTCATCAGAAAAAATGGCGGGCAGTACAAAGGCGGTATCGAGTTCGCCGCCAATCGCGAGGATTAGCACCTGCTCACCAACAGAGGGAGCCCACCACGTGCGCGAGCGCCCGGCGCGGGCGGTCAGCCACTGAAGCCAGTCGGTGACAATGCCGCCGGTCTGCACGCGACAGCGCCCCGCATCGAGGTCAGTTTCAACGATGACACCGGAACGGATAAGGTTGCGCAGCAGGCGCAGAATGTCCTGAAGGGTTGCATGAGTTTTCATGGGGGCAGGATGCCGCTTGAGAGTTTCAGCGGCAATTGAACAGAGTTTTGTAGCGGATGTAACAACATCCAACGAGCCTGGATTCTGCGAAAAGTTAGCGAGCTGCACCAAATAATAATTACCGGGATCGTTATTGCTCAATGTCTCCTTAGTTTTCGCGACAATCCAGTACCATTGAGCTGCTGCTAACAGTTTTATCGCGACTTGTTATTTCTCTGTTTTTTAAAGTTATTTTACAATACACTATCAAAATCATCACCTACCCGTAATTTAACATGAACTCAAATAGACATTTCTTCATCGACAACATTAAGGCGCTGGGCATTATCCTTGTCGTGATAGGTCATATTTTTCCGCGCAATGAAGTTAATGTGATTTATCTATTTCACATGCCACTATTTTTTCTTCTTAGTGGTTTTTTATTTCAGCCTCAAGATGCAAGAGGTTTTTCTTTAAAGAAAATTAATAGGCTTCTCGTACCTTATGTCGCTTTTTTACTCTCATTGTATTTGATAAATTCCGCATTGGATGTTTTCATTTATGAAAAATCACTTCACGACGTTTATAAAGGCCTATCGAAATTGCTTTACGGCGGGGAGAAGTTGAAAGGTGATTTTGGTGCATTTTGGTTTGCCACGGTTTTGTTCTTTTCGCTAATCGCTTTCAACTACCTTGCGTGCAAGTTTAAAACAAAAACACTTTTGATTGTAATGATTGCATCATACACACTGGCATTTCTTACCCAATATCTCGCCCCTGATTTCAGACTGCCATTAGGGCTGAATGTATGCCTGTACACCATGCCGCTAATTGGCATTGGCTGGTTTCTAAAGAAACATCACACTGCATTTGCACTTACTGCCGCAGCAGGGCTTGCTTTGTTTTTCGTGAATACATTCATTTTTCATCGCATTGATGTCGTGGATTTAAAAAGTGCAGCATATGGCATTCCGTTAGAAAGCACGGTTATAGCCATTGCATTTTTTTATTTCATAATTGTTATTTGCAAGAAAATACCTTCAAGCAGGCCGCTTGCATATATTGGAAAGGCTTCCATGACTATTATGTTTACTCATCAATGGTTTCATTTCAACTTGCAGGAGTTAGGTCTTTCTAACATCTACGCGCTGACTGCTTTAACATTAACTCTGTCGCTACTGGTTCACGCATTATTAGAAAGAACATATAAATGCAGAAGGTATTTCTTAGGGGAGCCGCAAGCAACCAATTAAAATTAATTTATAGAGTGGCTGCAAGGCCACTCTATAACAGCACTGCCATGAGTTAAACCAAGCGCTCAATGATAATTCGTTCAATTGTCTGTTTATCTTCCGGGCTGTATCCAAATAGCTGACGCTCCGGATATTTCACAACGCTGGAATGTGGCCCCGGCTTATCCTTCAGCCCGTACTGATGCACGTTTACCATGCGCTGCACCTTCCCGGTAAACTCCACGATCGCCGCCTCGTCACTGCCGGTGGCTTTCATAAAACGATTTGTGCTCAGTTTGGCGAACATTTTCCGCTTCACCCTGCCCTTTTTGGCCCTGACCGGCTGGCGCTTACGTGCCTCATACGGGGAGCCATCGGGCGCTTTCTGCGTTTTAATGCGCTTCTGCTGGCGGGTGCGCAGCGTCTTCGCAATGTCAGCCGCCATACGCCGACGGCCTGCCGGTGACAGCGCAGCAATCAACCCGACCAGTCGGTCATCAAAGGGCTTAAAGTCATTCATGCCATTCGCTCACAAGCTCACCATGAACATAGAGCTGCGTCGGGCGCGTCACCGGCTCCGGTGGCTGCGGCTCGGGCGCGTGCTCGATATGCAACTCGGTCCCGACCTCTTTGACGAGGGTGCGCTCGGCCAGCATCAGGCTGATACTGAGGTCGATGCTGTCGTCGTTGTTAATATCGGCCTCATAGGTGAAACCACGTTTGCGCCCTTCATCGGTGGTCATGATGTCGGCCTGATTCACCCGCAACCATGCCTGAATCGGCACGAGGATCAAATCGATATCCCCCGGAAAATCCGTTACAACGACGTTCAGTGTGTACTGATTTTCAAACGACAGCGAGGTGGCAAGCGTCGAGGCGATTTTCCCGCTGTCGATAAACACGCGCAGCATTTCGGGGTTCTTTTTCAGCGTTGGCACCGCCTCAGTCAGCGCGTTGCGCAGGCTCTTCGGTTTGAACATCGGTTTTATCCTGACAGTCTTTAATTGTTTCGACCTGAAGCGCACAGCTTTCGAGCGCGGTTTCGAGCTGGCGAATGTCGGCGCTCAGGTCACCATTGGTCTTCGGGTCACTGCCCGGCATCGGGCACAGACTCACCCTCGGGCAGGCGTTCAGCACAACGACCGGCGGAGGCGCAGGCGGCGCGGATGTGCAGGCTACGCACAGCAGCAGGGAGCTCAGTGTCATACCAGCGGCGTAACTCTTCATTTTCATTGAGTAACCTCGTAATCATGCGTTCCCGACGTGCGGCACGCCTCCCGGCGGCGGTGAGTTTATCGCGCAGTGCCACCTGCGCCCTGTCATTGTCAGCGCCGAGGCGCTGCGCGGTGAGTAGCTGGTCTTTCAGCATACCAATCGTGCGCTTCTGGTCGGTGGCGACCTCGTTTGCCTTTGCGAACGAGCGGCTGAGCATGCTGTTTTCATGCTTCAGCCAGGCCAGCGCCACAACCGCCAGAATCAGTAAAACAATCAGTGTTTTCATTTGGCCCCCTGCATACAGCGCGACCATTCGCGGGCGCGGCGATTCTCAAGTCCGGGGTTCCTGACACCGTTGACGAACACCCAGCGGCTGAGCTGGTCGCATGCCTGCCACCACTGCTGACGCTTGAGGAACGACACGAGCGTCGAGCGGCAGGCCGCACCGGTGCCGACGTTAAAGGCGAAGCTGACGAGCGAGTCATAGACCGGCTGCGGCATCTCCACCGGCACGCACACCGCGAGCCGTCGCTCTGTATTGAGGACGTCAGCAACCAGATTTGCCGCCGCCTGACGCTCGGTTATGTCCTGCTTAGGCTTCACCCCGGCAGTGTGGCCAATGCCCGACGTCCACACGCCCGCGCTGCACTGGTAGGGATGCAACCGGCAACCCTCAAGATCTGAAATCAGGGCCAGACCGTCAGGCGAGGTATGCAGCAGGCGAAAGTCAGGCATCAGTGCCGCCAGCGCCAGCACTGCGGCCACACTGCAACGTTTAACGACTGAGGCCACGAATCACCCCCTTATCGAGTCCGGCGGCAACGAGATAGCGGTAGGTCTGGCGGCGATACCAGAAATTCACCAGCGCGGTGAAGATGGCGCAGCCGCCGCCGACATACAGCGCGAGTTTCTCCGGGGTCTGCGTGCCGAAGTACGCCAACAGCACGGATAACCAGTACGTCAGAAAGGTCGTGATTTTTTCCATCGTTAATCCCACAGGTTTTCGGTCTCCGAAACGGTGGCGGTGTCGACTTCCGGCAGGCTGACGGCGGTGCCGTGGGGCAAAATCGCCCCTAGCTCAGCAAGCCCCGGATTCTCAGCGAGCACCGCCTCAACGACGCCACCGGTGCGCCCGTAATGGCGCTGACAAAGGGCATCGAGGGTGTCGCCCTGTTGGGCGATAACCTGCATCAGATTTGCCCCACAATGCAGCGGGCCTTGTCCTGAATGCGCGCCACTGACCAGCGCATGTCGCGCCACAGGTCATCAATGGTGGTTTCGACGCTGTCGGCTTTCTTCTCACTCTTCCCAGTCGCCTCCACGCCGCGATAGCGCTCATAGAGCGAGGCGGTGGTCATCGCACACACGGCGTTGAAGTAGTGGAAAACGCGCACGCTTTCCCCATCGAGCTCGTCGGACGGTACCGCCGCGAGTGTCACATGCCCGGCATCGAGCTGAAGCCCGCGCCATTCACTCAGTTCGGCATTGGTTTCCGCAATCCCGGCCTTGATGGCCCGGCGCAGTCGTACAGGGGAGACGGTCTGCTCAAGGCGCATTTCTTCCCGCACGCGCTTCGGATCCACGTCCGGGAAAAAGGCGGTGTTTTTAATTACCGGCTCGGTTTCCAGCACCGGCGGGATCACCACTTTCTCGCGCGGCGGTGCCGGGTTATTTACAACAAGCGTCGTCATGACTACCTCTGAATAGGTGGGCGGTGGACGCGGGCCTCAGCGACGGTGAAACACCGACATCGGCCCGCGTGCCGCCCGGCGCGGGGCGCATTCTGTTAACCGGCGGTTTTCCTCGGGCGACCTCGCCCGCGCTTCGCCGGTGAATCGGTTGTTTTTTTGGTAGTCTTTTTCGCCGTCTTCGGCGGGGCTGCGGGCTTCGCTTTCGGGTTCAGCTCGCGCCCGAGGCGCTCGATGTCTTTTTTCACCCCGCAACCGTCATCAAGCTGGATGGCGCGTTGCAGATGGGTCATGGCATCAGTGAGTTGCCCGCTATCGCGCAGAATCAGCCCCACCACCTTATGCAGGCGGGCACGGACTTCATCGGGCATATCGGCGGTGCGGGTCAGCTCGATAACACTCAGCAGCAGCTGCACATCGACAGACTCACCGGCGACACGGGCTCGGATGGCGGCAAGGGCCACCTCCTCGGCGAACATGTACGGCGCGGTGCGCGAGTGGCCTTCAGGCATCGACAGGCCGAAGCGCAGCGCATAGCGGGCAATCTCCAGCGCACCGGCAATATCACCGGCATCGAGACGCCACAGCATCACGGTCATCAGGATGTCATCCTGTGCGCCGGTTCCCGTCTCCAGCACGCCCGTTACCCACGGCAGGTAAAACGGCAACAGCTCGCGCTTTTTATCAGCCTTGCGTTCTTTAGAATGGATCTGCGAAAGCGTGCGGCGGTCGGCAGCGAGCTTGACGAGCATCTGCTCATAAGCCGTGGCATGGCGCAGCGGGCTTTGCTCCCGCTGCGCAGCCTTCTCAGCCGAGGCCCGCATCATGTGACGCTGTGCGGGACTCTTCATCGCTTACGCCTCCCCGTTACCGGCTGCGTTTTCGTCATCAACCGGCGCGCTTTGGGTACCTGCGCCTGCGTTCAGTTCCGCCAGCGCCTTAACCAGCTCTGCCGCGAACGCTTTCGCGCTGTCACCTTCCGGGGTTGCGTCTTCGTCCGGCTCCAGAATCTCGATGTTTTCAATCAGGCAACCGGCAGTGTAATCCTCGATAACGAAATCGACCTTCACCTGCTCGTAGTTCTCCACCTGATCCAGTTTCGGGTTTTCGACGATGTGGCGGCGGTGACCGTCTTCGTAGAGGTAGATGGAAATGTTATCCAGCGTGGTGATGAAGACGCTGTTTGCCGGGAAGAATGGCGCACGCACCGCCTGAAGCTGACCGATGGTCTTCTGGCTGATAATCAGCTCACCGGCGAGCTGTTCGCTGTTCGCCTGGAATTTATTAATCATCGGGAAATATTTGTCGGTCAGGATTCGACGACCGCAGATGACCACCATTTCCGGGTTTTCACGGTGGATTTCATCAATCAGGGATTCATGCCCGTCCATCACCAGCGCGTCGAGGTTGGCGTAATGCCCGCCTTTACCGATTTTGATGGTATCGGAAATCACCGCGCCGGTGTCGTCTTTGACGTTGGACATCACGCGCTCTGGCGCGTCGTTACGGTATTTCTGCAGCCAGCCGACCGCCACATCCTGAAGCAGCGCATTGTTAGCGCGATTTGAGGTCGGCGCACGGCTGGTACCGTTAAAACCGATGGTGATGTAGTCCAGCGCCTGACGCTTGATGATGGCGTTGCGAATACGGATCTGGAAATCTTCGAAACGAGCCCACAGGTCGAGTTTTCCGTACTTCAGGTTGTAATCGAAGTTGACCGGTTTGCAGAAATAGCGGAATGCATCGAGCTTCGTGAAATCCGCCGTTTTACGCTCGGTGCCGCTGTCGGTGTCGGTGGTGCTGGCGATGGTGCCAGTGACATCAATCCCGACTTTCTCCTCGGTCAGCTCACCCACGGTCACCATGTTAATGAGTTTCAGGAACGAGGAGGACTGCTGGATTTTGTCGAAGAGCTTCTGCGTGATAGACGGCTCAACGTTGAATTTTTTATTGAGGTCAGGCACTTCGACACCGTTCAGCTCGGCGAGGCGGCTCAGGTACTTGTTAAATTTAAAACGGGTTTCTTTACGCATTGTTTTTTTCCTGTTGAAACGGGCGTTAAAGGGTTTGGATCAGCACGTACTCAGCGACACATCAGCAGTCGGTCAGCGTCACATCACCCGCATCACCGCCGGTGCTCAGATGGCGGCGCGGCTGCGTGATGCTTTCGGTTTTATCGAGGGTGGTTTTGATGGTGCTGAGTTGCTGGGTGGTTTCGGTTCCCTGCGTGTCGACCTGCTTTTTCAGTTCGGTGATTTGGCTTTCCAGCGCAGAGAAGCGGGTTTCGGCGTCTTCGCCGCCGGTCTGCACGCGCTCGGCAATAGACGTCACTGCCTCACGCACGTCTGCGAAACGCGCATCGTCGGTCTTCTGCTGGCGGCTAAAGATGGTTTTGACGGTGTCGGTCAGCTTGTTCAGCAGGGTGTCGGGCTGATCTTCAAATTCCAGCGCGGCGAAGGTCGCCACAGAGAACAGGTCGTCCGGCTGGTCTTTTTTGCCCGCCAGCGGATTAGCGGTAGCATTGCTGCAAAACTGAAGGTATTCGGTGCCGAGGCTTGCAGGGTCATCCGTTACAGCCAGGCCGATAAGATGGCATTTGCCGGTATTGGCGAAATTCGGGCGGATTTCCATCGAGGTATAAACTTTCTGACCTTTCGCCACCATAGCGACAAGGCTGTCGAGTGGTGCAATCTTGCCGAACAGGGCCAGCTTGCCCTTCAGCGCAGAATCATCGTCGATGACTTCCGCTTTCAGCTCGACCACATCGCCATAGCGACAGAATGGCGTGTCGGGAATAACACTGCGGATATGTTCCAGATTAATGCGGCAACCGTAGACACGCGGATCAAAGCCGTCTGCCATTTCCTGAATATCTTGCGCACTGATGTCGCGACCATCGCAGGTGTCACCCTCGACGCCGATGCGAAACCATTTAGAGATTTTTTTTGCCATGAGACAGGTGTCCTGATGTTGGGTTTTCGGGTCAGGTGTAGTTTCCTGACTCACTCCCGCACCGGCTACCGATTGCGGGTGGCTAACCTCTGACACAACAGGCCTTTAGCGATTCACCGCCCCCGTTTCTTTAGCCTTGCCCTGACCACTCACGGCGAGGTAAATATGACCGACACCACACTACTGAACGACCCACGACGACAGGCGGCGCTGCTGTTCTGGCAGGGATTTTCCGTGCCGCAGATTTCCGAAACACTGAACACCAAGCGGGCCACCGTGCAGAGCTGGAAACAGCGCGATAAATGGGAAGAGACTGCACCCCTGACCCGCGTCGAAACCACGCTCGAAGCCCGGCTGATTCAGCTCTATGCAAAGCCCGACCTGACGGCCCACGATTTTAAGGTCGCGGATTTTCTGGCCCGCCAGATGGAGCGCCTTGCCCGCGTGACCCGCTACGGTCAGACCGGCAATGAGGCGGATTTAAACCCCAATGTCGCCAACCGCAACAAGGGCGAAAGGAAGAAGCCGAAGAAGAATTTCTTCAGCGATGAAGCCATCGAAAAACTTGAAGATATTTTCCTCGACCAGTCATTCGAGTATCAGCTCGACTGGTACCGCGCCGGGCTGGCGCACCGTATCCGCCACATCCTGAAATCCCGCCAGATTGGCGCGACGTTCTACTTTGCGCGTGAAGCGCTGATGCGGGCGCTGAAGACCGGCAACAATCAGATTTTCTTGTCAGCGAGTAAAACGCAGGCCTATGTCTTCCGCGAGTACATTGTCCAGTTTGCAAAACTCGCCGAGGTGGAGCTCACCGGTGACCCGGTAGTCATCGGCAACAACGGTGCGAAGCTGATTTTCCTCGGTACCAACTCGAACACCGCGCAGAGTCACAACGGCGATTTATACGTCGACGAAATTTTCTGGATCCCCAACTTCCAGCGGCTGCGAAAAGTCGCCTCGGGCATGGCCTCGCAGAAACACCTGCGCACCACTTACTTTTCAACCCCGTCAGCGCTCGGTCATGGTGCTTACCCGTTCTGGTCAGGTGAGCAATTCAACCGGGGCCGCTCAAGTGCTGCTGAACGTGTCGACATCGACATCACGCACGCGGCACTGGCAAAGGGTGTCGCCTGCCCGGATGGACAGTGGCGGCAGATTGTCACCATCGAGGACGCCCTCACCGGCGGATGCACGCTGTTTGACATCGACACGCTGAAACAAGAAAACAGCGCGGATGACTTCCGCAACCTGTTTATGTGCGAATTCGTTGACGACAAAGCGTCGGTATTCCCGTTCGAAGAGCTTCAGCGCTGCATGGTCGACAGCCTGGAAAAGTGGGAAGACGTTGCGCCATTTGCCGACAGGCCATTCGGTCACCGCCCGGTATGGCTCGGCTATGACCCTTCACTGCGCGGCGACAGCGCCGGGTGCGTGGTTATCGCGCCGCCGGTGGTCGCCGGGGGCAAGTTCCGTATCCTTGAGCGCCACCAGTGGAAAGGGATGGACTTTGCGCAGCAGGCCGAATCTATCCGCGAGCTGACGCTGAAATATAACGTCGAGTACATCGGTATCGACGCCACCGGGCTCGGTCAGGGCGTTTACCAGCTCGTGCGCTCGTTCTACCCGGCAGCACGGGAAATCCGCTACACCTCGGAAATGAAGACCGCGATGGTACTCAAAGCGAAGGACACCATCACCCGCGGCTGTCTGGAGTACGACGTCGGCGCAACCGACCTCACACAATCGTTCATGTCTATCCGTAAAACCATGACCAGCAGCGGGCGCAGCGCCACTTATGAGGCAAGTCGCACCGAGGAAGCCAGTCACGCCGATCTCGCATGGGCCACCATGCATGTCTTAATCAACGAGCCACTGACCGCCGCCAGCGGGCAGGCATCATCATCCATCATGGAGTGGAACTAATGAGCAAGCGCAACAGCAAAAAGAAAAATCAGTACACGGCGCAGCCGCGCCAGCAAGCTGCCACGCCCGCTCAGAGTATGGAGGCGTTTACCTTTGGTGAGCCGACGCCGGTGCTCGACCGCCGCGACATTCTCGACTACGTGGAATGCGTCGACAATGGTCAGTGGTACGAGCCGCCGGTCAGCTTCTCAGGGCTCGCGAAGAGTATGCGGGCGGCGGTACACCACAGCTCACCGATTTACGTGAAGCGTAATATTCTGGTGTCGACCTACATTCCGCACCCGAAATTATCCCGACAGGACTTCAGCCGCTTCGTGCTCGATTTTCTGGTTTTCGGGAACGCGTTTCTCGAAACCCGCAAGAGCATTACCGGCAAGGCGGTCAGGTTTGAAACCTCCCCGGCAAAGTACACCCGGCGCGGCATCGAGGAGGATGCCTACTGGTACATTCAGCCTTTCACGCAGCCGCACCCGTTCGCGCCCGGCTCCGTGTTCCACCTGCTGGAGCCTGACATCAATCAGGAGCTCTATGGCCTGCCTGAATACCTGAGCGCACTCAATTCCGCCTGGCTGAATGAGTCGGCGACACTGTTCCGCCGCAAGTATTACCAGAACGGAGCTCACGCGGGCTACATCATGTACGTTACCGACGCTGCGCAAAGCAGCACCGACGTCGAAGCGCTGCGCAAGGCAATGCGAGACTCTAAGGGGCTCGGGAACTTTAAGAATCTGTTTTTCTACGCGCCGAACGGCAAAGCCGACGGCATTAAAATTGTGCCGCTGAGTGAGGTCGCGACAAAAGATGATTTCTTTAACATCAAGAAAGTCAGCGCCGGTGACCTTCTCGATTCGCACCGCATCCCGTTCCAGCTGATGGGCGGCAAACCCGAGAATGTTGGTTCCGTGGGCGATGTCGAGAAGGTGGCAAAGGTCTTTGTGCGTAACGAGCTGCGGCCTTTACAGTCACGCTGTATGGAGCTGAACGAGTGGGCGGGCGAGGAAATTATCCGCTTCGAAAAATACACACTGGATCCTGAAGACGATTAACACCCCACGCCGCCGAAAGGCGGCTTTTGCTGCTCCGCCACAAAAGCCTCTCAGCAGCGCCACACGTCGACATCACCGCACGACACCTCAATATTCAACCACACGCACCACGGCCTCAAAGCGAGGCGCTCAGATGCCAACAATTAATAATTAGCGCCACGCCGGGCGCGCAATGCTTTCCCCGCCACGCCTGCCCGCTTGATGGGTCGGTTTTAATGCAATTGCCCGTTAGCAATAAAGTGATATGCCATCTGCTATGAGACCCATTAGGGTGGCATTAAGCAACTAATGCAAAATGATGCAACTAAATGCAATTCATCAGTCACAAATATGCTGATAAACCGAATACATAAATTTTCACGCACCTACAGCATTCATGGCTTGCGCCCGGGCTTCGAGCTGCGTAGCTAACGTATGAAAAAGCCTAAAACTCGGTATATGCCCCTCATCTTCATAAGCTCTGTTGATAAGCTGTTGAAGATAGGAGGGTTCCATTAGTGCCGCAGGGTTTTTCTTAGTATATGTGGCATTCCTTAACGCCAACATACTTTTTAGATAGCTCTCGTGGTACTTCGCGATAGACCCTTCATAAAAAGATGGTTTCTGCATCTCCTCTGGATCATTTGATTGAACATCATAATGATTAAGGAAGCCCAAGAATGTTGGATTGAGTTTATTGGGTGAAATTATAACTTTATTACCTAAGCCCCAAGTTTCTACGCAAGGGTTTTGCACAATAACATGAACGTTACAATGAGAGATATCCATGCCAGAAGTAGTGATTTTTTCCATCACCAACTTCACTCTAGACTCAACATCTTCGCCTTCAGAATCTAATGCAACCCAAAAATCGGTTATCTTTTTATTTTCACTAAGATCCTTTAGAGCATTAACCAAGGTCACATCTAGCATCCGAGGGTAACCCTCGCCACTGATAAAATAATAGTTATTATTATCAATGGCCGACAAATAATCCACCTTAGTTACAGACGGAGACAAGACGCCCATCCATGCTGGATATAGACGTCTTTCAGTTTGTTTGCCTTCAGCTAAAATATATAAATTCATCTATCAGCACCATCAAAATAAACACTTAAATTAATTAACTTAGTGAATGCTTCGTGATTAGATTCTTGTAAATTAAAATGATCCGCCGAATAGTTATCCACTACACCAGCTTTTCTTGATACGATCTTCCAATTACCCAAAGGAATATTGTTGATTATATAAGGATGATGGCTAGTCAGAATAAATTGCACATCGTTACCATGATGAATTAAAACATCAGTAATATCATTAATACAATTAACACCAAAACCATTCTCAAACTCGTCAATTAAGAATACGGTTCCAGTAGGGCTTAAATGCAGATAAGCTAATTGAACTAATGTTTTAAGCATGCCAGTGGACATTGAGTTATGAGAAATCCATTCTTCAATACCACGCTCTTTTACTTTGAGAGCATAGACTGAGTGCACAAAGAACGGAAAACTGCTGGTGTCAACCTTAACGACTTTAACATCTTCAATATATGGAAAAATCTCAACAAATGAATTTTTTATTTGTTGAAAGTACTCAGGTTGCTTTTCCTGACACAAATAAAGTTTCGCGCTTAATGAAAACGGTTTCTCCCTGATTTCAGTAATCGTCAAATCTTCATTTTCAGACATGTCTTTATTTTTTCTAGGGAAGACACGTTGCAATTCATCTGCATCTACTTCAACAACTCGAGAAAAAGAATTATGTATGGCTGAAATATCATCTTCTTCACGAAGGTGATGAACTATACTAACTGTTGAAGCTAGCTTAACTGTTTTACTATCTTTATAAACTATATCATCGCCATTTCTAGATACTACAACCACCCCGTTAATTTTTACTTCTTCAGCTCGAATCTTTGGTTCAATTTTATCATCATCATCAAAATTAAACATGCCATAAGTAAATTCATCATAATCAGTTAATGCTTCAAATTCGCCTGACCAATAATAGTCGTTTCCTTCAGCATTGAATTCAACTATCCATTTAAAACCACTAACTGAATCGCCGTTCGCAATAGACTTTATTTTATTAATTGATCGAAGTATCTGGGTTTTACCTACACCGGATGCGCCAACCATTAAAGTCAACGAGTCGAATTCAATTCTATTTATTCTCAACTTGCTGTGAGAATTATATGTCTCCAGTGATTTTATTCTCATATTTTTTTCATACACTCCTTCGATGTTTACGCGCGATTATGCCACAGGAGAGGAAGAAACACAACAATCACATTAAATCAAACATATTAGTTTTTAAATAGATTACATTTAACTAAAAAAAACAAAGATTGAAATATAAATAAATAACATCTTGTTTTCTGCAAATGAATCGAATGAGTTATTCGCTCGACTCATTTGAAAATAAACATTAAGCTTTCTCCATTATTACTTAATTCTTACAAGATCACCGCCAACTCTCATCTTCCCATACCTCCTGAAGAATACTATCAAGTGCTGCGCGGTCAGAATCTGTATCGAAACCCATCAGCTCAATACCGGTTATGGATCCCTTTTTGACCGTAACACGTGTTGACGGAAAAACAGATTGTATCCGCCTTGATAACTCACGCTGAAAAGCATCTATAATCGGCTGGCCGATTTGTTGGTCTTTATCTAAAGTGATATTAACTTTCACTTTGCCTTCCCTTGCAAAAGGCTTATTAATAGGCGGCTCTGCGAAAACTACAGAGAAATTATTATTTTTCATCAAGTTGCCTCTTGCTATCTCCGCAATTAAATTCAATGCAATTTCACGATCTCTTTCCTGACAACTACCATCAGCCGTCAGACGCGCAATCATTTCGACACGTTCAATCATGACGTGCTCTCTTAATTCTCTATCCACACAACCTCCACAACAAGATACTGTATAAAAATACAGTATCACGTATCGACAAATGTTGTGAAGAAAAAAATCGCAAAGAAATACACTGTATGTACATGATATGGATGAACATTGCCGCTTACTCTTTCGTTGCCATTTCTGCTAAAGCCGCAACACGATTGAGGACTTTCCAAGCTTTAGCCTGATGGGATGGTGCTGCGGAAAAAATCTCTCCTTTAGCCGTTCCACGTAGCCATTTGCCATCAAAACAACTTTTACCACCAGCCATCAGGTGCAGGGCTTCGCCCCGACTGATATTAATGCCGGTTGTCAGATTTATCTCATCGATAGTTTTCTTTATAGCTACTTTCTGCTCATCCGTGCCGTGGAAGAATTTTCGCCGTTTTGCTGGCTTTTTCTTCCTGAGTCGGTTGGTCAACTCTCGTCTTTCGCTTCGACTCAAAGGTTTTGTCAAATCCAGTATCGGTGGATCGCTTTCGCTTCCCGTACAGTTATTGACAGAACTCCGAGAGGGCGCAGGAGCGCCCTTAACGTCAACGTCCAAGTCAACGGCACGCTTCGGCACAATTTTCCATTTCGTGAGTCTGGTTAAAATCGGAGTGCCAGCACCAACAGCGGCATCGTATACGCCACGGATGCATACCGTTTCCTCACCATACTGGTTAAACTCGGTACGCGGCTCGTACAGCGTTCTCACCTGCAAATCATCACGGCGAACAAACGGACCACCCTGCGCATTAACGTAACCAGCCCAATCACCGGCATCGGCGGCATCATGGACGGCTGCAAACTCAACGCTCAGACCGTGTGCGGTCTCTGTGTCAGCGAGACGACGCAACTCACGGTAGACCGTCACCGGCGCACCACCGATAAACTGAAACTGACGGATGTGCCAGCGCGCCGCCCATGCTGAAACGGCTGGAGCTGTCTCTTTCAGCAACTCACCGCTTTCGTCATCGGTCTCACCATCGAGGGCATAGCCGTCGATGTTTTTTGAAATGTATTTAGCAACATAGCCGGTAGCGCTGCCCTTTTCCGGGTCAATGGCCTCAGCGTGAAAGCGTGCCTTTTTGGCTTTATCGCTTCTCAGTTCGTGGTGGTCTTCATCCCACGCATAATCACGAGTGATGAGGCGCACGCGCTCAACGTCTTCCGGCAGCATAAACATAAGCATGTGCCAGTGAGGCGTCCCGTCGTGATGAGGTTCAGCAACACGGATGCCGAAAATGCGGATTTCTTCCCGGTGCAGTTTGGCGCGAATGCGCGCCCAAAGTACGGTGAGATAACTTTGTGTATCCGACGGGCTGGCTCCGTTCCATTTGCTGTTACGGTATCCTGCTTTAGTGGTGGCGTGATATTTAGACGGCGCGGTCAGGGTGTAAAACTCCCCGACATAACCGAGCTCATTGCAGATATTTTCAAACCCACGGATGCGGGTCATCAACTCACAGCGGCGTATCGCAGGGTTAGCGACAGAACCGTCGTATTTTTCAATCAAGCTGATGCGGTTGCCGTCTTCGTCTTCGAGATCCAGCCCCTTGAGAAATTCACGCGTGCGTCGCTTTTGCTCTCGCCAGTCTGTCACGCAGTTTTTACTCGCGTAAGCGTGTCGTTTCTTGCTGACGTTGCCGACTGCAATTTGCAGATGTTCGCGCCATGACGCCGCAACTCGACGCAGACGACTTCGCCACCATGTTTCCGTGAACAGTCGGATCACCGCGGGGGCAATATCATTTTTATCGAAAAATTTCTTTGTTACTCGTTCCCAGTGTGGAGGAGTGACATTAAATTGCAGGGCGATAAAACCAGCGTGCATATACCAGGCGTAAAGCGTTCTAAGCTCGCCAAACCCTGAGTCGTCAATATTCGCCAATTCGCCACGAATGAAGTTAGCAATATCAGCGGCCAAAAGGTCGATATCGGCGCGGGACATTTCCGGGAGGCGATTAAATCTGGCAACCATATTAACCATGCGTGATGCCAGATATTGCATTAACTGGGTATCAAAATGACCACCAAAAACAGCGCCAGAAACGTTGCTTTTGATGCCAGTACATTCATATTTTTTTGCGACCAGCTCTAAGCGTGGCAATGCCTTTTTACAAAAACTGATTAAAAAGGAATTGGCTCGCTCACTGCCCTGCGTTTGCTCCATCACGGTAGCTGTGCGGTTAACTTCAAATCTTACACATTCGGGCAAGTGTGCAATCGCCTTTCGAGCACGCAGCAAAGCCGCAAACTTTCGTTCGCGGCGATACTGTTGCTCATAAGTAAGATATGGGGTGCTTATTGCCGGTCGAGGGGCATTCCACAGAAAAGCGTACTCAAACCTCACAATGGATCTCCGCAGCTATCACCGATTTCGATGTGAATGCTCATTTAGTGCAGCTCCATTGACTCGTTTTCATAACGCGCAGCCTCACCGCGCAGAAATTCAGCCACTTCAAAGTAGGACATACGCTTGTTTGCGATATGAACGGCCAGAGCTTCAAGGCGAATTGAAACCGCTACAGCGCGCGCTTTACGCTCTTCTTTCTTGGCTATATCAATCACGGCCATGAGGGGATCGCTTTCTGTGATAAACATTTTTGATAATTCTTTCTGCATGGTCTTTCTCCTGATTTCAGGCAAAAAAATGCCCGGCGGGTTTACGCCATTAACTTCGTTTCGGGTTAATTCGGCATGGTCAGCCGTTTGGGAAATAAGCTCACTACTGCGCGAAAATGATTCATAGCTGTAATAAGCGCTTTTTTCTCCTCAGTAGTCAGCTCACTTAATTTGAGGTCATGACGTGCGCCCGGTATTTTTGCCATAAAGAAAATTGCTGATAATGCCCGGCTATTTTCCTCATGCTGTGGATCACGTTTATCACGCATGTCGGCCACAAACCTTTCAAGCTCTTTGCTACTGTCGCCCAGGTGTTTTGCACGCAGTTCAGCAACATAGTTAAGACCCGCAAGGCGTTCGCCAACCATCAGCGGTGCAGTTTGCGGCAAAGATTCAAGAGCCATGAGCCCCTCTTTTTTTGGGAAGATAAACCAGCCAATAAATCAGCTTGTGAGCGGCTCGGGTGCCAGCGTTTGCCATCCTCCCCGATAATCCAGCCGTGACCGCAGTGCATGGCCGGGCTTGGTTTAATCAACAGGGATGCGAAAGACGGTTCATTTTTCAACATAGCCACCTCACATAAGACCGAATGAAGCGCCGAGGCCGCTCACGGTATCAACCGCGCTTGCCATTGCTGGATTAACCTGGAATCGAGCCTGTAACGCGAGGCCAGTAAGCGACAACATGCGAATACCGGCATTAACGCTCTCAATCATGTTGCTCTTACGAGACGGGGTAAGACGTTCCGTAGACACGGCTCCGCTTGCCAGTTCACCGAGTTCACTCATCGCTCGCATGACGTAAGATTGCAATTTGTCTTTTGCCAGCTCATTAACCGGCACGCATGGCAGGCAATGAATTTGCGCAAGAAAACCATCAACAAGGGTTGAGTCTTCGGTCAAGTCAGTCAGCAACCATAATTCAGGTGGCGTGAACTGGTGAGGCTGTTCCGGATTGAGCTTGTTACGTAACGTTTGAACGTTCATACCCGCACGCTCGGCCAGCTTCGCCATGTTGTGACGCTGCGCAAAAGCCCGACACGCTTCGTCATAGTGGGGATGTTTGGAAATCTGAAAATCAAACATGTTGAGCCCTCAAAATTCACATAAAGTGAATTACGCACCAATGACGAGTTGAAAACGGGAATGACCTAACGCCTTACGCAACTGCTCTTCTTTCCAGCGTGCGTAATAAATACGAATCGGGCCACCTGCTTTCTTGCAGCCTTTACGGATGGTGCGGGGTTCGATTGGTACACAAGGGTTGTCGCCGGTTGTCCAGCGGTAAGCGGTGCGTTCAGAAACACCCTCAAGCTCTGCGAATTGTTGCAGAGTAACGATAGGTGCAGGCACTTTGATGATTGCGATTTCAGAAGCCATATTGCATGATTCCCTATTTGCCAATACTTGCAATTAATGGCCATCAGTTTGCCAACGTTTGCCATTAATCACCTTAGGTTTAGCCGCATACTAATGCGCAAAAGCCGCAACAGTCAATACGTGGATGCGAATTTTATGCAAATCGATTCAGGAATCAGTAACGAACATGTCTTAGACAGGATTTGTGATGTTTACGGTTACGCCCAAAAAATACAGCTGGCTAGGCACTTCAATATCGCTGCCAGCTCCTTGCAGAACCGCTACACGCGGGGCAGTATCTCTTATGACTTTATCGTCCATTGCGCTCTTGAAACTGGTGCCAATATTGAATGGTTGCTTACCGGAAAAGGGGATAAATTCGCAAACGACAAAGCATCTCCATCTTGCACATCTGAGGAGCTGACCATCAAATCATTCACATTAAGTGAAGGGAAACTGGTTGACGAGTCAGAAATGAGAATTTCAAAGTCACTTTTTAGCCGAGCTCCCCTTAGCCCACAATGCCTACGGTCAGACAACGTAATTCACTTTCTTGAGCTTGATGCTTCGCTCTCCGATGGCTCATGGCTTGTAGATATTGAGGGGGCAAAAAGTATCCGCGAGTTAACTGTTTTGCCTGGCAAAAAGTTACATGTGGCAGGCGGCAAAGTACCGTTTGAGTGTGGGATTGATGAGATAAAAACGATTGGCCGTGTGGTGGGTGTATACAGCGAGGTTAATTGATGACTGTCCGTAAAAATCCGGGTGGCGGCTGGATTTGCGAGCTCTACCCAAACGGTGCAAAAGGTAAGCGCATCAGAAAGAAATTCGCTACTAAAGGCGAGGCGCTGGCCTTTGAACAGTACACCGTTCAAAACCCGTGGCAGGAAGAAAAGGAGGACAGGCGCACGTTAAAAGAGCTGGTTGATTCATGGTATAGCGCTCATGGCATTACGCTGAAAGACGGCTTGAAACGTCAGTTAGCCATGCACCATGCTTTTGATTGTATGGGCGAACCACTCGCACGCGATTTCGATGCGCAGATGTTTTCCCGCTACCGAGAAAAACGGTTAAAAGGTGAGTATGCCCGTTCAAATAGGGTGAAAGAGGTATCGCCTCGTACGCTTAATCTTGAGCTGGCCTATTTCCGGGCGGTATTCAATGAGCTAAATCGCCTCGGAGAGTGGAAGGGTGAAAATCCACTGAAAAATATGCGCCCCTTCCGCACAGAAGAAATGGAAATGGCCTGGCTAACTCACGACCAAATTTCGCAACTGCTCGGAGAGTGTAAACGGCATAACCACCCTGATTTAGAAACTGTGGTAAGAATTTGTCTCGCCACTGGCGCATGGTGGTCTGAGGCCGAGAGCCTGAGAAAAAGCCAGCTTGCGAAATACAAAATCACATACACCAACACGAAAGGCAGAAAAAACCGCACCGTTCCAATTTGCAAAGAGCTCTATGAGTCTCTGCCTGATGATAAAAAAGGCAGGTTGTTTAGTGATTGTTATGGCGCGTTCCGGTCTGCGCTGGAAAGAACAGGCATCGAATTACCGGCAGGGCAACTTACCCACGTTTTGCGCCATACGTTTGCAAGCCACTTTATGATGAATGGTGGCAATATTCTGGTTTTGCAGCGAGTGCTAGGTCACACTGATATAAAAATGACGATGCGTTACGCACACTTTGCACCAGATCATTTAGAAGATGCAGTAAAACTTAATCCTTTAAACATGAGAAAACATCATGAATAACAAAGACAAAACCTTAAATATTTTCTTTTCTTGGCAAAGCCAGGTTACCGAAAACAAAAATTTCATTATGGAATCTTTGGGTAAAGCAAGAGCCAACATTTTAAAAAAAGAGACAACAGGCAATATCATAATTACTGACGCAACTCGAGGTGAACCTGGAAGCCCGCACATTATCTCAGCAATTTTAAATAAAATATTAGATTGTGATGTTTTTGTAGCGGATATCACACCGATATCCAAATCACTAATACCTGGAATTTCCAATCCCAATGTATGCTTTGAGTTAGGGTATGCAATAGCGAACCTTGGATGGGAAAGAATAATATTGTTATATAACACAGAACATGGAGAGATACCAAAAGACGTTCCTTTTGATTTTTCAGGAAACAGAATGACGCCGTTCACCACAAACAATAAAAACAGTTTAAATCAAATAGTTACATTAGCACTTGAAGATATAATAAAACATATTGAAGCTGCACCACAGACATCGCTAAAAAATTATCCAAACACTCAGAAAGACGAAAACATGCTGAGGTGGCTATTACTCTCTCTTCACGTTCCAACAGTTCAAGAGTTTATAACCAGGATGCCTAGTGAATTTTCTTACTTAGCATTAGATGCATATGATGAACTCTTTTATAAAGTTAATAACAAATTATTCTATATTTATGATGAAGATATTGATAACGATATCAAAAAATTAATTGACGCTTGGTCCCGTGCGCTTGGCCCCGTTGGTATTTTTCGTGAAGACCACGCTCATAAGCGATATGTTTTATGTAATCAAAGCGACGAAATTGAAACTTATTTAGATGAAGTCACTGAGGCGAGAAACAATATGAACTCTGCCCTTGATTCTTTATTGAAAAATATCAGAGTAAAACACCCTAATATTGATTTGATGGAAGAAACCCCGAAAGCATGGCAAAGACTCATTGATGTCCAATAGGGATATGCAACTATCGCATAATGGCGATAAAGTGGCGGTAGAAATGGCGGATAATGGGTAATCATTGGCAAACAATGGCAATCTATGTCAATGATAAATAAAGCAAACCATTGATTTTCGGTTGTTCCGGTAGGAACTCATAATCGCTTGGTCGCTGGTTCAAGTCCAGCAGGGGCCACCAGATACAGCAAGGGCTGGCGAGAAATCGTCGGCCCTTTTGTTTTTCTTGGCGATACTCCACAGAGAAAGAGGAGTTGCTGTGCTCTCCCATCCAGAAGGATCGCAAAATACCTACCACTCCTTCACAAACCCTAAAAACTAAAGAAATCCCCCATCGCGCCGATCATCATCCATGTGTATTATTTCCTGTAGCTTTTACAACAACTAACCTTAACTCAAATACTTAAGCGCCAGAGCAAAAGGCATCATGAGCACACCGATCAAACGGCTAGAAATCATTAAAAATGCCATCGAACTGGAAGATGACGACATCATCCAGAGCCAGCTGACGCGGCTGAAAAATGAAGCGTTTGACGATGAGCTACAGGCAATCGTCGTGGCGCTTGAGCAGAAGAACTATACCGCGGCCATCAGGGCCATCACCGCCTGGCTGCAGGGCCAGCGAGCCGTTACCCCGTGGCGCGACCCGCAGGTGGCCGCCAGCAAGATGGAGCTGAAGGCGCTGGAGGAGCGTCTGCGCGATCTGATCGATCGTCGTAACGCCCGCGTCCAGCAGCTTGACGAGTTCAACGACCTCTATTTCTCCCGCCTCGGGCCGCTGATGCAGCAGATCCTCGCCCTGCGCAAAACGCTGGCGGAGCTAAACCTGCGTCGTCAGCAGGCGGAAGCGCGTCGTCGGGAAGAGGATTACCGTCGCTGTCAGCACTATATGGCGCAGGCGGTGGAGGTGCTGGCAACGCTCACCCAGCGCTGGCGCGACCTGCCTGCCGATTCCATTCAGGCTGCAGAGGCGCGCAAGCATCTGCAGCAGCAGAGCAACCTGATCGCCAATCTGCTGGCCGAAGCGCTGGAGCTGGAGAGCGGCTTAACGCGTGAAGAAGAGCCGGCACGTCAGGCGCGCGACGAGGCCAACGACGAGTACGAGAAGTATCGCGAACAGCATCACGATGCCGAAGTGCGTCTGCGTAAAGGGAAAGATCTCTCGGAAGAGGATCGGAACGAGCTGAAACGCCTGTGGCGTCAGGCGAGCAAGCTGTGCCATCCGGATCTGGTTGCGGACGATCTGAAAGAGGAAGCCAATACCATGATGGTGCAGCTCAACCAGGCCAAGCAGCGCGGGGATGTGAAAGCAATCCGTTCACTGGTGGCGCGCCTGCAGCAGGGCTTTGAGCCGCTGATGGCGAGCGACAGGCTGAACGATCTGGAGCGAATCCGCAAAAAAATGGCGCAGGTTCGCGAGCAAATCGACACCCTGGTGAACGAGCTGGCGGAGCTGGAGAAAGAAGAGTCCTGGCTGCTGGTCTCCTCGCTGAACAATATGGAAGCCTACTTTGCCCAGCAGGAGAAGGCGCTGAACGAGGTCCGCGCCTCGCTCGAACATCAGGTGAGCGAAGCGCAGCTGGAGTCCGCCGCCTGATTATTTGGCGTGCCAGTATGCGCTGGCACGCACCAGCTGATGATCGATCGCCTCGGTTTCAAACTGACGGCTCAGGTTTTTCACCACCTTCCCTTCTCCGGTCAGCCAGATAAAGTAATCCGCCTCCGGCACGACCAGCGTCGCCAGATGGTCCGCTACTGCCTGTTCGCTATGGCCCACAACCCAGGTGATGTTAAATTCGCTCAGGTGCGCCAGATAGTCCTTATAGGACGCATCGCTGACGGTCACCACCGCATGAACGTCCGGGCGCACCGGCAGTTTTGCTATGCCTTCTAAACGGCGGCGCAGCGCGGGCATACCGGACTCATCGCAAACGTAGAGCTGCCAGGCGTAATCTTCCGGCACCACCAGCGATCCGCGCGGGCCGCCAATAGTGAGCTTGTCGCCGGGCTTCGCCGCAAGCGCCCAGCTGCTGGCAACGCCGCCGTCATGCACATAGAAATCCAGCACCAGTTCATGCTTCACCTCATCGTACAGCGGCGTATAGTCACGCGCCTGCGGACGCACGCCTTCGCCCCAGTCGATGCCGTCCTCGGTCACCACCGGCGGCACAAAGGTCGTGCCCGGTGCCGGGAAAAAGACCTTTGTGTGATCGTCAAAGCCGCGGGAGCTAAACCCTTCAAGCGCCTCGCCGCCGAGAACGATGCGCTGGAAGCCCGCGCTGACGCGCTCAACGCGGAGCACGTTCAGCTCGCGAAAGCGCAGGTCGTTGCGGACACGTTGAGGGTAACGGGTTGATGTCATGTTTATGGCCTTCTCAGGTGAATACGATATATCGAAATTGATTTTTTAATGATAATGATTGCTATTAACCAGGAATGCAAGATCTTTTAGATTGCATCTGAATATATCTAAGATATAGTTTAGATATATCAAATTACGAGGTTCACCATGCGACACGAACACGACGGCGGTGGACGCCGACCACGATTTTTTGGCCACGGCGACCTGCGGCTGGTGATCCTGGATATCCTGACGCGCAATGCCAGCCACGGATATGAGCTGATCAAAGAGATTGAGAACCTGACGCAGGGGAACTACACCCCAAGCCCGGGCGTGATCTACCCAACTCTGGATTATCTGCAGGATCAGACGTTTATCACCATTACGGAAGAAGAGAACGGGCGTAAGAGAATTGCGATAACCGCTGAAGGGCAGCACTGGCTGGATGAAAACCAGGAACAGCTTGAGCAGATTCAGGAACGTATCAAGGCGCGTTCCGTGGGGTTCCAGCTACGCAAAAACCCGCAGATGAAGCGGGCGCTGGATAACTTCAAGGCGGTGCTGGATTTAAAGGTGAATCAGGGAGAGCTCAGCGACGCGCAGCTCAAGCAGATTATCGGCGTAATCGACCGCGCGGCGCTGGAGATCTCCCAGCTGGATTAAGCCAGCGCGTGCTCGCTCACGCGGAAGACGCGTACCAGCGCCTTCAGGTGCATTGCCTGCTCGTTTAGCGAGGCCGCCGCCGCAACGGACTCCTCCACCAGCGCGGAGTTCTGCTGTGTGGTAGCGTCAATCAGGCCAATCGCGCTGTTAATCTGCGAGATCCCTTCCGTCTGCTCGTGGCTCGCCTGGCGGATCTCGCGCAGAATCATATCCATCTCCTCCACGTTGCCAACCATCCCGTTGATCAGCCCGCTGGCTTTCTCAACCAGGTTCATCCCGTCCTGGGTCTGGCTGGTGGAGCTTTCAATCAGCTGGCGGATTTCACTCGCGGACGATGCGCTTTTCTGCGCCAGCTGGCGCACTTCGCCCGCCACCACCGCAAAGCCGCGACCGTGCTCGCCCGCACGCGCCGCCTCGACCGCCGCGTTGAGCGCCAGAATGTTGGTCTGGAAGGCGATGGCGTCGATCAGGTCGATAATGTCGGACATCCGGTTCGACGTATCGTTAATCAGGCGCATTTTGCTGGTCACCTGCTTCATCATCTCGCCGTTGTTTTTGACCACCGTGGCGGCATCGGCAGAGAGGTTGGTCGCTTCACCCGTGTGCGACGCGGTGTTTTTCACCGTCGCGGTGATCTGCTCCATCGAGGCTGCGGTCTGTTCAACGGAGCTGGCCTGCTCTTCCGTGCGCGCGGCCAGATCCTGATTACCCGCGACAATCTGCGCGGCGGCGCTGGAGATGTTCTCGGAGCCGGTCTGCACCTGCTGCACGATGTCCAGCAGACGGGTTTTCATCTCCATCAGCGCGGCGAGCAGCAGGCCGGTTTCATCTTTACCGTGGGAGCGAATGCTGCCGGTCAAATCGCCTTCGGCAATGGCTTCCGCAAAGCTCACCGCCTGGCCCAGCGGACGGGTGATGGAGCGCACGATAAACCAGCCGATCAGGCTGCCCACCGCCACGCTGAAGAGGGTGATCAGGATCAGCAGCAGGCGATTAGTACGGAAGTCGCCGTCCACCTGCGCGCCTGCGCTCTGCATCTCGCTGTTTTGAATGGCAATCAGCGCCTGCACTTTCGCTTTGTAAGCCTGCTGCACGGCAATCGTGTTGGTCATCATCTCCTGGATGGCTCCCGCACGATCGTTATTCTGCACCGCCTGTAAAATACGGTAGCGCGAGTCCAGGTACTGCTGGCGCACGTCGCGGATATCCGCCAGCACCTGCTGTGATTTTGCATCATGCAGCGCGTTGTTCAGCTCCCCCAGGATCACCGTAATGCGCTCGCTGATCTCTTTTAAGCGCTGCTGGGATTGCGCCGTGTACGTGCCCTGTTCGTCAAGCAGCATAAGCTGCTGGGTGCTAATAAATTCCTGGAAGTTGTCGATTAGCTGGTTGGCTTTTACCGTAGTCGGGTAGTCGCTGCTAATGATGGTTTGCATCCCGTTGTTTGCCCGGTTCAGGCTCAAAAGGGATAAGCTCGCGCTGACGATCATCAGGACAATAAAAAACCCAAACGCCAGAAATAATTTCGTGCCGATCTTTACGTCATGTAAGAACATATTTACTCCATCGATGTGATTATTTCTCAGACGATCGCTGTTATCGGTAATAAAAACGCTAACTTTATGACTTTGATCGTTTTTTTCTTTACCACCATTGATGAACGGGTCAGGAGTGAATAAAAAATCCGGCATTTTTTAGTTATTTAATATTTATTTAACATGCTGACTTATTCAGAAAAACAAAAAGCCGTTTACTCCCGAAGGGAATAAACGGCTTTAGCGAAACCTGAAAAGACTTAATGGAGCACGGTTACCGCATCTTCAAGACGTCCGGCGCGGTGCTTCACCATGGCAGAGATCTGCGCGCTCTCTTCTACCAGATCCGCATTTTTCTGCGTAATGCCGTCCAGTTCCGCCACGGCGCGGGTTAATTCGGACAGCCCGGTCGCCTGCTCAGACGTGGCGTTGCTAATCTGCGCAATCAGCTGCGTGACGTTTTTCACCTGCTCAACGATGTCGTCCATGGTGCGGCCCGCCGCATGAACCTGATCGGAGCCGGACTGTACCTTGCTGGCGCTGGCATCGATCAGCTTACGAATATCGTTCGCCGCGTTGGCGCTGCGGCTGGCGAGGTGGCGCACTTCCCCCGCGACCACCGCAAAGCCCTTGCCCTGCTCACCCGCCCTTGCCGCTTCGACCGCGGCGTTCAGCGCCAGGATGTTGGTCTGGAAGGCGATGTCGTTAATCAGCGAGGTAATCGAGCCAATCCGCTGGGTGCTGTCGGCAATGTCGTCCATGGTTTTCACCACCGTCTGCATCGCGTTCCCGCCCTTCGTTGCCGCGCTGCTGGCCGCGACGGAAAGCTTGTCCACCTCAGCGGCGGTTTCCGAATTGCTCTGTACCGACGCCGCCATCTGGTTCATCGTCGCCACGGTTTGCTGCACGTTGGTGACGGTCTGACGCGTGCGGTCGTTGAGATCTTCGTTGCCCTGCGCCAGCCTGTCGCTGCCGTCGCGCACGCTCACCACCTGGCTTGAGACGTCATTGATCAGCCAGCGACACATCAGCCCAAGCTGCCCGACGGCGCGCAGCGTCAGGCCCAGCTCGTCGCTGCGGTTCAGATGCTGCACGCTGTTGCGCTCGCCGGTCGCCACCCTGAGCGCCTGACGGGCCACGTTTTCCACCGGGCGGACAATCTGCTGTTCAAACAGCGCCATGCCCAGCAGCATGACAACGGCGGCGGCCGCATAGGAAGCCCAGGCCGCAGAGGTTGCCGCCAGCGTGGCTGCCAGCGCCACGAACATCACCGCCATGACACCGCGCACCCGCCAGCGCAGCGGCATCCCCGCCAGCCTGCCGAGCCAGCCTTTACGCACCACCAGCCCTTTATGGATGCGTTTATTGCAACGCCCTTCATTCAGGGCTTTATACAAAGGCTCCACGGCTGCAATTTCGTCTGCCGTCGCTTTCGCGCGAATCGACATATAGCCCGTCACCTTTCCGTGGCGCACCATCGGTACGGCGTTGGCGCGAACCCAATAATGATCGCCATTTTTACGGCGGTTTTTGACAATCCCGCTCCAGGGTTCTCCCTGCTGCAGCGTGTACCACATGTCAGCGAAGGCCGCTTTCGGCATGTCGGGATGACGTACCAGATTGTGCGGCTGACCAAGCAGTTCTTGCAGGGAGTAGCCGCTCACCTGCACAAAGGTATCGTTGGTGTGGGTCATGTAGCTGTCGAGATCGGTGGTCGACATTAGGGTTGTGTCATCGTCCAGAAGGTATTCATTCTGGGTGACATAGGATGGAGAGGACATGGCGGGCATTCCTTGCAGGTTATTCGAATGTTAATTTTGTGGTTTATTGTTTTTTCGGCGATAACCAATTTATCTTTAGTTGTTAAATTCGATCGAGATCGCAAATTTTAGTTAAACCGCACTTTTTGTGCGTTTTTATAATTAATTGATTTAAAATACTTTCGAGAAGAAATTACCTACAAAGCATTACCTGTTAATGCCCGCTAAAGAAGCATGTAACGCACCACGCTGGTGCAATTGACGAAAGCTGGCATCATCTTCCCGGCCTCTGCGCTGCTCGTTCATCCCGTTTGGCTTGTCCCGGCATGATTAAATATTGTGCAACATAATGTTAACCTAGCGTTTATCCCGATTTTCGTTAAGTCATCTGAAGTGGCGTAATCCCTGCAATACTTAACTCAGTATCATGTGATACGCGATCCCCGGGAGCATATTTTGAACAGGTTACCTTCCAGCGCCTCGGCTCTTGCCTGTACCGCGCACGCACTGAATCTCATTGAGAAGCGAACGCTTGATCATGGGGAGATGAAACAACTTAACAGAGAGGTCATCGACTACTTTAAAGTGCATGTGAATCCTGGTTTTCTGGAGTTTCGCAAATCTGTTACCGCCGGCGGGGATTACGGAGCCGTAGAGTGGCAAGCGGGAAGTCTGAACACGCTTGTCGACACCCAGGGACAGGAATTTATCGATTGCCTG
>Ga0157363_1000231_pt1 | contig 43228 bp, 33 predicted proteins | sample AttsexASBM1_FD_111477 | JGI IMG/M metagenome (GOLD analysis project Ga0157363, IMG submission 111477) | Fungus gardens microbial communities from leaf cutter ant in Ribeirão Preto, State of São Paulo, Brazil - Atta sexdens ASBM1 | ecosystem: Host-associated > Fungi > Mycelium > Unclassified ... | reverse complement strand
CGAGCGCCTCAGGCAGAGACCACGTCTGCGTAATCGAAGCTATAAAACTATGACAGAAGTCAGTATCATGAACGACGTCGACCGTATCATGGTTTACGCCAATGACGTCTCACAACCTGACATTCTAGAATTCGCGAACCGTTGGCGACCTGCAACGGACGGGCGGGATAGCCTGCTTCGCCTTGATTGTCGAAAACGATCAGGTTGCCTGCACCCGGTAGGCCTTCGGGAACAAGATGCGCGTCATGCTGTCCGACGAACTGGTCGACGGCGAAAGGAACAGCAGGTTCGCTGCGGCGCCGCTGCGGGAGGTTGGGGCCCAGACGCCAGACGACCTTGCCGGAATGGCGGTCCAGGATTGCGATGAAGTTGGCCTCCCGTGAATCGATCAGGATGTTGTCCGGTGCGAAACGTTTGTCTCCCGCACGGTACCAGTGGTTATCGCCTACAAACTGCATGTTGTTGATATGAAGGTAATCCGGATTTTCAGCATGCGTTACCAGTTGAAGCTGGCTGTCGGTAAAGCCGAATTCCCGAAGATGGTCTCCGGCCTTCCAGGTCCAGCGGATTTTGCCGTCCGGGGCGATCTCATAAATCACGTCATCCAGTACCGGCTTGGCCCCGCCGGGGATGGAGCGGTTCTGGTTGGCCAGAAGAAGCGTGCCGCCATCGGGCAGGCGGGCCCAGTCATGATGCTGACGGGCATTGCCTTCAGGCGACTGAAGACCCCATTCCCAGAGCGTTTTGTCAGACCAGTCCACATAGCCGAACGTTCGGTTACGGAAACCGGCTGTGGCTCCGGGGATCTTGTGGGTGCCGTCCCCGCGGATTTCTGAAAGCTGAAGCCCGATAATGCCTTTCTGCCCCTGGACCAGAGCGGGATCGATGTATTTGGCGGGGAAACCGGCCTGTGCCCATTGCCGGACCTCGTGACCGTTCATGTCGATGAGATGGGTGTGATTGTCGCTTCCGGAAAACAGGATGAAGCTGTTGTAAGCCTTTTCGGGGTTGTAACGGGTGACGCCGGTCGGCACCACGCTTGGGACGGCTTTTGCTGCGTCGGGGATGGCCATGAGGGCAGTGCACAAGGCCATCGTGCCCATAGCGCTGGTGAAGAGCCTAAGTGGGAACGAAGCCATATCGCTTACCCTGTTATCTGGAATCATGGTCTCCCTGAGGAGTTTGCCAACTGAAACCGCTTTTTGGGGTTATTTCAACCATCAATATTGGTTTTTATGAATTTACATCTTATTTTTTGGTTGTTAATATTTTTAACCATAGTTAATAGTTTAATAATCCAGACTGAAAGCCCGCAGATGACCCGATTTGTCCAGAGGCGTCGCGCCTTCCTTTCCACTGTCGCAGGGATCGGCCTTGGCGGAATGACGGGGCTGGGAGCGCGGGCGATTGCCCAGCCCCGGATTTCGGGCCGTTCCGGCGAAAAAGCAAAGGTGCCGAACATCATTTTCATTCTCGCGGATGACCTTGGATACGCGGATGTGAGCTGCTTCGGCACGCCGGGTTTTACGACGCCTTCCATTGACCGTATCGCGCATGAAGGCATCAAGCTGACGCGCGCCTATGCGAACTCCGCCGTCTGTTCCGCGACGCGGACGGCCCTGATTACCGGGCGTTATCAGGACCGGATTGCCTGTGGTCTGGAAGAACCGATTGCCTCCTCCAGCGGGAAAATCGGGCTTCCGCCGGGATTGCCGACCTTGCCGGAACAACTTCACAGGGCCGGGTACAGGACGGCTCTGGTGGGGAAGTGGCACCTTGGGAGCCCTCCAGAGTTCGGGCCGCTCAAGAGCGGCTATGACCATTTTTACGGTATTTCCGGTGGCGCTGCTGACTATTTCACCCATCAGGGAAAACCCGGAGAGGACCAGTTCTATCGGGACGACCATCTGATCCACGATCATGGTTATCTGACGGGGCTTCTGGGGGACGAAGCCGTTCGGCTGGTCGAGACGTTTGCACAGGGTGCGTCGCCATTTTTCCTTAGTCTGCATTTCAATGCGCCGCACTGGCCCTGGGAAGGGCCGGAGGACGAGGCCGAATCAAAGCGCCTGAAAGGCAAAATCTTCGACTATGATGGTGGAACGCAGAAGACCTATGGCCGGATGGTCAGAGCCATGGATGACCAGATCGGCCGGGTTCTTGCGACACTTGACCGCCATCAACTGACGGAAAATACGATCGTCGTGTTTACCAGCGACAACGGCGGGGAGCGTTTCTCTGAGATCTGGCCTTTTACGGGCATGAAGGGGGAGCTTCTGGAAGGTGGGCTCAGGGTGCCGGCGGTTCTGAGGTGGCCCGCACGGGTGAGGGCAGGATCCGAAAGCGACCAGACCCTCATTACGATGGACTGGCTTCCCAGTTTTCTGGCTGCTGCGGGTGTGACGCCGGATGCAACTTTCCCGTCCGACGGCACAAATCTTCTGCCGTTCCTGAGTGATCCGGAGAAACGCCAGCCGCGCTCACTGTTCTGGCGTTACAAGATCCATGACCAGCACGCTCATCTCGATGGCGATTACAAATATCTGAAAATCGGGGAGAACGAATTTCTCTTCGACGTTGTCAGCGATCCGCGCGAGAGAGCCAATCTGAAAGATCGCAAACCCGAGCTTTTTGCCCGTCTGAAAAAGGAATGGGCAGCTTGGAATGCAACGATGCTGCCTTTCCCGCAGGGCAGCTACAGTTGGGGAGCGGATGCCCAAGATTTTGCGGATCATTATGATGCGTCCCGATCTGATTGATGTGGGGTTCACCAAAGCAGACCAGAACATAGGATATATAACATTATAAAATAGTGTAAATAAATACACCACGAAATCGATTCGTTTGTATGGACCGAATCAAAACGACGATATATCGTTCTTATGTAAAAACAACGATATATAAATGTTAATGCGGTTCGGGAATATTCTGGTCATGAAGAAAAAATACGTCCTGCTTACCGCCATCGCTGCCGTGGTTGATGTGACGGGGTGGGACAGTGCGCAGGCACAGAACGCTGCCCCCCAAGAAGGAATCGCGGCCACGCATGCCGCGCACAGGCATCACACGGCAAAATCGGTTCCGGCAGCACGGCCCACTCTCAAAGCGGTCAAGGCGCCGGTCTCCGATCCGGAACGGATCCACGTCGTCGCATCTCCGGCGCAGGCAGCAGCGCACACGATTGACCAGGAAACGCATGCGCTTCAGAATGTTCCGCAGGCTGCGACACGGATCGGTGCACAGGAACTGAAGGCCGAACATATCACGGCCCTGCCTCAGGCCGCGCGCCTCCTGCCCACCGTTCAGCTCAATATTTCCAATCCGCGCAACACCACAATCAATATCCGTGGCCTCGGAGCCGCCGGGACGGCAGCGACGGATGGGATCGAAGGGGGCGTGGCGGTGTATGTCGATGGTGTTTATCGTTCACGCCCTGCGACTGCGCTGAGCGATCTGGTCGATCTGAACGGGATCACCGTCCTGCGTGGTCCGGCGGGAACGGAAGGGGGCATGACGGCCACGGCAGGCGCCATCGAACTCACAACGGCAGCGCCGGATCTGCACACCCGACATGTTTATGGTGAGGCGGGGGTTGGAAATTATGATTATAACCGCTGGAGCCTTGGCGTTACGACGCCGCTGATCAAGGACAAGCTTGCGGTCCGGCTGAGTGCTTTGGGATATGGCAACAGCGGCTGGGTCAAAAACCTTGCGGGTGGTGGCGATATTAACGGCCAGACAAGCCGCTCTTTCCGCGCACAGGTTCTGTATCACCCCACGGATGAGCTGAGTGTCCGGCTGACGGGAGATTATGCCCATCTGCGTGAGAACTGCTGCTCCGGAGGGCTTTATAAGATCGTTGCAACCAAAACGGATGGCAGCGCCGTAGCGGGAACGCTGCCGCAGCGTCTGGGTTGGGCGGGATATGGTGGCACGGCCCCCTCCAATGCGCCTTATACCATCAACCGAAGCTCTCTTTCTGACGCAGAGCAGGAAGATATGGGGCTTTCGGGACATGTGGACTGGCACCATGCCAATTTCACGCTTTCTTCCATCACGGCTTTCCGCTGGTGGGACTGGGCACCGCATAATGACGGTGATCTGGGGCCGGCCAATGCCATTCTCAACAGCAATGCCAAGGTCGATCAAAGGCAGTTCACGCAGGAACTCCGTTTTTCCAGTTCTCTGGGGCGTCTGCTCGATTATCGGGTTGGAGCGTTTTACATGTGGCAGGAAAACCGTGTTTACGGTGACACCCGCTACGGGCCGGATGCCGGAGCGTGGTATGGATATGGAACCGGAAGCTCACCCGTCAGTGGCATTTCTGCCGAACAGGCCTCGAATGTCCTGAACAATTATGATGTGCGCAGCTATGGACAGCCCACCACCAATTATTACGGGCTTTACGCGAACGGGACCTGGCACATCACCCGCAAACTGGATTTCGTGACGGGTGTACGATATAATTACAGCACCAAAACGGGAAATTTTTCCCAGTGGCAGGTTACACCTGAAAGCTACAATTCAGCCGTTACCTCAGTGGCTACGGCACAGAAAATCTGGGGCCTGTATGGTAGCAATACGGGGTATGGCGCGCATGTCGATAATGGTTTCGTAACTGGACAGTTCGTTGCGAAATACCATGTGGCGGATAATGCCATTGTTTATGGCCGCTATGGCCGTGGCGGAAAATCCGGTGGCCTCAATCTGGTCTCTTTTTCTGCGAGCCAGCTTTCTCAGGGCGCAGTTTCGCCGAATGTCGGAAAGGAGACGGATGACTCCTTTGAGGTCGGGGCGAAGGCGCAGTTTCTTCAGAACCGTCTTCTGGTCAGCGGTGCGCTCTACCAGACGAACGACCACAACTATCAGGTCACGGCAGTTCATGAATATCAGGGCGCGCTGGTTTCCTATCTGAGCAGCGCTCCGAAAGTGCGAGTTCGTGGTGCGGAGATGGACATTCATTACAGCCCGTTTGCCAATCTCGTAACTTCTCTGTCTGCGTCTTACAATGACGCTCAGTTCCTCCAGTATTCCACAAGTGCGCCGCCGGAACTGGCGTGGAAAGGCGCTTACAGTCTCGCCCATACGCAGATTCCGTTCGTGCCGAGATGGGCGCTGTCGGCTGCAGTGCAGTATTCGCACGGGATCGGAAAGGTTTTTTTCCGCCCTCTCGATGCCTATGCAGGTGGGAGCTACAATTACAACACCCGTATGAACACCTCCAGCAACAACTCCGTTTATGGCTGGGTGCCGGCTTATGGCACGCTGAACCTGAATTTCGGGTTCCGCGATCATCAGGGGCGCTGGGAACTTGCGGGCTTCATCAATAATGCAACTGACGAGCGGCGTGTCACGCAGATTTCTCAAGGAAGCGCCGCTTCGGGAAATGGCAGCTGGTACGCCTATGTCACTCAGCCCCGCAATTTCGGCTTTATTGCCCGCGTGAACTACTGAACCGGCGAGGAATGGTCATGAAAAGACAGATGTCTCTGGGCCTTCTTCTGGGCAGTACGCTTTTATGGGGCAGTGTTGTGCAGCATGCCCGTGCCGCAGAACCGTCCCAGGCGACGCAGGGTTGGCCGCAATCGCCACAGGCGCCCAGGGGGGCGCCGAATATTGTCGTTATTCTGATTGATGATGTCGGATTTGGTGCGACAAATGTTTTTGGTGGCCCGATTTCGACACCGGATTTCACGCGTCTGGCGGATGCCGGACTGCGATATAACAATTTTCACGTGAATGCGTTGTGCTCCCCGTCGCGGGCATCCTTGCTGACGGGATATAATGACCGGCAGGTGGGGTTCGGAAATATCGAAGAAGCGGCTTCGAAGCACCCGGGATATAATACCGTTCTGCCTGCGAACGTGACGCCGGTTGCCGAAGTTCTCAAGGAGCACGGGTATAATACGGCGGCATTCGGGAAATGGCACAATACGCCTTACTGGCAGATCAGCGCGGCGGGGCCATTTGATCTGTGGCCGACAGGGCGGTGGGGGTTCGAACATTTTTACGGCTTCCTTGCCGCAGCGGACAACCAGTATTATCCGCGTCTTTACCGTGACCAGACCCCTGTTGAGCCGTCTTCCACGCCGGAACAGGGCTATTATTTCACGACCGACATCACCAACGAAGCCGTTCGCTGGCTGCATCAGCATGACGCCGTGGCGCACGACAAACCGTTCTTCCTTTATTATGCGACGGGTGCGACGCACGAGCCGCATCATGTGCCCAAAGCATGGATTGCGAAATATAAAGGGAAGTTCGATCAGGGCTGGGATGTTATCCGGCAGCAGAGCTTTGAGCGTCAGAAGGCGCTTGGCGTTATCCCGGCGAATGCGGAACTGACACTGCGGCCCTCTACTCTGCCTGCATGGGACAGTCTGTCTGCGGATGAAAAGAAGCTTCTGGCGCATCAGGCCGAGGTCTATGCCGCTTTTGCCGAAGAAACCGATCATGAAGTCGGACGGCTTCTGGCGACGCTGCGGGAGGAAGGCATTGCGGACAACACGCTTGTCCTGGAAGTGTTCGGGGATAATGGCGGGAGTGCCGAAGGCGGGTTTCTAGGAAGGGATGCGAAGACTGCGGAGGGCGGAACGCCGGATGTCAGGACGCGTCTGGCCGACAGTGATGCGCTGGGAAGCGAGTTGTATCTCAACCATTATGCCGCCGCATGGGCATGGGCGCTGACGTCTCCGTTTCAGGACACGAAACAGGATGCTGCCCATCTGGGTGGGACGACGGACCCGCTGGTCATCTCCTGGCCCGCACGCATCCACGACACTCATGGAATACGGGGGCAGTTCGGGCATCTGAATGATATTGCGCCAACGCTTTATGAAGCCGCCGGGATTACACCGCCGTCCCACACGGCGGGCGTTGAGCAACTCCCGATTGAAGGCCGGAGCCTGCTTTATACGTTCGATCATCCCGACGCCCCGTCGCGGCACAAAGTGCAGTATTTCACCACGAGCGGAAATCTGGGCATCTATTCCGATGGATGGTGGGCCGGACAGCTTGCTCAGGAAACATGGGAGGTGGGTGACAACAGCGTGTATCTGACCCGTGGAGCACAGTCGCAGACGCATCCGTGGGAACTCTACAGGCTGAGCGATGACTACAGTCAGGCCCATGATCTGGCTGCGAAATATCCCGAAAAACTCAAAGAGCTTCAGGCGCTTTTCCAGCACGAGGCCAGCCGTAATCATGCAGATCCGCTCCGGCCCGGAGTTGACGCCTATCCGCTTGGTACGGCGACAGGCCAGACGGTCTTTACCTACCGCTCTGGCGTGGATCGCGTAGGGCCGCGTTTTGCACCGGATCTGGGGCATGATCCGTATACGCTGAGTGCTGATGTCGATGTCCCTGCGGGCGGGGCGCAGGGGGTGATTTTCGCCGAGGGCGGGCGATATGGGGGTGTCACCCTTTATGTTTCGAAGGGGCGCCTTGTTTATGAAGCCAATGCAAATGGTGTGCGGACAGGACAGATCGTAACGTCTGCTCCTTTGGCGGCAGGACGGCGGCATATTGTCGTGACGGTCACACCGGAGCAGGAGCGGCCAGCGGGGAAAAGCGATGCGGCAGCGGAGATGATCCGGCGCTGGGTGGGCGGGAAACCGGTTCCCGCGACGGTAGGGCTTTCCGTGGACGGAGCCCCGGCCCGGCAGGCGCGTTTCAGCAACATCGCCCTGTCATCGCGCGAGACCCTCGATATCGGTCGTGATCTGGGGTCTGCCGTGAGCCCGGCCTATACGGTGCCCGCAGCATTTACGGGCGGTATCGACACGGTCACCCTCACGACTGCGCAGTCCTCCGGCCAATGAATCCCGTTCCATCACAGGAGGCGCAGGCCTTGATCCGTTCAATCCGTATGAACCGCCGGACACTCCTCGCCGGAACCGCAGCGCTCGGCACGGTGACTTTGGGTCTGTCGGAGGGGGCTGCACATGCAGCTTCCAGGGCAGTCGCGCGGGCACCCAACATCATTTACATCATCGCGGATGACCTGGGTGTGTATGATCTGGGCTGTTACGGTCAGACCAGAATCCGCACACCGCATATCGACCGGATGGCGGCTCAAGGCATGAAGTTCACGCAGGCTTATGGTGGCGCGCCTATCTGCTCGCCTTCCCGCTGTGCGCTCATGACGGGGCGCCATATGGGACATGCGTCCATCCGAGACAATTTTGCGCTCGCCGGAGGCGTGGTTGGATACAAGGGGAAGGAACAGATCCGCAGAGCCAATCTGTTCGAGCAAGAGCCGACGGTCGCGTCCGTTCTGAAAGAGCAGGGATATGTGACGGGGCTGGTGGGGAAGTGGCATCTCGATGGTTACGATCCCGACGCGGCACGGGTTTGATGAATTCCACGGATGGCTGACGCAGACGGAAAAGACGCAGGGCTATTTTCCGGAGAAATGGTACGACGGCACGACGTTGCAGGATGTCGCGGGAAATGCCGGGGGCGGTCGGGCCGTTTACGAAACCGACATTGTGACGGATCAGAGCTGCGACTTCATCAGGCGTCATCGTCAGAAGCTCTTTTTCCTGACGGTCGCCTATAATGCGCCGCATAGCCCGCATATTACGCCAGCCGAGGGGGATTATGCAGGAGAGCCCTGGGGCGCCCGGGAAAAGGCCTATGCGGCCATGATCGAATTTCTGGACGCTGGCGTCGGCAGTATTCTGCAAACGCTTGAAGCGTCCGGGCTGGACAATGATACGATCGTGTTTGTGTCGTCCGATCATGGGCCGAGATCCGAGCCCACGGCGGAGCAGACGGAGGTTGTGACCTTCTTCAACTCTCATGGTCCGTTGCGAGGCTATAAACGCGAGCTTTACGAGGGTGGAATCCGTGTTCCGCTGATTGCGCGATGGCCTTCACGGATCGCTGCGGGCACGACGAACGGGACACCCGTTTATCATCCCGATTTGCTGCCGACGGTTCTGGGGCTGGCAGGGCGCAGTGTTCCTGTGGTGACGGATGGTCGCGATCTGACGCCCGCTCTGCTGGGCCAGGGGGAGCTGCCGGAGCGACTGCTCTACTGGGAGACATATGAGCCGTCTTTCTGGCAGGCGGCGCGTCTGGGGAAATGGAAAATCGTGCGGCCTGTCGGATCGTCTCGGCTGGAGCTTTACGATCTGACGGCAGATCCGGGCGAAAAGCACGATGTGGCGGCCAGATATCCCGAGATTGTCCGCGAGCTCTCAGGACGACTTGTGTCGGAACACAGGCCGTCGCGTGAATATCCGATCGCCCTTTAACCAACGAAAGGGGACACCGATCATCGTCCGCCCAAGCAGAAGAGACGATGATCGGTGACTTTGCTGTCAGGCCCTGAGGTCGTGCAGCAGATCGTGTGCGTGCTGGGCAGCCATTCCGGCTTTCAGGTCCCTACCAACGCTACGTACGCAGAGGGCGAGGGACAGGGCACCGGCATCGGGATGGCCCTTGCTACGCTCGCCGTGCATTTTCGCCCGTCCCATCCGGGGCAACAGGTTGCGTGTGTCCTGCGCGGCCTGATAGGCGGCCTCTGCGCCTTCCATCCAGGCTTTGACAAGCTCATGGCCCGCGGCCAGTTCCCGCTCCAGCGTTTCCACAAACGGGACCAAGGCATCCACGAGAGTCTTGTCGCCGGGCCTGGCCCTGCCGAGCAGCATGATGCGCTCCATACTGTTGCGGGCGCCCTGCGAAAGCTGTTCGGCACTTGGCAGACGGCCGTCATCGAGCGCCGTGCTGAAGGCCCGCAGACCTTCCCCCCAGAGAGCGCCCGATGTGCCCCCGGCACGATCGGCCCAGGCATCGGCTGCCGTGGCCAGAACCGTAGCCGGGCCTGCGCCGGCATTGGCTGCGTTGCGGGCGGCGCGGGCGGACGCTGCGGACCCGCGCGCCATGCCCTGTCCATGGTCGCCATCGCCTGCAAGGGCATCGATATGGCCAAGGCTGGATTCCTCGGCGGCCAGCATTTTCGCCAGATTTTCCATGACGTCCGCAACGCACGCCCCGCCCTGACGGCCCGCTGCGGTAGCGGAGCGCATATAGACGATCGTCGCTTCGTCTTCGACGGCAAGGTCGGCCACGCCGTCTCCGACCAACTTGTCATGGCGTAGGGCCGCGGAATCCACCGGTGCGCGCCAGTACTGCTCAAGATCCTCGTCGAGCCATGTCAGGGTCAGGGAACAGCCCGCCATGTCCAGACTTGTGACATACTCGCCCACCAGTGGGGCCACGAGGGTCAGCCCGGCGTTTTCGAACATTGGCGCCAGCGCGTTCCAAAGCACGAAAAGCTCTTCCTGCTTGGTGCTGCCCAGACCGTTCAGCAGCACGGCGACACGGCGCGGCGCCTCGTGGGGAATTTCGGTCAGCAGGCGGTCGAACAGGATTTTTGCTAGTGCTTCCGGGCTGGGGACGTCCTGTTCGTCAATTCCCGGCTCACCGTGAACGCCAAGCCCAAGGGCCATGCGGTTCTTGGGGACTTCGAACAGTTTTTCGGTCTCGCCGGGCAGGGTGCAGCCGTCGAAGGCCACGCCGAAAGTGCAGGTCTGACGGTTCACGCGATGCGCGACTTCCTCGACCTCATCGAGCGTCAGTCCGGCTTCGGCAGCGGCCCCGACGATCTTGAAAATCGGCAGGTCTCCCGCAATGCCCCGGCGGCGTTCGCGGGTGGAGGCGTCCGAACTGGCCACGTCATCGGCGGTTGCCAGAACGCGGACGTCATAGCCCTCTTCGCGCAGACGGTCGGCGGCAATCCCGAAATTGAGCACATCGCCCGCGTAGTTGCCGTAGCCGAGGATGATCCCACCGCCGAGATCGGCCTGTCGGGCGATGCTCTTGATGGCCTGCGTGGAGGGCGATGCGAAAATGTCGCCTGCCACGGCAGCATCGCCGAAGCCCTTGCCGACATAGCCTGCAAAGGCGGGATAGTGGCCCGAACCGCCTCCCAGCACGACGGCGACTTTGCCTTTCGGGCCGGGCTTTGCCCGCAGAACGCCGCCACGGACGAGGCGTACAAGGTCATGATGGATCAGGCTGAACCCGCGAAGGGCCGACATTGCGAAATTGGATGCGTCGCCGCAGATCTTGGTCATGTGTTTTTCCTCCAGTCGTGTCCCGCAGCGGGACAGTCAGGCTGCATCACGGTTGAGGTAACGACGGGCCAGTGCGTCGAAGGAGATGGCGAGGACAACGATCCCGCCGCTGACGACCGACTGCCAGTAGGGCAAAATTCCGAACAGGACGATGATGTCTTCGATCATGCCGATGATGACCGCACCCAGAACCGCTCCGACCGGGCTGCCGATGCCGCCGGTGGTCGCGACGCCGCCAATGACGGCTGCGGCGATGGGTGCGAGAACCCATGTGTCACCGATGGAAGGCTGGGCTGTTCCCAGGCGGGCGACCATCAGGATCCCGGCAAGGGCGGACAGGAATCCGGCGAGGGCAAAAGCGCCCATGCGGATGGCGTTGACGCGGATGCCCAGCATCCGGGCGGCGTCCGGGTTGCTGCCGATCGCGTAGATGTAGCGGCCGACAGGTGTGCGGAACATGACGAACGCCACAACCGCCAGACAGACCAGGAGCACGACGAACGGCACGGGAACGCCCATGACGAGCCCGCGTCCGAGAAAGGAGATGTCGCGCGGAATACCCGTAATGGCCACGCCTTTGGTCGCAACGAGGTTGGCGCCGCCATAAACGCCAGCCATACCGATTGTCAGTACCAGCGAGTGAAGGCGGAGTTGCGTAATGAGCGCCCCGTTCAGCAAGCCGCACCCGGCTCCCATCAGCAGGCACAGCCCGAGCGAAAGCCAGGGGTTCAGCCCAAGCTGTACCATTAAAATACCGCCGACCACGCCTGCCAGACCGCCAATGGCACCAACAGACAGATCAAGCTCGCCCAGGATCATGAGAACGGACTGTCCAATCGTGACGAGCCCAACAAAGGCCAGCGCACGCGCGATGATCATCATGTTGAAGGACGTCAGGAAGTGCGGCGACAGCGCACAGGACGCTCCGAAAATGATGACGAGCGCGGCGATGACGCCGCCCAGCGGATTGCCCACCAGACGCGACACCAGAGCCTTCATGGGCGGCAGTTTCGGCGGCTTCGACGGCGTGGCGGGGAGGGTGGTTTCAAGCGACATGACGGGTCTCCGGGGCGCCGATGATCGCGCCGACAAGCGTGTTGACGTCGGTGGTGGCCTGATCGAACGAACCCGTGATCCGGCCGGAATACATGGTGATGATCCGCGAGGCGCAGCGCTGAAGCTCGGTCATTTCGGACGAGACGAGGATGATCCCCACGCCTTCTTCGGCAAGCTGCTGCATGATCCGGTAAATCTGGAATTTGGTTCCGATATCGATCCCTTTGGTGGGTTCGTCGAAAATCAGGACGCGCGGCCTGCGGGCCATCGCCCGTCCGATGATCGCCTTCTGCTGGTTGCCGCCTGACAGATGAACGATTTTTTTGGCCGCGGAGGACGTCCGGACGTCGAACTGCCGGATCGTTTCCTCCACGACGTCATTTTCGCGCCGGGAGGAAATGACGCCGCCGCGCTTCATGCGGTCCAGAACCGAGAGGCTGATATTTTCCCGCACGCTGAGCAGCGGGAAAATGCCATGATGTTTGCGCTCTTCGGAGAGGTAAACCATCCCCATCGCTACGGCACGGTCCGTGCGGCCACGGGGAATTTCCTCTCCGTCGAGGAAGCACTGGCCGGATGTCGCCCGATGATAGCCGAAAATCGTCTGCATCAGTTCGGAGCGGCCCGCGCCGACAAGCCCCGCAAATCCAAGGATCTCGCCCCGGCGCAGGGTGAAGGATGCGTCCGTGAACCCCGGTCCCGAAATTTGTTTAGCGATCAAAATCGTGTCGTTTTCGCTGATGGCGAAACGCGGCTGGAACTTCTCTTCCAGTGAGACAGAGCTGCCGGACATGAGCTGGATCAGGTGTCCTTCCGTCATGCCCTGCATGGGGTAGGTGCCGACGCTACGGCCATTGCGCAGAACCGTTACCGTGTCGCCCAGCTCAAAGATCTCTTCCATCTTGTGGGAGACAAACACGATCGCGCAGCCGTCATCGCGCAACCTGCGGATGATCCGGAACAGATGCTCGGTTTCGTTTGCCGTCAGCGAGGAGGTCGGTTCATCAAGGATCAGAACCCTGAATTCCTCACGGCAGGCTGCGCGCGCGATCTGCAGAAGCTGCTGGTCCGGCACGCTGATTCGGTTCACCAGATGGCCGGGTTTTGCATGAATTCCGAAGCGCTGGATGAGGTCTGCCGCAGCCTTCTCCATGGCACGCCGCGAGACCGTCAGATGGCCAAACCCGGAGCGGTCGAATGGCATGAACATGTTTTCGGCCACCGTCATAGAACCGAAAAGGCTCAGCTCCTGCGGGACGTAGGCGACTTTCGTAAACAGAGTGCGGTCCGCCAGCGCGTCTCCGCCTTCGATCAGGACGCGGCCCTCATCAGGGGCGACGAGGCCGGTCAGGACCTTGATCAGGGTGGATTTTCCGGCGCCGTTTTCGCCCGCGAGAATATGGATTTTCCCCGGTTCCAGCGTCAGGTCCACATGATCGAGCGCGACCACGCCGGGATAGGTCTTCCGTACGGCTTCGATCTGAAGAATTGTCATGGTCGTGTTTCCCTTGTCCGGATCGTACGGCAAGATGTCAGAGGGTTTTGCTGGTCAAAAGATCAATTCCGGTATCGATATATTTAGGTGTCTTCTGTCCCATGGCTTTCTGCTAGGCGGAGATGACGGCCCAGTAACCCTGCATTTCGGGGCGGCTGGAGGCGGAAGATTCTGCTACGCCGTCCTTGATGAGCTGGATCATGTCATTGAGGTTGTCGAGGCCGACTTCCTTGACTTTCCCGGTCTTGCCGCCCTCGCGGATGGCCTGTCCGATGCCCACCGGCCCGGAGGCATCGCAGGCGACCCAGCCCACCAGGTCCGGATGGGCCTGCATGATGGCGGAGGCCTGTTTCTGGGCGGTTTCGATGCTGTCATTGTCGATCCCCGTCGCGACGACTTTCATGTCGGGGTATTTCGCAAAGACCTTCTTTTCACACTCGGCCCGAAGCGTATGGTTCGGGGCCGTCGGCACGCCCATCATGATGGCAACCTCACCCTTCTTGCCAACAAGGTTCGCCAGCCGCTCGGCCGCCATAGTGCCCTGTTCGCAGAAATCCGCGCCGACGGCTGTGATGTCCATGCCTTCGGGAGGCAGGGAGTCGAACACCGTCATCGGGATTTTCTGGTCTGCCGCTTCGTCCATGGCGGCGCGATTGCCCTTCTCATCCAGCAGATCGAGGATCAGGCCATCAGGATGGGTCGTGACAGCGCGTTCGATAATGTCGTTCTGCGAAGACACATCGGCTGTCTGCGGCGCGCGGTATTCAATCTCGACCGGGCGGCCCGTCGCTTTGGTGATCATGTCACCAGCGGCCTTCGCCCCTGTCATGGCCTTGTCAAACCACGGATGGACCGTTTTGGGGATCAGAACGAAATGCAGGGGCGCGCCACTCTCCGCCGCACAGGCGACGCCGGAGGACAGAACTGGCGCAGCCGCCAGCATTGCGGCAAAAGCGAATGCCGTTTTCATAACTCTGTTCTTTCGAAAAACAGCCAGAACCTGTTCGGGCTGAAAGTTTTTATTTCAGCAGCTCATGTCCGCGGAGACGGGCTGCCGGTATTTCCTGCCGAGTGCATCAATTCCGGCAATATTGCGCGCCGATGCACTTTTGGGATCGAAGGTGCAGGCCAGCCAAGCTTCCACGATCGACTTCGCCACTTCCGGCCCGATCACCCGCGCGCCCATGGTGATGATATGCGCGTTGTTCGACAGGGCCGCGCGTTCGGCGGAATAGGTGTCATGGGTCAGCGCCGCTCGGATGCCGGGAATTTTGTTGGCGGAAATGCACACGCCAATTCCGGTTCCACAGCACAGAATGCCCCGGTCGAATTCACCGCTCAGAACCGCCAGCGACACGCGCTCGCTCAGTTCGGAATACAGTTCGGCCCGTTCATCTTCGGGATGGGACATGTCGACGACGACATGGCGTCCAAGCGTCGAGAGATGCTGGGTCAGAAGTCTCGCCAGACCTTCGCCGGCGCTGTCTCCACCAATGGCAATACGCATGGTCATTTTCCTGTTCTTGCGTTCAGGCGACCGTTCAGGCCGCTATTTTGTCCGAAACCAGATCACGCACACTGTCGATGAGGGCCATGAAGTCCGTCGCTTTCCAGGCCGCCCGTCCGATGAACACACCATCCACATCCGCAAGTCCGACATAGCTGCGGATGTTGTCCTGCGAGACGCTGCCGCCATAAAGCAGCGGGATGCGCGCGCCCTCCGCACCTGCGAGGTCCTGCACGACGCGCCGGAGCCGGGTGTGAACGTCCGAGACGAAGCCTGCGTCCGCCGGGCGACCGGAAGCTCCGATGGCCCAGACCGGCTCATAGGCAATCAGGACATTCGCCAGATCTTTCCGCGCCACACCATGCAGTGCGATTTTGGTCTGCCGGGCGAGCGTTTCGTGTGAGACGCCAAACTCATACTCTTTCAGCGTATCGCCGATGCAGATGAGTGGGCGTAATCCGTGACGGAGGGCTGCGTGAACCTTCAGGTTAACGGTCCAGTCCGTCTCGCCGAAATGCTGGCGACGTTCGGAGTGACCGATTTCCACCATCGAAGCGCCACAGCCCCGGATCATTTCCGGTGAAACTTCGCCCGTCCAGGCCCCGCTGTCTTCCCAGTGCATGTTCTGCGCGCCCACCATCAGGGCGCTGTCTTCCAGCACGGTGCAGACATCCTTCAGGGACGTGAAAGGCGGGATGACAAAAGGCTGGATCCCCTGCGGCGGAACAAATCCTTCAAGGGCCTGCGCTGAAGCGATGGCTTCGGCTGGTCCCTTGTTCATCTTCCAGCTCGTTCCGATCCAGACCTGATCCATTTCCGACGTTCCGAGAGGCTGAATGTTCATCCCGATTCTCCGTGTTGCAGAACGGCATATGTTAGCTTTAGCGTTAAATAATAACATAAAATAGTTACAAACACCAAAAACAACGATACAAAATTTAGGAAGTTCAGAAGAAAAATCCTCTTTGAGGGCGATTTTCTTCTGAATTCTTGGGAAATCCGCTCTGCTTCATGATCACATAAAAATGTTACGCTGCGCGCTCCAGCAGGACCGCTTCGGTCACCACGCTATCCAGATCTGTCTCTCTGAGGGGCGGTACGCCCTGAGCGCCCAGTTTTTCATGATACAGATGCGTTGCTTCTTTTGCCGACAGTGCGCCATCGGTCACGCTACGCATGGCCTCGATCAGTAAAAGCGGGTTATCCGCATCCACGATTTTGCGGTCGAAAAGTGCGGCGCGTGCGCCACAGCACTGCGCCTGGTGGATCAGTTCCAGACAGTCGCGCGTTGTTCCGCTGCTGCCCCCCATGATGCCCACGATCACGGAAGGGTCGAACGCGCAGAGTTCGCTCAGGGCATCCGCGCCATTGAAGGGCACCTTGAGGAAAACGGGGCGTTCTTCACGCCGCAAACCTGCCAGACAGCGGACGATCATGTCGTTCAGATAAAAGCCGCGATCCGCCTGTGCGATCTTGCCTTCATTGGGATTGAAGACCTCAAGGAAATACGAAAAGCGGCTTTCTTCGGCTTCTTCCCGAAAGCGGGCGAATTCTTCCAGCGCAAAGCTGTCCTGTTTGGCGTCGCCGTTGAAAGTCATGGAATACAGGCCAAGGCTGGTCTGCGCTTTTTTCAGTGATGCCGAACGAAACGGAACGGATTTCTGGGACTGATAGGACCCACCCCGTCCGCGCCACAGATCGGTCGTGTCATTGGCCCGGATCGCGGACTGGATCCGGGTTCCGGCAAAACCGTCTTCCGCGATCAGGGTCTCCAGAATGGAGGCTGACGTCAGCATGATGTCCACGATGTCCTGCTGGAGGATGCCGTGGATCACATCGACATATTCGCGGCGCGTTCGGAAACGGGAATGACCCTGTTTGGGGTCGCGACGCAGGCCCGTGGCGCTGATGCCCGCGGCCATGTCAGAATCCTTGGCATCTGCGAGAATGAAATCCGTACGGTCGTCCTGACCGGCCAGCATGCGCGCGATTTTTTCTTCGTAACGGTTCATGATTCAGGCTCTCAGGGCTGTCTGTGAGGGGGAGGTGTCGGGGAGGTTGCCCTTCAGGTTGTGGCGCTCCTGCGCTTCTTTCCAGGCGGCGCGGCACTGACGGTCCGTTTTCTGCGCGCTCCATCCCAGAATTGCGCCCACGACACCGCCCACTTCGAGAACGACGTCGGGTGTGAGAAGGCCGCTCAGGGCAATCGGCGTCCGGCGAAAGAGAACATCGGAAAGGGTGCGGACCAGTTCTTCCGAAGCGATGAAGGCCAGTTCGCGACGTGTGTAGGTCGGGAGCGTCCGCAATGGCGCGTCGGCTTCTTTCTGGCAGAACACCGCACAAGCGCGGGCGCGCGATCCGTACCGTTCCAGCAGAATTCCGGCCCTCTGGCGCGGCATGCCATAGGTCACGAAAAACTCGTCCAGATACGCGGAATAGCGTTCCGGCGTTGGATAATCTCGTCCACCGCCAATCGGGAAGTTCTTCGTGGAGAGGTGCCTTGCTGCCCCCAGAGTTTCGAGTAACTGGTCCGCGACTTCTTCGGCCAGTCCGCGGAACGTCGTCCATTTCCCGCCAACCAGCGACAGGAGGGGCGTGTCTCCAAGCCGGTTTTCATGCACGATATGATCGCGGCTGATGGCTCCGGGATCGGATGCATCGGTCGCGGGGAGGGGGCGGACGCCACTGTAGCGGTAAACTACGTCATCAGAACTGAAGCTGAAGCCGGGGAACAGGTCCGCGACCATTCGCAGCATATACTCCTGTTCGTCATCGGTGCAGATGGCGGTATCGGGATCTTCGATCCGGATATCCGTTGAGCCCACCAGAACATGACCGTAAAACGGATAGGCCAGACAGATCCGTCCGTCCGGCGTTCCGAAATACATCATGCGTCCTTTGAGTTCGCGCAGAAGCCCATCATGCCGCAAAAGCAGATGCGAGCCTTTCGTGCCGCCGATATAACGCGTCGTCTGGCCGAGGACGGCATTGATGCGATCGATCCACGCGCCTCCCGCATTCACAAGCGCCCGTGGCCGGACGTTGCGTGTCTCTCCGGTCATGCTATCCCTGAGGCGCAGAATGCCATCGGCAAATGAAACCGGAACGGTATAGGTCGCAACCCCGCAGCCAGTCCCGACATTCAGCCCGTCCTGCACACATTCGTAACCAAGCCGCTCGGGCTGGGTGATGGCCGCGTCATAATATTGTGCGGTGGCGAGAACGTCCGTCGCCATATGCGGCCATTCTTCCCGCGTTCTGCGATTGAGGAACAGGCTGTGTCGGGGCATGACACGTGCGCGGCGTCCCAGAAAATCATAGATCTGAAGCCCGGCTTCCAGCACCAGAGCCCCCCGGTCCGTCATTTTTCCGCCCAGACGCAAGAACTTCCTTAAAGACGGGACGATGCCGCCGAACCAGGAGCGGATTGGCAGAACCGTTGGCAGGGGTTTGACCACATGCGGTGCATTCCGCAGCAGAAGATTGCGCTCCAGAGTGGACTGCGCGACCAGGCGGAATTCACCTGTTTCGAGATATTTGATTCCGCCATGGATCAGCCGGGAGGGCGCGCAGGAGGCGCCGGAACAGATGTCGCTCCGATCAATGAGCAGGACGCGCAGATCCTGTAGGGCCAGTTCGCGAAATAGTCCGGCTCCGTTGATACCGGCCCCGATGATGACGACATCGAACTCCGCAGTCTCGCAGATATCTTTCAGTCCGCTCATGGCCGAACTCCCTGCGTTATGGTGCCGGCCATCGCGTAGTTCAGAACCGGCCCGGCCTCCACGAGATCGTTTTCGCGGGAACGCTCTGTTGTGGCAGGCTTCAGGGAGGACGTTCCGCCATCATAGAGGTCGGACCAGAACGGCCTCATGGCCTGCGTCAGTGCGACATAACGGCGATAAATTCCCTCATAGACGCGTTCGCGGTCCGGCTGCGGTCTGTAGGTGCGCATCGGCACGTCCTGCGCGGCCACGGCATCTTCAAGGTTTGCATACAATCCTACGGAAACGCTCGCCGTCAGGGCCGCGCCCAAAGCTCCGGCCTCGCGGACTTCGGGGATGCGGACAGGCATGCCCAGAATATCCGCGAACATCTGGGCGATGGCAGGCTGTCCGCTTCCACCTCCCGAAATTCCGATCCTGCGGACGGGGCCGGTCTGTTTGAGGGCATCGACATGTTCGCGATGATTGAAGACAGTGCCTTCCACCATTGCCTGAAACAGATCCGCCCGGTCATGCCAGGACTGCACACCGAACAGGGACGCGCTGGCGGGGGCGTCATAGGGCGAGCCGAACAGAAACGGGTGATACAGCGGAACCGCAGGACGCGCTCCCGGCTGGGACAGGCGCGCTTCTATTTCCGCAGAAAGAACACGGGCGGCGTCCTGATCGCCGGGCATGAGAATTTTCGCCAGCCATTCGAGATTGCTCGAAGACGCCGGAGAAATTGCCATGCAGTTCCACAGCCCGCGGCGATATCCCGCACGGCAGGCCCAGCCTTCCCCGACGACAGGACGGTCACGGAAAACCTCGTTGATCGAAAAGGTCCCAGCCGTGATCGACAGATCGCCCGCTCTGGTATGGCCCAGACCGACGGCTGCGGCCGTCACATCATGCAACCCGATCGAAACGGGCGTTCCGGCCACAAGTCCCGTCAGCGCTGCGGCTTCCGCCGTCACGACGCCACCCTGCTCACAGGAGAGGCGCATTTCCGGCAGCGCAGCCCGGATGTCAGCAAGGCCGAGAACATCCAGCAGGTCGTCGCTGTAATCCTGTGTGTACAGATCGGTAAAAGACGTGCTGGCCTCGGTCAGATCCGTCGCGATTTCACCCGTCAGGCAGTAACGGATCCAGTCCTTGGCAAAAATCACGGACCCGATTGCCTGATACCGTTCCGGCTCGTTGTCCCTGATCCAGGCAAGAAGTGTGTTGGCCGAATAGACGTACGGACGCTCCCCCGCGATTGGGAGCGTCAGATCGGAAATACCGTCACGCTTCCAGCGTTCGTGAATGGCCGTCGCCCGGCTATCGAGCGACATGATGCCCCGACCAAGTGGACTTCTTGATCGGTCAAGTAGAAAAACACCATCCCCGTGCGCGGTGACACCGACAGAGGCAATGGCATTTCCGTCCAGCCCCGCGGTGCTCGGCGCATCGCGAATGGACCCTATAACGGCCTGCCACGCTTCGTGCATATCGCGCTCGACATGGTGCGGGCGCTCCATGTGCTGTGCAACACGGCGTCGCTCTGTTCCGACGATGGCCCCTGTGGACGAAAACACAACGGCTTTGGTCGTGGTGGAACCGCTATCGATTCCGATGATGAAATCCCGGCGCATTTCTGGCCCTCCAGACGGCTTCAGTGTCAGGGACACGCAAATTCGAAGGACAGCCATATCACCGATTGCGAGATATAGAACACATATATCTGTGATATTTTAAGATTTAGTGTGACTTATCACGCTGATGTCCCGATGACGGGCCAGAAATCTGATCTGGTTTGGATAACCTGCACGGTTGTCATCACAGCAACCGTCAGCCATAAAAACAGGGAATGCTTCTTCTTGAGTGGATGCAAAAAGAAGTGCGTCATACTGCCCGCAATCAGGCACTGATATGTCCATCCATCGCCTGTTTTTCTAACTGTTTGGGACTGATTACATATGAAAATAGCTGACTGGATGGTGGAATCAGACGTTGCGTTTGGAACGAGCGGCGCGCGTGGACTTGTGACGTCCATGACGGATGCTGTCTGTTTTGCGTATACCGTCGGCTATCTCAAACATTTACAGACACTGGGTGAGTTCACTCCCGGCACATCCGTCGCCATCGCGGGAGACCTGCGGCCGAGTACGCCGCGTATTCTGCGTGCCTGTGCGGCGGCCATTCTCTGGATGGAAGGCCAGCCGGTAAACTGCGGTTTTGTGCCGACGCCTGCGTTGAGCCTCTATGCGTTTGGCAGGGGCATTCCGTCCCTCATGGTGACGGGAAGCCATATTCCGGACGACCGGAACGGCATCAAGTTCAATCGCGCGCACGGCGAGTTTCTCAAAAGCGACGAAGCTGCCATGCGGCATGAGGACGTCACGCTTCCGGAAGGCTGGTTTGATGAGCACGGAGCGTTGAAAATCGATGTCGCAGTCCCGCCTCTGACTGATGTGCTGCCGGAATATGTCGCCAGATATGTCGATTTCTTCGGCCCGACAGCGCTTTCGGGTCTGAAACTCGGGATCTATCAGCATTCCGCTGTAGGCCGGGACGTTCTGGTGTCCGTCGTCGAAGCCCTCGGGGGGGAAGCGCATCCTTTGGGGCGCTCGGACGTGTTCGTTTCGGTCGATACGGAAGCCGTGCGCCCGGAAGACGTTGTTCTCGCACGGGACTGGACGCAGACTGGACAGTTCGATGCGATCCTGACGACGGATGGCGATTCCGATCGTCCGCTTCTGGCGGATCAGAACGGTCGCTGGCTCCGGGGTGATGTGCTGGGTATTCTTGCGGCCCGCAAGCTTGGCGCCGTTTCCGTCACAACGCCTGTCAGCAGTAATACGGCGCTGGAAGCGTCAGGCGTTGCGCCCTTCGTTCAAAGAACGCGCATTGGCTCGCCGTTTGTTGTGTCAGGCATGACGGAGGCTGTGGAGAAGGGAAATGTTCCGTCCGTTGGTTATGAGGCCAATGGGGGCTTTCTGCTCGCCAGCGATATCGAGCATGACGGCCGACGTCTCGTGGCTTTGCCGACGCGCGATGCCGTCCTGCCGATGCTCTGTGCGCTGGTTTCGGCCCGAAGCGGGCAGAGCGGGCTTGCGGAACTGCTTGAAACACTTCCGCCCCGTTTCACGGTGAGCGACCGTCTGCAAGATGTCCCGACAGAGCAAAGCAAGGCCCGTCTGGCCCTCCTGCGCGAAGATGTTCCGGCTGTGAGCGGCGCTTTGGGCTTCGTGGAGGCCTGTGGGCCTGTCGCGACCGTCGATGAGACGGACGGTATTCGGATGACGTTCGAACGTGGCGACATCATTCATCTGCGGCCCTCCGGGAATGCGCCGGAACTGCGGATATATGTTGAGTCGGCGACCTCCGAACGGGCCGAAGAACTCCTGACACTGGGTCTTGAATCTGTCAGGCGCTGGATGGTGTAGGCGACAGGCCCCTGATCAGGCTTTGCACCTCCTCAGGGGCTTTGTCTGATCAGTGAGGATTGAAAGCCGGAAAGGCGGGACCATAAACGGCGGCGGGGCCATTCATGATGCCGATCTTTCCGCGGACACCATAAGTCTGGGCTGGAAACTGGATGGTGCTGTAGGGACTGTCGCTCTGGACCCAGTAATCACTGCTGGCGTTGCCGCCGGACTGATTGACAAGAATGATCGATCCGGTGGTCATGTAAAGAGAACCTGCCGGTTTTCCGACCAAGGCATGCAAGCGGATCGGAGGCGTCTGCGGAGGAGCAAGCTCGATATGCCCGTCGAACGTCCACGGACCGGAAATGAAGGCGGTTGTCGCATTATAATCGAGACGTGATGCGAGCCAGTCCAACTCCATGCCGCCTTCATCATCGACGCCGAGTGTGTTGTTGAAAACATTGACGTCTTCCAATGCAATCCGTTCACCAGCATCCGAGGGGTTAGGAATGGTATAGAGCCCCGTCGCGTTATTATGGATCTGAACATGCGAGAGACCGAAAACATAGGCATGGTTCCCGAAAGTCAGTCCCCGCCGAAAGCCTGAAATGGAGACGTTTTCCAGCGTAATTGCAGCGGCACGAATGTTGTCATCATCTTTGTTGTCCAGAACGATTCCGTCTGCTTTGGACTGACCGGTCAGAACAAGATGATCAATGCTGTTAGAGGCAGTATCGTAACTTTCCGGCTGCCCTTTACCATCTGATGAGACAAGGATTGCAGGCTGCCCATCGGGAAGGCTGGAAGCGTCCAATACGCCATTGGTCAGAGTTGTCGTAAGCGGATTGAGGTGCAGGGTGTTCTGAAGTCTGTAAACCCGCCCATTCAGATCGACCCGACAATGGGCTGGCCATGCGGGACAGGCTGCGATCATCGCGGCAGGATCATTCGGACGGGCAATGACAGGTGAAGTGGAAATCGACACTGCCACCATGCTGGCGACCGCGAGGATCTTCAGTGAGTGAACTTGCATGGCGGTATGTCTTTCCCACTTGCAAAAAAGTCTGTCAGGAAAGAATTTTTCCTGCACTGTGCCGGGCTGCCTCACTGGCCGCCTGGCAGAAATATCCAGACAATCGCCCCTGAAGCATCTTGAAATAATAGGCTGTCATTTCAGATCGCCGGCGGATGATGCTGAGACAGATCCCCCCGAAGGGGCGGATAAAGAATGTCATGACTGTTTTCAGGGCTGCACGGTTCTTGCGAAGGACATACCCCATCCCAATGCCATAGTCATAGGCGCGTTCACGATTGAGAGTGGGCGGTTTGTCCATATGGCGGACCAGAAGGGCGCGATCGTGATACCCTTTCGATCCTACCGCCATCAGGCGGAGGGCAAGGTCAGGGCCCTCTGCAGACCCAAATGGGGCTCCAATCCCCAGATCTTCATCGAACCCATTGATTTTTTCAAACGTGTTGCGCGGCATGAAAAAATTGAACTCGATTAGCCCGGTCCAGATGTTATGCTGGTTCAGGTTCTGGCTTTTTCTCAGCCAGCGCCCCATGGCTGTGGGGGCACCGTCCAGATTGAGCACGGCACCAGTGATGAAGCCTGTATCATCTGTTCTGCGGAAATAGGCGTTCACCCGTTCCAGCGTGTCGGGCTCGTAAATGCAGTCGTCGTCCGGGAAGGCTATGAGGTCGCCTACTGCAAGGTTCGCGCCAAAATTGCGCGCATAACGCAGTCCGTTGATCTCGGGGCGAAGGTGTTTCAAAGGCCATTTGGCGCTGTATCGAGCGACAAGATCTTCGTAGATGTCCGATTGACTCTGATCGACCAGAATGACTTCGAAATCTTTGAACGTCTGTTTCTCTAGCCCCTGCATGAAGGCCTCGACTTCGGCAGGGCGGGCCAGAGTCGAGACAACCAAGGAGAATCGCATCTCAGGAAGCCTTTTTATTTGAATGAAGTGTTGCAGCGCGTTCTGGCGTAATGCGGTTCCTCAGCAGGTCGCCAAGTCCGATCAGATTGCCTAGAAAACGGCCTTTGCGGTCGATGTAATATTCGGGTCTGAATGATTTCAGGGTGTTAATAACGAGATGCCGCCCTGCGCTTTTCAGGGCGTTGGACCAGGGATACGTTCCTTTCTGGGCCAGATAAATGCAATTGATGATCTGGGAGTAACCTAGCCGCAGTTCGGAGCCTTTCCCGGTCTTGTTTCCAAGATGCACACCTTGTGCGCTGTTGACCTTGACGACCCGGCCGTGGGGCAGAAGAGAGCGGGAAAAATCTATGTCTTCATACCAGGAATAGAGAGGGAGTCTTTCATCGAAGCGCGCGCCAAGACGTTTTATGGCGGCGCAACGGAACGCCATGTTGCAGCCATAAGTGTTGAAAGCATCTTCGATTTTAGAAACTGCCGCTGTGTCAGCCTGGGCATTCAGACGGTTTGCATCTTCAATCAGCAGACCGGGCCCTTGTGCGCCATCCGCCAGAACGTGTCCTGTTGCGCCCAGAATATTGGGATTGTCACGAAATGCTTCGATGATACGGGCGATATATGTCGGGTGGGGGAAAAAATCGTCATCGAAAAACAGGACGATATCTTCGTCTTTAAGGCGGTCAAGGATGACATTGCGCTGAACGGCAGCTCCCTGATGCCCGGTGACGAATTCGACTGAAGCCATGTTCCGAAGTGTCTGGGGAATAGCGGAAATATCGTCCGGTTTGGCGTAACTGATGATGATTCTGTGCGGTTTGACGGTTTGATGAGCCAGTTGACGCACGAGTTCGGCCAGAATTGTTGGGCGGCTACTGGTGGCGATACCCACGACGACCTGCATTTTTTCTGTAAAAAGCACAGTCTCTTCAGTGTTCGTGGGTGTCGGCTGCATCTGTCGGTTGTCCTCATGAGAACCGTGAGGGCAGAGGAGGTCTGCCGAGGGCATCTGGGTTGTATCGGGGGCCATGAATTAATTCGATCCGACGTTTACAATACGGTTGCCACGCTGTTGCGCTAGGGAGACGAGCACGTCGCGGGCTTTTGTAGCGTGTGTCATATCGAGGTAAACGGAACATGAATGATCGTTGTTACGGATTGTCAGATTGTAGCGACTATTGACGATTGTTATGAAACGACTGTTGGCATTCCATAGAGCCATATGGCTAAGTGCGGATGTAGCAACCGGATCAGACGCGAAAAGGCGTTTCGAGGCTCCATCCATGACTGTGCACCATAAGACCATCTTTCTTGGGGAAAGGCTTGCGCTCTCGTCCTGTGCACAGGCAGGTACGATGGCAGCGATGCCAATCATTATCGCCAATAGGCGGGAAGCTGTCAGCATTTGGCAGATTCCTCGCGCATGATGTCTAGGAGCTGTCTTGCGGCGATCGTCCAGCGGTATTTCTGAACCTGTTCGTAACCCGCGCGGCGAAGGTCATTGGCGCGCGCGTGATTGTCGAGCAACTCAATGACACGCGCCGTCAGATCGGCGGGGGTTCGACCGAACAGGGCGGCCTGACCGCACACTTCGCGCAGGACGGGAATATCGCGTGCAACAACCGGGCAACCGGCTGCCATAGCTTCTACGGGCGGGAGGCCGAAACCTTCATAGATGGACGGAAAGACAAAACACGCGGCTTCGCTGTAGAGCGCGTGCAGTTCCGCATCCGTGACCCTGCCGACATAGGCTGCGTGTTGCAGATCAGGAGCGCCTGCGCTGAAAACGCGTCCGTTCATTCCACCGCTGATGACGAGTTTGATCCCGCGCTGACCCAGCGTTGCGGCCAGGTGATCAAGGGCTGCAAAATCTTTGTGAGGTGCTTTGTTGCCAACTGCCAGAACGTATTTTCCGCTTTCCAGACCATGGGTCTCTAAAACGGATCTGTCCGCCGCAATACGGGTGGCATGATCCGCACCCTCGGTGATGACGCTGATACGTGCAGGATCGATCTTTAAATGACGTGCGATGTCATTTCTGGAAAACTCTGAGACCGTAACGATGCGCGTTTTGCCCATCGCCAGAAGGCGATGCAAAATCTTGTAATAGGCGCGAAACTGACGCGAGTAAGACTGTGGCGTTGAAAAGACACCGGCATCATGAATGACAACTAGCTGTCGACTATGCCGCGATGACAGACGAAGAGGGGCCGTATTGCCCAGATTCACGAGTAATCCTGATGCCGCGGCTTTTGGCAGATCAATCTGTTCCCAGATCTGCCCCTGGAACCGGCCAAAAGAACGTGCAGGAAAACCAAGATCGACAGACACTGAAGTCCCGGGATTTGTCCGGGGTGTCAGGAGTTCTGGGGGTGGCAGATCCGCAGGCCAGATTTCCGAAAGGGCACGCGTAATTTCCGTCGCAAAACGCTGAACGCCACTGAGCGACTGGACGGAAAAGCGTCCGTTAAGGAAAAATTTGCTCATTGGAGAAATAGCCATTACGAAGAAGAAACAAGTTTGCGATAGTGTGAATAATCACCCATACGAAGGCTTTCTTCTGGTCGCAGGTTTTCGATATCAACAAAGGTCAGGACCGCGCCCAGACAGTTTGCGTGATGTGTCCGCAAAATTCTCTGCGTTTCGATCACGGCACTTGCGGATGTCTGATGCCATTTGACGGCGATGATGACACCTTCGGCAAAGGACGCCAGAACGCCCGCTTCGGGAAAGCTCAGAATGGGTGGCGTATCGATAATGATCTGATCGTATTCGCCGCGATGCTTCTCCAGAAATTCTCCGAGGGCGCCGAAATTCAGGACGCCGGGTTCGCCTGTCTGGCTGGCGACGAAAATATCCAGCCCCGGGAGGGCATCATGGATGAAACCTTCTTCGTGTGCTCTGAGGTCGAGCGCCCGCAGGACGCTGGGCCGATGGGCATCACAGTCGATCAGAAGAGCGCGTTTGCCGAGTGCCCCGATGCTGGCAGCCAGCGAAATGGCGAGCGTGGTCTTTCCTTCGCCGCTCTCCGCAGAGGTGATGACCGTGATCTTCGTACGGATCGAGGGATTGCCGAAGGTCAGGATGGCCCGCATGGAGTTGAGCATTCGGCCATACAGGGAGTCCCCGGATGTCAGTTGTTCACGAAGCGAGCCTCTGAAACGCGGGAGTGCGCCGAGCCCGAACAGCCGTGTCTGCTGCTCCAGTTCGGCGAGCGTCCGCAGACTGCTGCGGGAGCGGTCACGTAGAAGGGCCGCACCAGCGCCCAGCCCCAGAGAAACCAGGAACAACAATATGCCATACTGCTTCTTAGGCGGCCCCGCCGGCCCCAGAGGCTGGTTTGCCGATGTAATCAGGCGCGCCTCTGCCTGCTGAATGGTGGTTTCTGCGGACACCTGACCAAGGCGTGAGAGGTAGTCACGATACAGGGTCTGTGCCGCAGTTGCTTCCCCCACAAGCTGGCGAAGCCGGATGTCTGCGTGTTCTTCCTCCGTGACATTCGCCTGCAGGGCGTTAGTGCGCTCTTTTAAAGCATTGACCCGCTGCTGGGCAGCGTCCGCTTCGTAACGCAAATTCTGAAGAAGTTTCTGGCTCTCTGCCGCAATCTGGGCATCGATGCGTGCGGCCTGGGCGCGGGCTGCGACCAGCTCCGGGTTCTGTTCCAGTGCCGTGGATGCGAGTGTCGAAATACGGGCGTTGATCTGGGTCTGCTGAAGTCTGAGGCCTTGAATCAGGGGGGAAGCGGTGATGGCAGTAATGGTTCCAACATTACCGCTAGAAGCAGCCTCGTGATAAATAGCCTGTTTGCTCGCCAGATCTGCTTCTGCTTCGCCGAGTTCATGATTCATCTGTGTCAGATGAAGGTCATTGGGTGTGGCAGGCAGTGCAATACGGGCCGTCCGACCAGAATCGCCGCCCGAATCATCGCCCAACAGGTAGAGATTATGCTCCTGCCTGTACCGCGAGAGTTCCTGTTCGGCTTGGATTGATCTTTGGCGCAGGGGAGCGATCTGTTCCTCCAGAAGGAGGCTCGCGTTCCGTGCGGCCTGAATCTTGGCCTGTTGCTCGAAATCGAGATAGGCTTTGACGTAGCCGTTAGCGATGGCGGGCGCCAGATCAGGACCTGCAGATCGTGCAGTAATTCCTATGATCGCGGAGCGCCCATCATTGCTAATGTGAACTTTCCCCATGAGCAGACCGGAAACCACCTCGTTACGTTGCTGCGGCGTCAGAGGAGGGGAGGCTTTTTGAAGGCCAAGTTTTTTCTTGAGTTGTGACACAAAAGAAGGATTCAAAGCCTTGACGTATTCAGGAGTGTCCGCGAGGTGCAAACGCTGCGTCACCATTAGGGCAATGGTTGGGCTTTTGAGGATATCAATCTGGGTATTAAGAGCGACCAGATCCAGCGCACGGTCTGCATAAGGACTGAGTTCCGATGGGGAAATCATGCCCCGTGCACCGATCGCAATTTCGGCGACAGATTCGTAATAGGGCTTCAGTGTCGCAATGGCGGCTGCTCCCAGAAGGAAAGTGCCGCCCGCAACGGAACACATTAGAAGTTTGTGTTGGCGAAGGATGGAGAAAATTCTACCGAAACCGGCGAATTCCTGCTCGGGGGCAGGACCAATGTCCATCGGGGAACATTGTTGTGGGGGCATTGCACCGGAAATCTGGCTCATGAGTGATGTGTCCTGCTCACCGTGCGCCGCGTCTCAGGAAAACGGCGGGTAGGGTTTTCGCAAGAATTGCGATATCGTGCCACAAAGTCCAGTTACGCACATACCATCGATCCAGCTGGACGCGTTCAGCATAGCCGGTATCGCTTCTGCCACTGACCTGCCACAGCCCGGTAATTCCAGGACGGATGGCTTGGTAATAATCGAAATTCTCGCCGTAATGACGGACTTCTGCCTGAACGATGGGTCGTGGCCCGACCAGGCTCATATCGCCGCGTAATACGTTGAGGAGCTGCGGCAGTTCATCAAGGCTCGTTTTCCGGATGAAGTGGCCAACATGGGTGATTCTGGGATCATTGCGAAGTTTCTGGGTTTCCTGCCATTCGGCCGCCGCAAGAGGATCGGTTTCCAGAAGCTGCTTCAGCAATTCATCGGAATTTTTCGCCATTGAGCGGAATTTCAGGCACTTGAACTCGCGCCCGTTCTGACCGATCCGTCGATGACCATAGATTGGCTGGCCACCGTCCAGAGCAATCAGGACATAGAGGATCACATAAACAGGCAGGACCAGAATGAAGAGAAGCAGTGCTGCGAGGAAATCAAAGGTGAATTTGAGCCTGCGCTGAAGCGGATTTTCCAGATTGCTCTTGTAGGACAGAATAATGGTGTCGTGGCTGAAATAGGACGATTGTGTCAGGCCGTGCGTGGGCATCCCGGAAATCTGCGGGATCAGCGCAAAAGGAACACGCCGACGCGTCAGCCACTCGATGATATCGCGTGAATGCGTGTCTGTCGGGTCGAGGCAGAGGAGAAACTGAAACCTCGAAGATGCATTCGCATTTTCAGAAGCCAGCAGAGACCCTATTGCGGCTTCGGGGCTCAGGGATCCGATGATTTCGTAGCTGGAGAGCGTTTCGCTGGCCAGAACATGACGTACCTGAGCAGTTTCGGTCTCGTTTCCGATCAGGACCGTAGGAATTTGCCATAACCGCAGCGCGTGGAGAATGTGCCTGGCGCACTGCCGCATGAATTCGCCAAAGAAGGGAAAGATAATCCAAGGCAGCAGAAGCGCAGAGCGTGGTCCGGAAATCTGAAAGGCGAAGGCCCAGAAACCTGTCGCCAGCAAGGCACAGAAAGCGGCTGTGATCAGGCGTCCGAATTCACTCCAGAACGGAAACCGGATGCGGTATTCTCCGCTCGCAAACATATAAAGGAGAACGCCGAGGCAGATGGGCATAAGAGAGCCCATCGTGTGCACCGCGTTGATACGGGCATCCAGAAAAGCTGGGTTTCCAGAGGACACGTTGTGCAGGACTGAGGCGACCCAGCTGCCAAACAGTACCGAAAAGCATAAAGCGATCACGTCACTCACAAGAAAGACGAAAAAAATCCTTGATGAGCGATCAGATGTTAATCGGGAGCGCACGCCGTCGGGCGCAGTTAAGGCTTCCCTGTCTGGAAAAATTTCGAGAGCGTCTTGGGGGAAAGAAGAAGGAAATAGGCTCATCGGCTCTCTGCATTTCAAAGATGCTACCGGATGCGATAGCAGCGTTGTTCCCCAATTAGTCTCCGGGCGAACGGGTACAAAAATAACGATCTCTCGGTAATTAAGACTTTTTATAGACACAAAAACATATGTACGTCTACAATATTGACAATTAATAAATCGTCATAGCGTATATGTCTCATATCTGTCGCTATTGCTGCAATCGAAGCATTTCTGGGTGGATCTTTTTCTGTTAGAAGAGGTCCTATGTTCGTGTGTCGTGAAAAAACTGGTTTGCGTCTGTTTTTTGCGCTTGAGATCGGGATCGCCTCGCAGCTCTCCCTGTTTCTGAGCGGGGCGGCGCATGCGCAGGTTGTGACACAGAATCTCTCTGCGCTGGGAAGCGCCGAAGACGGCCTTTCTGTCGATGCGTTTCAGTCTGATACGGATCGTCGCTATGGATCACAGGGTCTGCAATATGGGCCTTGGGCGATTAGTGGAGGGGCGTCCGAAGGATGGGGCTATACCAACAATGCCGACCAGATGATGGGCGGGGTTCCAAGTGCAGCCAGTGTAACCAATGCCAATCTTGAAGGACTGCTGACCCAAAATCGAAGACTGCTTGATATCGGGGCTACCGTTAGCCAGCAGTATTATCCGGAGCGAAAATTACAGAACCAGACGAACTGGACGGCCTTTCTGCGCGGATATGAAAAGATCGGCCGCCATCGCCTCTCTTATCGATTTGATCATGAGAAGATGACCCAGATGCCATCTGATCTGGGGGCTGCTGAGGTCAATCAGCCCATTCCTTATTTTACGGAAGATCTCAGTCTGGATGATAGGATCGAGACGCGCGGAAGATTATCGATCATTCCGAACTTCGATCTGAAGCGTTTCCTTTTCACAGACCTTCCAGGCGATAACATCTATCTGCATCAGTCCTATCGTGACCGGCTCCTTTTCTCTGAAGGGGTTGGGGTGCGCTACAGCCTTGCGGAAGGCAGCGATCTGCTGCTGATCGGGCAGGGTGTTGAGATCCGGTACTCCAATAACCGGTTTCATCTTCCTTCACGAGATTCCAACGGCTTTTCGGCTCTGCTCGGCTATGATTATGAAATGCCGGGTCCTTTCAGTATTCGTGTTTTGGGGGGGTATCAGAATCGATTCTATAATGTCTCAGCCTATAAAACCCTCAATACGTTTTATGCAGAGCTGCGTGGGACATGGACCCCTACACGCATGACGCGAGTGTCTCTGACCGTATCACGCGGGATTTCTGATAGTGCTTTTGAAAGCGTGATCGGTTTTGTTTATACGACCGCTGCTCTTGATATCCGTCAGGTCTATTCCCGTAATGTCGTCCTGCACGCCGGCTTCCAGATTCAACAGGGCGGAGCTGGACAGAGCCCGGCTATCTTCAACAATACCCCGTTATATCAGACGATGACGTCCCAGTTGAATGCCAACTTCAGCGTTGGCGTGGATTGGGCATTGGACCAGCATTTTTCTCTTGAGGCTTCTAACGTCTATCGAAATACGAATGCTTCGGGGAGCAGCCGATACAGCATCGATATGGCTATGATAAGTGTGAAATATCAATTATGATAAAGTTCTCATCATGACAGAAATCTCCCGAATGTCGCTGTTACAGAGTGTGCGGAAATATGTCCTTTTTCCCATATCGGGCATTGCTCTGGCGGCCTGTAGCCCGGGTGCTGGTCTTTCGCCGGTTCCTGTCTACGACCCAGTGCAGTATCGCCTTGGAACCGATGACGAGGTGCGTCTGATAACCTACGGGCAGGATCAGCTGACCTCTGATTTTCGAATCGACAGTGCAGGCGACATTGATATCCCGTTACTCGGGAACGTTCACGCGTCGGGTCTGACGACGGAGCAGCTTGGTCAACAGGTTACAGCGGCTCTGCGACAGAAAGCCATTCTCCGGGATGCGAAGATTGCGGTTCAGGTTACGGCCTACCGTTTGATTTCAATAATCGGCGAAGTCGAACATCCGGGGCAATATGCGTATCAGCCGGGCATGACGATGCTTTCCGCTGTCGCTGCGGCTGGTGGGTTCACTTACCGGTCGTGGGAGCGATATGCCTACACAATCCGCCAAGAGGGAAATTATACGGTCGCCGGACTGCTTTATCCCCAGAATTTCGTAAAGCCGGGGGATGTCATCAAGGTATACGAACGGCATTTCTGATGCCGGGCGTCTAGGCTCTTACTGGGTTGTTACTCTCAAGTGGCAACAGCTCAGGAAAAGAGCCAGTAACCGCCAGCGATCCAGATGAATGTTCCCAGAAACGCCGCAAGTCCAATTCCGCTGCCAGCGATGGGCGATGTATCTTCCACCGACGCGGGTTTCGTTGAACGAGTGCAGGCACCTGTCATTGACTGGCGTTCGATGGCAGCAGAATGAGAAAAAAGAGACATGGAATCCATCCGAGTTGCGATCGTACATGAATGGCTTGAAAACTGGGCCGGCTCCGAGCTTGTCATCGAGCAATTAATTAAGTGTTACCCGGATGCAAAAATCTTTGCCGTGGTGGATTTTTTGTCTCCAAAAGACCGGGCGCGGCTCGGTGGCCGTAAAATCCAGACGTCATTCATTCAGAAACTGCCCTTCGCACGTCGCCTTTTCAGGCATTATCTTGGTCTGATGCCGCTTGCTGTGGAGCAGTGGGATCTCAGTGGATTCGATATCGTCATCTCCAGTCATCACGCAGTGGCAAAGGGCGTCATTACAGGCCCTGATCAGTTGCATGTGTCTTATGTGCATTCGCCGATGCGGTATGCGTGGGATTTCCAGAACACCTATCTTCGCCAGAGCGGGTTGAATCGTGGCTTGCGGGGCTTCTATATCCGCTGGCTTTTCCATCGCCTGAGGAACTGGGACGTTCGTGCCGCGGCCGGAGTGGATGCTTTTATCGCCAATTCCAATTATATCGCCCGGCGGATACGAAAGACATGGCGGCGTGAGGCTGCGGTTATTCCGCCTCCCGTTAATCTGGAGCGTTTTTCGGTCGCACAGGTGAAAAAGGACTACTACGTCGTGGTGTCGCGGCTGGTGCCTTACAAGCGGATTGATCTGGTGGTCGAAGCCTTCAGGAACATGCCTGATAAGACACTGATCGTTATTGGCGGTGGTACAGATCTGGAACTTGTTCGGGAAAAGGCCGGAGACGCTCCGAATATCTCGATCAAGGGGCATGTGTCCGATGCCGAACTCCAGTCGACGCTGGGTGGCGCCAAGGCTTTCGTCTATGCGGGCGAAGAAGATTTCGGTATTTCGTTGGTTGAGGCACAGGCAGCAGGAACGCCGGTGATTGCTTATGGCCGCGGGGGAGCATGCGATATCGTCCAGTCAGGCGTGACAGGTCTTCTTTTTGACACCCAGAGCGCGGAAAGCATCGTCGCAGCTGTTCAGGAGTTCGAAGAGCATGAACAGGATATGACCCCGGAACTGTGTCATCAGAACGCTCTCCGTTTTTCGGAAGAGCTGTTCCGCTCACGCTTCACATCCTTTGTCGAACAGCAATGGCGAGACTTCATGCCATCCCGGCCGAACGACAGGGTCTGATATGCCTCTGACCGCGATGGGGCTGATTTTCTGGCCCCTCAGCTTCATTTTCTTCTTTAGGAAAGATCCGCAGCGTCTCTTGGAATTGACCCTCATAGGAGGAATCTTTCAGGCGGCAGCGGTTCTGGTCATGGGAGGGCTTGGCCTGCAGCCGACAATGGCTCCGGGCATGCTCTTCATTGCGTTCATGGGTCTTCAGTTCATGCTGGGGGTCAAGTTCCCCGCGGTTGGACCGACCCTCAAATTTTGCGTGCCGCTTTTTATCTCGTTTTTCTGGGCGCTCCTTGGTTCCATTCTGCTGCCCCGTCTGTTTGAAGGGGTTGTGCTAGTTTGGCCCCAGAAAATGGACGACGTAGCCGCCCGTGTTCCGCTTGCGCCCACGCGCGGGAACATGACCCAGGATTGTTATCTGGTTTTAGATCTTGTCATGTTTGTCATGACTGTTTTTTTTCTGACCCGGCGTGAGGCTGATCCACGTCGGCTTTACAATGCCTATCTTCTGGGAGCCGCTCTGGCGTGTGGGATCGGTTTCTGGGAGATGGCGCACCGTCTGGTCGGAAGTATTCCGTTTCCGAAAGAACTTTTCTACTCCAATCCAGGCTGGGCCGTGCTCGATGGGCAGATGAGCGGCCCGGTGCCGCGCATCAATGCAACCTTCACCGAACCTTCATCCTGTGCGACATTTCTCACAGGGACGCTTTATTCAACCGTATGGTCCACTCTGAGAGGGTATGGAAACTGGGCGACACGGTTAATGATTTTCATGAGTACCCTGTGTCTGCTGATGACGACGTCGACGACGGGATATGTCGCCATGCTGGCTGGATTGGTCCTGTTGATCGTTTACGCCGTATTAAGTCGTGAGAGACGATTATTCCGACGTCTGATGATGTTCATTGCAGGCGGAATAGTGTGCATGGGGGTGACGACATTGGCTCTGACGGCTTTTGCGCCTGATGTTGTAAAGGCGGCGTCGGTAGTCATGCTGGAAACCCAGGACAAGAAACAATCGGCTTCTTATGAGGAGCGGACCCAGAAGGACGCTGATTCGTACCAACTTGCATTTGACACCTATGGCCTTGGGACCGGTTGGGGAAGTGACCGTTCCTCCAGTCTTCTTCCGGGCTTTCTGGCTACGATAGGCGTTGTAGGTGTTCTGATTTTGGTGATCTGGAATGGAAGCCTGTTTCTGAAAATCTATCGCACGATCAAGGCGGCAGCGGGTGAACGATCGCTTGATGCATGGATGATCGAGGCAACATTTACTGCGTTACTCGGGCGAACGGTGGCGACCCTGATTTCAGGCCCCGTTCTGGGGACGATGGATTTTTATGTGATGCTGGCCATGCTGGTGTCATCGTTGATTCGCCTTCAGACCAAAGCGGGAAAGCGGGTGCGTGCCTGACGGCCTCATAAGTCTTATCGGGTTTTTTAGCGACTTCGGAGACGAAAATATCCTGTGGCCGGTGATGGCCCTGACTGGTCTTCTGTTGATCGTGCAGGCGCGGCGGAAAATATTTTTCCAATGGCTGGCTCTGGTGATCGTGGTGTTTGGCGGAATGCTGGTGCTCAAACTGGAGTTTGAAGCATGCGGCCGGCTTCCGGGCCAGAATCTTTACAGCCCGAGCGGGCATACAGCAGGTACGACGTTTGTTTATGGCAGCATGATTGTGCTGTTTGGCAGGCTGCCGATCGCGGGTTTTGTGGGGGCTCTGGCGATTGCACTGCTCGCTGGCGCTGCACGTGTCTGGTTGCATGTCCATTCCGTTGCCGAGGTGTGTGTGGGGGGCGCTTTGGGAATGGTGGGCGTTCTGTTGCTGACGTTTGCACGCTATCGGGAAATACAGACATCTTTGAAAAAAAGGCAACCTAATTGGTCTGTTGTAGTGCTTCTTGTGGGGGTTCTGATTGTGGCTTTGTTACTACATGGTCTGCGGTCTCCAGCGGAAGTATGGCTTGAATATTTTTCACACCGGTTTGTTGCGCCATTCAGGCACTGTCCTGTAACACTCTCCACAACCTGACCTTATATTTCTTCAAGTCTGGAAAAGTCCCATGAGTAAACTCGGATTCCCGTTATTTCTCCGGCCCGAGGCAAAGCTGCAAAATGCGAAGAGACTGCTGGAGCATGGAAAGGCCAGGCAGGGACTCAGACAGCTTCATACTTTGGCGACGTCAGGAAATGAGGAGGCTCAGTTTGTTCTGGGAGAGCTTTATCTGGCGGATAAAGACGTCCCTATAAACCTCGGAGAGGCCCTGCGCTGGTTTCAGAAAGCCGCAGAACATGGTCACGCACAAGCGTGCCGTAAACTGGCACAGTTGTGTTACATGGGGCTGGGTCCAGCATCCGTAGATCGCGCGACAGTTTTTGAAAGAATTCCCGAACAGGGAACTCCTGACTATGAAGGTGCCTTGCACTGGGCAGGGAAGGCCGTCGACGGCGGAGATTCCGGCGGTATGGCGATGATGGCTCATCTCCTGATGCAGGGGCCTGACAATCTGCGCGATCCTGAAAGAGGGCGGGAGCTTTATCGCAGGGCTGCCGAGGCTGGCAATGTGCAGGGTCTTTATGGCTATGGTCTTGATCTGCTTGGAGCCGCGCAAAATGCCGCGGAGCGCGAGCAGGGTCTATCCTGTATCCGCAGGGCAGCGCAGGCTGGTCTTGCGGATGCTGAACTGACTCTCGGAACCGTTTTGGAATATGAGGGCGGAAAAGACGCGCAGGCCTTCGAGCATTTCATGAAAGCTGCTGAAGATGATCGGCCAGCGGCACAGATGAAAGTTGGAATCGCCTATTATCAGGGGCGTGGCGTGGAGCGGGATGTTTCCAAAGCCGAGACGTGGTTGCGCAAAGCCGCACAGGGCGGAGAAGTTGAAGCGATTGCGTTGGTCGGAGATATCAATCTTCAGGGCGATGGTGTGAGTCCCAATTTTCCTGAAGCCCATTCCTGGTATCGCAGGGCCGCAGAATCCGGACACGCGGGGGCTGCGGTAACACTGGCCCAGCTGGTCTATAATGGAATGGGATGTGCTGCTGATCCCGCAGAGGCGAAAAGGCTTCTGCATTTCGCAGTATCGCGAGGAAACGCTGCTGCGAAAGAATTGCTGCAACGTTTCGGGTAGGAAAAACTGACAGGGATGAATGCCTGTCTGGCAGACAGCGTGCCTGTCAAAGCGCGACGCGGTTTTTCCTCAGCTTTGACATGCATAGTCCAACGACCCTGGCTTCTACCGATCCAGGTTTTTTTCCGGTCATAGACCAGAGTGCGAGCAGTGCAAGAACATAAGCCATGAGGCCAGCGCTGCCGAGAATGAAGAGTTTTATAATTCCGGGCCATGAAGCCGGCAGAAGATACCATTTGATGCCTTCTATACTGAGCCATGACACGATGCCGGCCAGGCAGGTCCGCCAGTTCTGAAAGAAGACTTCGCCATAAGAGACTTTGATCAGGGTTTTTGTGGTCGAGAGATAGATAAGCATCATGATGAATGCGACGCAGATGCGTCCCCAGCATGCTCCCAGCGCTCCGAAGAAATAGGACGCTCCTGTGACGATAGGGATCTTGAAGGCAAATTCCAGAGAATTAAGGCGCATGTAAAGGTGGTTTTTCTTGAAAGCCATGACCAGTGCTGAAATGCCTTCTGCCAATCCTGCAAGGATCGGTGGAATGGCGAGCAGGGAAATATAGGTTATGGATTTTTCCCACTTTGCCCCCAGAATCGTATGGACGATCTCCCCTGAAAGCGCAGACATTTCAATAAAAATAGGGAGAATGATCATGAACACACTGGCGTTCGACAACTGGTAGAGATTTCTGAAGTGATCCATGTTGTCCCGCCGCGCCACAAGGGCAGAAAGCAGGGGACGACTGAGGGGCGCGATAATGGCCTGTGACGGAATCCCCACCAGATCGCTCGCGATCGAAAAGGCTCCCAAGGTTTGCGGAGGAACCATGCGTCCCAGAATAAGGCGGTCATATTGCCAGTTGATGGCGCTGATGATCTGGCCTCCACTGCTCCAGCCAAGAAAATTTCTGAAATCGCTCCATCGCGATAGCGTAAAGCGGGGTCTGTATGGAGAGATCACATAAGAAACGATCATCCCAAAAGCAGTATTTGTAATCGTTGCGGCTGCAACAGCCCAGTAGGAGCGCGTTGTGACGGCCACAATAACCGCAACGGTCATCGAACCAAATTTTCCAAGAAAATCGATGATACATTCGCGCGTAAAATCGAGACGCTTTGTGTAAAGCGTCAGGGTCGGACTCCACATTCCGCGCAGGGCAGGAGCCAGACTAAGCGCCATGAGCAGCGGAAACAGCCGGGAGTCGTGGTATATAATGGAAAATGGGAGGGAAATGACGAAGATAATAATACAAATAATGGTGCCGCGCAGGAAGCTGAGCGTGAATGATGTGTCGAGATGATCTTTGTCTATGGTCTCCAGAACAACGAGCGCCTGAGATAAGGGAAGTTCGAAAATGGCTTCCGTAAGATAAATGACGGACATGGCCAGAGACACGACGCCAAAATCTGCCGGCAGCAGAAGGTGGGTCAGAACAACAAGCGACACAAAATCCAGGAGACGACCTGACAGCTTGGCCCCGAGCAGAAGTGCCGCACCGCGTGCGGCTTTTGCGCCGACGTTCGTAAATGTTTCCTGCTCCGGGATCGGGGCATTTTCCGGTTCGAGGCTATTAGTCACGAGAGTGCGTCAACCCTTCAGCGCTATCATTCTGGTTATGGATGCCCCCAGTCCAGGAGATGTTCAAGTTCTAAGATTATTTCTTTTGAGACGTTTGTTCCATGCCGTGAAAATAAAATTATCATCATTCGTCTTTGCGTTTTGCCGAATTATTTTGGTTTGTCACCCGCCTTTCATGCTGTTGCCTACAAAAACCCTCTCCTAAAATGTTTTGATGTTATTTCGGGAGGGCTGCGCCATGACCTCAAAATTGCTGACGAGGGTGGAAAGACCTGCGCGCGGATGCAGGTTACCCAATGCAGTCAGATTGGATTGTGGAAGATCAAGGTTCCGATCTGCTCATTCTTTCCAATGCAGGGCATAGCGCTAGCATATTTGCCTACCAACCCGATTCCCGGTCCATATTAATGGTTTGTTCGGAGCCAAGGCCATCGGCTACATGGGCGTCTCGTTGAGAGAATGACAATGCTCCGTTGATTTTCCGTATATTTTTCATTGATGCTCAAAAATTAAGCATTTGTTCGAATAGGGTAAAATTAATCACATTTTAACTATTGGGAATATCTGCCGAAGATATTTGGCTTTTTTGACGAAAATTCTGGATTGGTTTTTTTTTGTTGAGCCCTTTCTGCTGAAAAAGCCCTCTTAGTTGCGCATATTTCGGCCTTGAGGGCGATGTTGATAACAAAAAAACTTATTAACGTCTTATTAATGAGAAAAGATTTTTCGGATGTGCGAGTAAGTGCACATTATTCGATCCAAAAGTACGCTAACTCAATAATTGAGCGCCTTGGGATTGATTGTAATATTTTCGGGACTGCTCCCGATAGTACAGGATAACTGCGACATGGCTTCGACTTATTGGACCGGCGGCACTAGCGGCGATTTTTATAATGTCACGAACTGGTCGACGGGTGAGTCTCCGACCACGTATCATGACGTTTCCATTTTCGGTACGAGCGCTACTGTCACGGCAGAAGCTGTCGCGAGCACGGTCAGTGCAACGCCGGTTCCCAGCCTGACAATCGGTGGATACGGCACACTCGACATCACGGCAACGTCCTGCCAGTCCAGCGAAAGCTCTCCTGTCTTCTCGACCAGTGCTTTCCAGGTGTTCCAGTACGGCACGATCGTGATCGATACGCCGTCTGCAGTTCAGCTTGGCGACATCAACGTCATGAACGGCACTCTCACCATCGAAAACAACCGTAGCAACGTTTTCATGGGCGCGGGTTCTCGTCTGAATGGCGGTGGTACGCTGAAACTGGTTGATTCCACGTTTGGTAGCCAGACAGCCAGCATCAACGTCGAAAATTCGATGCACATCACGCTCTCTGGCAACAGCACGATGTACACGGGTTTTCTGACGACGGGTGTCTCTGTTGCATTCGATTCCAAGTCGAGCGAGCAGTTTTTCCTCAATGGTTCGGACGGAACGGTCGACACCAAGTTCTCGGGTGTTTCTTCCAAAACCCAGTTCGGCATCACAGCCAATACGGGCGAGACCCCGCTCTCGGCATCGTACGTCAAGAACACGGACGGTAGCTACAGCCTCGTTGTGCAGGAAAGCGATAACCACACGCTGACCCTGAACAGTGTCACGATGGCTTCCGGATATACTCCGGGCACCCTCGCGATTACTCAGGATAAGAGCGGTAATTATCTTATTTCTGATACGTCCGCGAACAGTGGCAACTCGGGCAACCATTGTGGTGGGCACGGTGGCCACTGGGGTCATCATGATGGAAACTCGAGCGGTCATTCCGGTTGGAACGGCCACGACGGTCACTCGGGATCGAACGGTCATGATGGCTCCAGCACGGGTTGTGGCGGCCATGGCGCGAGCTGGGGCTGGGGCTGGGGCTGGGGATCGGGTGGCTGTGACTACTCATCTTCCATCAAGCAGATCATTGCGTCCTGGAGCAATGCTTTCTCGTCCTGCAAGGGTTGGCAGTCGAGCAGCTGTGGCAGCAGCAACTGGTTTGGTGGCAACTCCGCCCAGTCCGGTAGCGGCTGGAGCTCTTCTTTCAACTGGGGCCAGCAGAGCGGTTCACACGGCTGCTTCTCGTCATCGGGACAGTCTTCGTCGCATTCCCAGGCATCTGTGATCCACAACACGTCTCACTGGGGCTGCTAATCGCTCTGGCGATTAGTCTGTTCCGGGATTGAAAAAGAAGCACCTGGAAACGGGTGCTTCTTTTTTTGTTTCCAGTATGAATGTTGGAAAATAAACCGTTTCAGGAACAACAAACAGAATGTCTGACAGGACGCACGAGCCCACCGGTTTGAGTAGCTCTTCAGGGGATCATATCCCGTCTCTGCAATCACTGCGGGGAATTGCGTCCATAACCGTATTGTTGCGTCATTATGTGCGTTGCTTTCCTGGAGGCGAAACTTTCTGGCTGGCATACCAGAATATCTTTCTGAATTCGCAGGCGGCCGTTGTCGTATTTTTTGTTCTAAGCGGCTTCGTCCTGTCTCCGTCTCTTTTCAGAAAGTCCATAAGCGTGAGTGGGCTTGCCGGATTTTACGTTCGGCGCTTTTTTCGCATTGTTCCGCTGCTTGCAGTCGTAACGGCTTTATCGCTTATTTATGTAAAATCGTCTTTTTCGACCTGGGACGTGCCATTTACCAATTCCTGGTTTGCCGGGTTGCTTCCGCATGGCGTGCCGTTATCGGCCTCGATCCTGGCCAGATGTTTTGTTGGCATGAACAGTGCTCTCGTTCCCCAGAACTGGACGATCGCCTGCGAATTACTGGTGGCATTGATATTGCCATTCTTGGTCAAAGCCTGCACAGGACGTTTCTGGCTTGCTGCACTGACGTTTGTCATTGCGGCGGTATTATCGTTTATTGCTGCCGATGGTGGCGGGAAAAGCCTTCCTGTAGTTTATGCGGTCGATTTTGTTGTCGGAATTCTGACCTTCAGGATTTTACAGTCTCATGACAAACGATATTCTGACCTGTTTTTCTATGCGGCGGTGATCGGACTTGTTGGGGCTTGGAAGATAGTGGAGGTGGTGACAGGCCAGGTTGATCCGGCATTCAACGATCCGTTCCGCAGTCTTGTCGAAGCCATTTTTGCTGCTGTCATCATTTATGGCCTTGCGACAAAGAGCCATATGTCCCGGCTTCTTTCGGTGCGGTGGCTGGTTTGGCTTGGAGATATTTCCTTTGGAATATATCTCGTCCATTTCCTGGTTATCGTCATTGTTGCGCGGTTAATGACGTCTTTTCTGCTTCCGTACTCGCTTCTTGTACAGGCTTCCGTGATGCTTGTTCCGGTTCTCGCAATATCCTTGGCAGCGTCCTATTTTGCCTTTCGTTTCATTGAAATCCCATTCAATGACTTTGGAAAAAGCCTTCAACGTCGCGTCAGGACCGCTCTTCCCCGGGGATGACTGATTGAAATCAGGCATCTTCTCCTCCCGTCAGAGGGAGGAGAAGACGTGGTTTTCAGTAGCGTTCGGGAACGAGCATGGTCTCGGGTGTGGGTTCGCGCTCATAATCCGGATGGAAGACCCGCTCCGGCAGCACAACTTCTGTGCGGCTGACGGGTTCGTAGGGCACAAGTGACAGGAAATGGGCGATGCAGTTCAGGCGCGCGCGTTTCTTGTCCACGGCGGGAACGACCCACCACGGGGCTTCGGGGATGCTGGAACGTTCCAGCATGACTTCCTTGGCCAGAGTGTAATTTTCCCAACGGCGACGGCTTTCAAGATCCATCGGGCTGAGTTTCCACTGCTTCAGCGGGTCTTTGATCCGGGCGCGGAAGCGGGATTCCTGCTCTTCATCCGTGATCGAAAACCAGAACTTGATGACCCGGATTCCGCTGCGGACCAGCATGCGCTCGAATTCGGGAACGGAGCGGAAGAATTCTTCATAGTCTTCGTCCGTGCAGAACCCCATGACACGTTCAACGCCGGCCCGGTTGTACCAGCTGCGATCAAAGAGAACGATTTCACCTGCGGCCGGGAGATGGGCCACATAGCGCTGGAAATACCACTGCGTGCGCTCGCGGTCATTTGGGGCTGGCAGGGCGGCGACGCGGCAGATCCGGGGATTCAGACGCTGGGTAATGAGCTTGATTGCGCCCCCTTTGCCCGCAGCGTCCCGGCCTTCAAAGAGGACGACAATCCGCTCGCCACTGGCTTTGACCCAGTCCTGCAGCTTGATGAGTTCGCCCTGAAGGCGGATCAGTTCGCGGAAATAAGTGCGGCGGAATTCACGGTCCGCAGGATCAAGGCCTTCACCTTCATTTTCTTCCAGAGAAAGCTCGAATTCTTCATCCAGGTCATCGATGATTTCGTAGCGCATGCGTGCCCGAGCCTGTTCGTCTGGCGAGAGACCGCCGAAATCGTTGTCCTGCGTCATGAATGTGTTCCTTTGTCACCGGCTTTACAGGCCGTGAACAGAACCTTACCGGGCAAAGCGCAACCGAAGTTTGAAACTTATACCAACGGTTATCATGTTTGACCGATATGATCCCATTTTCTGAGCCCGATGGATTGGATGGTATTGGGGAATGCGACGAGGTTGTTCCAAGCTGAGCATGCGGCCTTGATGATGTGGT
>Ga0157363_1000229_pt1 | contig 43409 bp, 27 predicted proteins | sample AttsexASBM1_FD_111477 | JGI IMG/M metagenome (GOLD analysis project Ga0157363, IMG submission 111477) | Fungus gardens microbial communities from leaf cutter ant in Ribeirão Preto, State of São Paulo, Brazil - Atta sexdens ASBM1 | ecosystem: Host-associated > Fungi > Mycelium > Unclassified ... | reverse complement strand
GTTTCATATATATATATATATATATATATATATATATATATATAATATAATATAATTACAAGATTAAAAACAAACTTTTATCTACCATATAATATTTATGCATTCATGTCTCAAAGATAAACTGTGATACATTAACCTTTTATCTTATATACATAATAATTTCGTATGTACTTCAGGTTCGTGAAACATTTTAAACATTTTTAAGAACATTTTAGATATATTAATATATACTTATATTAATATATACTTAAGTAATTTTCCTATAAATATTTTCGACAAATATAAATTATCGATTTAAGTTATAAATAATACTTTCGTATTATACATTCAAGATTACAAAAGAATATATCAGTAGTACTAGAGTATCTAAAATACGTATCAATAGATACACAAACACATTTATCTCGCTCATAGAACTTGCTTATCACTTTTCGATCTGACTCATGGACTACGAAGCCTTCTTTTCTTTTGAAATTAATAGCCAGCGGCTGTTGACCTCCATAAATTAATCATATGCAGAGGACAAGGTATGCTATCTAATTAATTTATATTTTCCCATTTTTGTCACAAGGAGCTGTAACTCCTAATAAAAAATGTCCTCCAAGAAGGAAAGTATCGCACAGAGAAGCGAATCTGGAAAAGCACGAACCTGCTGAATGAATCGTCGTGTCGGCCACACCACTGATCAGTAACTGATTATTAAATCAGCTGATTTGGCATATGTTAACCTTAATCTTGCGTAGGTCTCAGCGATTTTTCTTCGAGGCTCGAATGTGGCCGCCTGCCTGTTCCTTTTCGGGTCAGCTCATCGCCATACAGGTCCTTATCGTAGCTCTTATAGATAAGAGTGTAATCTGAAATTTTCAAAACTCTCTACCACTATTTTTATTTATTTTCTTATCATTCACGAATGCGAGAATCAACCTCTGCACTATTGCTACACATTCTTGAAATATCACAATAGATCTGCTCCTTATTCCTGAACTGCACGCGGTAAACCAATAAGTTGAAGTGAAACAAATATACGTTTGCTTCACTTATTGCACGGCGTCAGTTCAGAGAGTGCAGGAATAAACAGCTAATTAAACACGAACAAACGTATAACGTTTTTTAGGATTGGCAGAACTGATGCATACTCAGTGCACCTAATCTGATTTGAATGTAAACGTGAGATAATCTCTTGATAAGATACTCAATGTATATTTTATCAAATTATACAATAAAATGTAAATGTCAGGATTTCGTGGTTTAATTCATTTCGATATTTTTATTATATATACATCTTTACGTTGATTTATGTACAACGGTTTTAAAGTGCACTGAGTGCGCACCAGTTCTGCCAATGAAAAACGCTATTAGGTTAAATTTCTATCCTGGCGGGAAGATAACGCATGAAATTACATTGCAGCTGATGCGTTTTTCAATCGAATTTTCAAGATGCCCGATATCATAATTAATGATATCATCGTTACTTTCCCCTTTAAACCGTATCCTGTGCAAGAGGAGTATATGAGAAAGGTGATAGAATGTCTACAAAATAGTCAGCATGGAGTCTTGGAGTCGCCGACAGGTATATTTGTGTACACGTGGTTACCTATTTAGGAAAGAGGAACTCCTCCTCGGACAAATAAATGACAATTTAAAAGAAATTTTTGATAATTTAAAATATTAAAAAAAAATCACATGATTTGTTTGAAACATTTGTTTCTGACTTGTAAAAATTTGACACAAAATAATTAAAAAATTAAATTTCTAAATTATGTTTCATTTTTATTACTATTTTTTGTGATAATAATTAATATCTTTCAAGAAATTTTTGTGATTTATACTTTAATAAAAAACAAATAATTTTTAAATTATTAAATTTCAAACATTTTTTCAATTTAGAAAAATCGACTCAAAATTGAAAAAAATTGAACTTTTAGATTAATAGATTTAATCTATTTTTTATTTTTCTTTTTTTTTGTTAAATGAATTATTTATTAAAGCTATTTTATTAATTTATGAATAAGTTTATAATAAAATGTTATAAATGTAGATAAATATTTCACAGGTACTGGAAAGACTTTGAGCCTTTTGTGTTCCTCCTTAAGTTGGCTGTTGACAAAGAAAGCTCAGTTACAAGCACAAGTTATAGCAGGTGCAATAGAAAAGAAAGACTTTGGTGGAAATTTTTTTAAATATTTAACTAATGGGCTTGAGAAAGCAGCAGGGGTACCAGATAATGTTCAAAGTTTTGGCTGGGCTATACCCAAAATTATTTATGCGTCTCGAACACATTCTCAATTATCTCAGGCTATGTATGAATTGAAGAAAACATCATACAAACATGTAGCTACTGCTGTATTGGGATCCCGAGATCAGCTATGCATTCATCCAGAAATTTCTAAAGAAACAAGTTCTTTTAACAAAATACACATGTGTCATGCCAAAGTGAAGTCAAGAACTTGTTTTTATTTCAACAATGTCGAGGCCAGGTGAGTGTAATATTTAGACACAATTTTATTATATAATTTTATTATAATATAATATTAATCAACGCAGAGAAATCAAGTAGCGAATATATAATATGAATTTTAATGTGTGTTTCTTTAGAAAAGATGATCCTGTATTTAAACAGGAGGTGCTAGACATAGAAGATTTAATTAAAGTTGGACAAAAGCACAAATGTTGCCCATATTTTTTGGCAAAGGAATTGAAGCAGAATGCAGATATCATTTTCATGCCTTATAATTATCTACTAGATCCTAAAACACGAAGGTCGCAGGGTATAGACTTACAAAATACTGTAGTTTTATTGGACGAAGCTCATAATGTTGAAAAAGTTTGTGAAGAAGCAGCATCATTACAGGTATAAAAATATAAACATATTTTCTTTAATCTTTTATATATTCTAATTAAATATTGTAATATGTCTGACTACAGATAAGCAGTACAGATATTGCAATGTGTATTGATGAAGTAACTGCAGTAATGCAAGATATGACTAAAGAGTCAGATCAGCAGAATGACTTTTTGTCAGAGAATAATGTTCAAAAAGATTTTACAGCAGAAGACCTGTGTATTTTAAAAGCAATGTTTTTAGAACTGGAAAAAGCCATTGACTCTATTGAATTAAAAAATCGCAATGAGGGAGACACTTTCCCTGGCGGATATATTTTTGAATTACTTGAAAAAATTGAAGTAATTATTTTTACTTTTAAATGATTTTATTAAAAATTTATATACATACTAATGTTGCTGTAATGTATTTTTTTTGTAATAGTTAACACATGGTAAGGAACAAATCGTAGTAGACAAACTAGACAAACTTATTTTATATTTGACAACTACCAGTACTTCACCATTTGCAAGAAAAGGGAATGCTTTACAAAAATTTAGTGATTTATTGAGAACTGCTTTCAACAGCAGTGCATCTATTGCACGTCATAAAGAAAAAGTAAAACGTTGCTACAAAGTTCACATACAAATGGAAGAGCAAAAAAAGAATTACAAGAACGATGTCTGGGAGAGTAAAAAGACAACTAAAACAGATGGAAAACTTATTAGTTATTGGTGTTTCAGTCCTGGTTTTGGGTAAAACTAATAAAAAAAATACATAATATTTTATACATATAGAGATATATCTTAATTAATAAAATACATTATCTTAAGTCGTATAATAAACATATTTTATAGTATGGAGCAAATGGTAGAACAAGGAATACGTTCAGTAGTGCTCACAAGCGGCACATTATCTCCGTTAAAACCATTCATATCGGAACTCGGTATACCAATCGCAGTCCAATTGGAAAATCCGCATATAGTAACGAAAGAACAAGTATGTGTTGGTGTTCTTAGTCAGGGACCAGATAACCATCCACTTAATTCATCTTATAATACAAGGTAAATACTTATATAAATATGATGATGAAATAAACACTGATTTCAGTTATATCTTTATTATTATGTTTTCACAGAAATGATCCGAAGTATATTGCGTCTCTTGGAAGAACAGTGTATAACTTTAGTTGTATCGTCCCTCACGGATTATTAATATTCTTTCCATCGTATCCAATCATGAAAAAATGCAGGGACGAATGGCAGAATATGGGTTTATGGACGCAGATTGCTGAACGTAAGGTAAATAAATATTTAATTTTTATTGTACTTGTAAAATAATATATTTTATGATATTATATCTATATTGAATTAATTATTGGATAATAGCCCATTTATGTAGAACCAAACTCTAAAGATGGATTTGTTAATGTGATGAATGAATACTATCAAAAAATTAAAGACCCCTCTTGCAAGGGTGCTGTTTTTATGGCAGTCTGTAGAGGAAAAGTCAGCGAAGGTCTGGATTTTGCTAATGCGAACGGTAGAGCTGTATTAATCATTGGTCTTCCATTTCCACCTTTAAAAGATCCGCGAATTATGTTAAAACAAAGATATTTGGAGGAAATAAGAACGACAAAAAAAGAAGTATAAATTATACTTTAATTTTGTTAAAAATAATAATTCAATAAAATAAGATCTATGATTGAAAAACAAATTTAATATTCAGGGTCTAACCGGGCAAGAATGGTATCAACTTGAAGCATCCCGGGCTGTTAATCAAGCTATCGGCAGAATAATAAGACACAAAAATGATTATGGTGCTGTTATACTATGTGATTGTAGATTTGAAAATTTAAATTTTAAGAAACAATTATCTGCTTGGCTTAGACCATACATAAAAAAGTTTACGAATTTTGGAATAATCACGAAAGAACTACGAGAATTTTTTAGGAACGCGGAGAATATAGTAAGTTTGTTTCATATATTCATATATATATATATTCACATATATAAATACATATGTTTAAATTATAAATGTTTAATATATAAATAATTATATATTCACATATATAAATACAATTAATTTGGAATTATACATAATGGTCAAAATGCATAATTCCCACTTTGTTCAGCCAATATAATTAATAGAAAAGAATTATTCAAATCATTATATTTTCTAATGGTTGCGTTCAGCAGATTCATTTTTTGCGGAGCACTATTAGATGATCTAAAAGAATACACCAATAGCAGCGAATGCTCATGGATTTGTTCCACAACAATCTGCTGAACGCGACCAATGCTAAATGGTTATTTTGATAAATTATTTGTTCAATTTTCCCCGCAGTCTTAATTTAAAAAAAACTTAACCTCTTAGAATATTCTAGCTGCTATCAACTGTAACTATTAACAAGCAATGTTTATTATGTTTATAATGAGTTGTATTTTATTAAAACAGAATAAGGCATTTCTGCCCTTTCTGACTTTGTACTGAATACTTATATTAATGTATTGTGAATCGGATTTAATTAATATAATTTGAATATCATATCCATGAAAAATGATAACCACACAACTAAAGAAATGAAAAGAAAATTTAATAGTAAACTTTGCGAACTAATTTCAAACAAAGCTTGCAATAGTGGCTATCTAATGAGAAGTATGTGCAGTTAAAAAATGAAATTAAAGAGCTTTAAAGAAAGGATAATAAGAAAACCCCAAATTATTATCAAAAATTAAGGCACTTTGATTTAATAAAGATTGGAGACAATGAGAAACTTATATATCCAGTATTTAATAATTCAGTTATAAAATATTACATTACTAATGAAGATCTTTTTGATATCATTCATGACATACATCTTTCTATTGAACATGGAGGGAGAAATAAATGGCAAAAGAGATCAAGAAAAAAACATAACATAAAGAAACAATTATGCTTTACTTAAATTTATGTGAAATTTATCAGAAAAAATTTGAAGTTTCTAAAAAAGATTTAGTTGTAAAGCCAATGATTTTCAGTGAGATGATTTTAGCTGCCAAGTTGATTTAATTGATATGCAGAGTCAAGAAGATCGAGGATTTAAATCTTGTATATCAAGATCATCTGACTAAATTTGTACAACTACGATCATTGAGGAAAATTGCAGGGGAAAATTGCATACACATTATTGGATATTTTTACAATTTTTGGAGCTCCTTCTGTCTTGCAAAGTGACAATGGAAGAAAATTTTCTAATCTACTTATTGAAGAAGTTTGTTCTATGTGGCCTGAATTAAAAATTGTCCATGGAAACCATGTCATAGTCAAAGTCAAGGATCTGTTGAATACCAATCAAGATGTCGAGAACATTCTCAGCACTTGGCTTTAAACATAAAAACAATACATTGGTGATAGCTTGTGTTTTGTACAATTTATGAAAAATAGAGCCTACCATGAAAGTATAAAACGTAGTTCGTATGAAGCTTCGGCCAACCAGTGATAGGAACTTAAAAGTTGCCTAGAGAAGTCCTACAGTCTATAAGATCTGAAGAAGATTTAGAAGAAATTATATTTAAATATATCTGGAGATAGAAAGATGAAGAAGATGAAAAAAATAAATTCTTCGCAAGGCGAAGAAAATCATAGTAGTAATGCAGAAGATAATGATAATGAATAGAAGAACATGAAGATGAAAATAAAAATGGAAGACACGATAAAGAAGCTAACGATCATTTAAAAGAAGTTAGAAAAATTGAAGAAAAAAGAGCTAAAATTTTTGATACTCAAAAAAAAGATGAGATTTAATTTACAAATTTAAGTTGAAAAAATGAAAAAGTCTTCCACTGAATTTTCTGAACCAAACAGTTGGCGGAACAGTCAGTCATTTATGTCAGTTACGTATATTAGATGTTGATAGGGATAGAAGTGACTCAAAAAAATCTGTTAACAATGATATTATCTAAAAGTAATGATTTTTACGAGCTACAAACAGAACATAGTGCTATCAAAATTCTACACCAGAAATTCTCTATAATGAATACATAAAGAATCTTTCATTAATTCCGATGTGATTTTAACTATAAAAATTTTTTTAGAGAATGCGTGAGGAAATCTTTATTTGAAAGACAAGAATCGAGGTGTAATTGTAAAAGAAAATGCTTATCTAATAAACTCTTTAAATATTGGCAAAAATAAGTAGAAGAAATTAAATAAATAAAAAATATTTAAATGCGTAACATATAATAAACTAAGATAACAAATTAAGATTGTATTAGGTGTGGGGAAAAGTTCGTTTTTTTAATGCCATCTAACGGGAAAAACGTCACGAACTTTTTCCCACACCTAATAAAACACAGACTATCTTATTCTTTTATAATGATATTTTCAATCTATTAACTATATTTCCCACTTGTATATAATGACCAATGATTTTGATTAATTTGTACATTTTTACTTTAATTATTCACGAATTAATCAAATTGCTCAATAACGTGCGTGCGTGTGTTAAAACTAAATACAATTATTACAATTATTAGCAATATATTTAAATTTATCAATAATTTCAGTTACCGCAACCTAATATCACCCATGCACAATATGGGAACATTGATATATCATTACCTGCGGTGAGTGCTGCCTTTGAAACAACGGTATCTCATTCTCTCAGACAAAAAACACAAAACAATTCTGCGACAGAAGAATTAACTAAGAATAGTTTTGACATAAATATGTATCTAGATGAAAGTGCAAAGGACAAACAGTCATTGAAGTCACAATCTGCAATTAATTTTAGTGCTTGTAAATTAAAAGACAATCAGAGTACATGCGAATTAGCAAAATATCGATCTGAAGAACCAGTTGCCAAAAGAAGAAAAATTAATATTATATCACCTGGAATTAATTCATATTTTTCTGCTCCTTCGACTTCTTCATTAAAAGTTTCCGAAATTAATTCAGGGCAAAATTTCACCCAAAATGATAAAGACATGAAATACGATAAAAAGACACTAGGAAAACAATACTTGAAAGATGTAAGTAAATAATAATTCTATTATTTATCAAAAAATTATGCATTTTAAACAGAAATAATATGCTCGTAGGTGAAACGGGCATTATCTGCGAGCGATTATAAAATATTTGCAAACATGATACAAAGCTATACGCAAAGTGGCGATTTTGATGAGTTATTGAAAACATTATCAAATTTATTTCCACCGACTGGGCTGCTACAGCATTTATTTATAGGTAAGTTTTTGCATGTCAATAAATTAGAGATATGAGATGATAAGAAAAACAATCTTTAGGATTAAGAGTGAAAACTTTTAAAAAATTTTTCTACTTTTAGGATTTCAAAGTTTTTTAAAGAAACAACATATTGCAACCTTTGAGAATTATATAAAAAATTTTAAGTTGCCTTAATGTCTAACTTAGAAGAATAATAAATATTAAATGCATATATGTACAGTTTTATATACATTAAATTTATAATTAATATATTAATTTTTTAGTATTTAAATAATAAATTTTTATATAGTTTTTTCAATGCTTTAATATATAGCAATAAATGTTTTTTCATGTTTATAAAATTGATTAGGCTACTCGTGCTAAATATAAAATAATGCAGGCATCATTTTAGTGAAAAAAAATGTGAAAAATATAATAGAACTAAATCATTTTTTTTTTTACTTTTGTAATAATAGTGTAAAATCGACCTTAGCAATTAAAAATATCAGTATTGTAATCATGAATATATTTATATGCATACTTCACATACGTTATATTATTCGCGATAACTTATTGTGTAATCAAATACACTAATTTATTATTTTAAAAAATCATTGTTAAAAAACAAAGAAAAGAAAGACAACATATGCTATTAATTTAATTAGTTAATATATAATACATTAATATATCCTGTAAATAAATCATAAAGAAAAGAAAACGTAACTCTGTTACTGTTCAGCGTTAAATGATCATGATCGTCGCAATGACAGTAAAAAATACAGATATTTTTTTTATCTTGTTAATCATGTAATATGCAGTTTGAATATTGTCCATTATAGAATAGACATAATTATGAAAAATTATATACATATACTCGCATCTCGATATAGCGTGTCTCAATATAACGCTCGGCAAAAAATTCTGTTGCTAAAAGAGATGCATAATGAACGCAAAAGTAATACAATTTGATCTATCGAGAAATTTAATTATGCCTAATTTCTTCACCTCTAGATAACTTTATCCAAGAGATATCTCCCAGATTACAATGGAAATATCTCCTGAATAAGATTATCCGCAATTTCTGGAAGTGAAAAAATTGAGCATTAATACATACAAAATGATCTTAGTATAATATGCGTTTCGGAAACGAGCATAACGAGATCCGAGTGTATTAACATTATTTATATTAACATTATTCATCCTTTTTACAATTCCATAGTATGTGTTCCATGTAGCTCTTTATTATTGTCAACGTCGCTTTTCGCAAGCGCGTTTGCAACAATATCTTGATAATACTCCCAAAATACGCTGCGATTATGCGAAACAAGTATTACAAATCGGGCAGCAATGGCGGTTAATTCCTCTTGCAAAGAAGAGAGGCCTGGTGGTACTTGTTGGGGCGCAGTGGATTGCGATTGAATAATTTTTTGTAGGAACTGTCTAATTCGTAGACCTAAAATGATATATTTATAGTTGACAATGTTAATCATCAATTTTATTTTTATACTTACTGACGAGATATCTGATTTTATGTTTTGGATCTATAAGATCAGCTATTTGACCTTCTAAAAGCGTTTCTAATTCTGGTGACAACTCGGCAGCATTGATTTCTTGTAATGTTGTTTTTACATCTGTTTTTACTTGTAGTATAATATTTGGTATTGCAGCTTCTAGATCTCTACAGCAGAAATAACTATATTAATTTTGAATTTATAATACAAATCATGAGCTAAAGATTCGTCCGAAAACAAGATTTTTTTTATTATTAGATTTATTCTTAGTCAGTCTAAATTTGACTTATAATTGTTTAAAAAATATATTTTATTGCAACTTATTTTCAGTTATGATTAACATACTTGTTTGAATGTACAGAATCCAACAGTGCATTCAAGTGTTCCTTGATATTCTTTTTAAAGCTCAAAACCCCATGAATTGGAGCACCAATTGTATTATTAACCAATAATATCACAGAACCGACGATGCTCAATCTACTAGTTATGTCACGCAATTCCAGAAGTCTTCCTTGATCCAACATCAATGTCTAAATGAAAATCATCCAGTTTTTAATAAATTTATGGAATATATAATGTAAAATCTTATATTCCAATATTTTCCATACCTCGGCGTCCGGGTTGAAATCCCATTCCAGGAGGTCAAGATATGCCTCTGTCAATAAAGAATGAGTAATTTGTCTTACATTATTAGTACCAGTACTCGATGAACCTGTGACTTTTTCTGCATCGAAATGTCTTAGTAACCATTTTTCTGTATATTGCAAGCCATTTGAATTAATCTTTAAAAAATCAGCAAACTTGGTTTTCTCGTATTCGATACTCGAAGCAATGATATTCGGTCTCATCATCGTAATGGTAAAATTTGCCAAATCCAATCTCATTAACTGCAACAATTCCATGACACCCTTGAACGTTTCAACAATGTCCACCTGCTGTGATAGTTCTCTGATTTTCTCATCTCTCACTGGCGCACATATTTTACTCATAATGGAGATTATGTATTGCCCGTAATGATGAAAATCTAATACGCCTTTCTCCGCTTGCTGCTTGATCAAATCCAAATCAAGTACTTCTCTAATATTTTCCTTAATCTTTGCATTGTGTAGTGGTACCAGTTCATCCAATGACTAAAATAAATACAGAATGTATTATATATCGTTTAATGCTTCTGTCATCATAGAACAAAAAGAGAATTATTACTTCTTTAATTTCTTTCATTAAAACCAGTGCGTGCGAATAATCTGGCGGATCTTCAGCCAACTGCTCTGCTAATAGATTCCAAAAAGCTTTGTGCATTATTTCTTTTACTCGCCTATGAAAACTACCGTCTTCTGGCTCCAATTTTTGCAGCTGAAAGTTTACATCTACTGCGATTTCGTGCGCTAAAGCCATATTTTTCATACCATTGGCAGCTTTAACAATTTCGTCAAAAGACACGAATTTTGGTGGTGATGCTCCGGTTAATCCACCCATCATAAAATTTGGAGTTGGTTGTCTGCGTTGATACAAGAGATATATATACAAAAGATAAACTAATACATAATCTTCATATAAAATCTTCATATTAGCTAATCATAATGACAAAGTGTTTTTGTTACATATTTGCTGTGGATTCTGATTACCTATGGACTTCATTTTGCGCATTTGTATGTACATTAGTATCACAGTTTGTTGATGTACCAGCATCATTTGTATTATGTTTTTGTTCATCTTCATTCTCCATTTTTGTATTTCTGTAAGATCATAATAAGTGATAAATTTTATATAAATATTATTTATATACAGTGAAAACAAGAGTAAAAAGACAATTCAATTCAAATTTGCAATAACAATGATCAAAAAAAAGGAATATAATTTTATATTATTGAAAAAAAATTTTTATCTCATGATAATATAGCTTGTTAACCGTCATATTTAGTTAAATACCTATAATGACGATATTACTTATATAAAAATTATTTGTGATTAGCAACAATAAAGTCAATAGTAACAGCGACATTTTGCAAGTATATTTTTTATAAGACAAAAAACAAAGATTAATAAGAAATAAATTAATTCAAGTTTGACATATATAATAATTAACAAAGATGTTATATAAGATGTTTTCCAGCAAGAGACAGATTCAGACGAATTATTTCAACCTTGTTTAATATTGAAATCACAAGGCTGAGATGATTCATTATATATCTCAATTATATATCTGTTTTTTTAGTTGAACTAATATTTATACATTGTACTTAAAATGAAATAGATCTATATTTGAAGTTTAGCAAAAGTCAGAAAGTTTTAATCCAATCCACTGCAATAATAAGAAACAAGCTTTATATTATGTTACTAGAAAATGTCTATAGTTTATAGACTGTTATGTTTAGCTGAATTTTGTGAATGTCACAGAGAGCAATATTAGATTACACAATTTTTTTCAACAACAAACTCTTATAAACACTGATTCATTATCAGACAAAAACTGACCGATATAACATAGGGATAAAATTTAACAGTGTTGTGGGTCTCAACTTGCGACTGAATAAAAGACAGCAAAGAGTCACACCCCATATTACTCCAGCACCGACCAAAACTTTCCTGGCAAAATATTACCAAATCATATATGTTCTTCCTAATTATTTTTCATAAATCGAAACATCAATTATAATAATATAAGAAGGAATCAGTCATATTTTTAATGATAACTGAAATATCACATTGGAGTAAAATCTTTTAATACAAAAGCTTGAAATTTCTAAGATTCTTCTTTTATTAAAAGGACAAAGGGGAGCAATAACAAATAACATATTATGATGTTAAACAAAGCTCGCGAGCGATATACCTATCTGGCATAATGCTGAGTGTTGATATAAATATGTAAATAATTTAAAAGACTGGCCGTAGCATGATCCGCACACGAGTCTGACCGCTGATCCAACTTTAAGCGCGTTTCAAGATGAGAAGTAGGTCAGCCTGTAACTATAAAAAGAATGTCCGTGATACGAGGAAATTCATGAGCTGCATTTCCTCGCTGCTTTGTCCTTACAAGAGGAATTTCACGTAGGTTAATCGCGTGTGATGCGGTCGACAGACACCACAGAAGAAGTCCTGTCTCTTTTCCTATACAACCCTCAGGCCCGCCAGTACATTGGATTTGTTTGCGAACACGCGTGCCCGCTGACCAGCATCCCGCGATGATCCGCGAACGAATTTGGAAACAGCTGTGAGACCGCGCACCTACAACATCTCGTACTTGTCAGATTTTACCGGAAGTGTCGCATCGTTTGCACAGAGTGCGTTTAAACGTGCACTTTGAAATCTATTCTTTCGAGTTTTTTCCATAAAGGAAAAAATATATTTAAAAAAGTTGAAAAAAATGCAAGAGTTGCAAAAAAATGTATGTTCATTTTAAATGCGTTTCATTGTATCGTTTTCTTAAAAATAAAATTGCATTTGTTGGAAAAAAAACGAAAGCAAAGTCGAAGTGTATAAAGTGCAATGAAAACAAAGAGAAAAGAATGTATCAAAATGATTTAGCTGCACTTTTTGCATTTTTTACAAAAATATTCTGGATTTTTAGGATAGGATTAAAGAGAGAAAAGATAAATATAAAAAAAAATATAATTATAATTTAAATCAATTTAAAGTTACACAACAGATCTTCTAACGCGTGTTTTTAGATTCATCTCTTTTTTAGGATAATTTAGATAAAATTTCAAACTAATTAGCTATTTGAGTGGCAGTCTGTTGCACGTTCATGTCTCCATTGTTTTATTTTTATTTTTTTAATAGATTCGATTAATTTAATCCTGTCTAACCTATTAATCTCAGTCTAAATTATTTTATGTTTAAATGCAACTCGAAAATTACATTTGACTAAATATTATAATTTAATAAAATGCTTTATCAAATTGTAATGAAATAAATATATCATTTCGTTAAAAAAATAAAAATTGTGATGTATCATTGATGTATCATATGATATAAATATCATTGAAAGATAAAAAATTTTTGTTTAAGTCATTATGTATAGATTTTATTATATATATAATTATATTCTATTATATATAATTTATATATATAATATTGTATATAATATTGTATAATTATATATAATATATTCTATTATACATAATTATATTCTTGAGTATATACACTTTATGCATATGAAAAAATGTCAATATTAAATATGAAGTTTATCTCTTTTTCTATTTCAAAAAGATGAAATTCTATGTAACGACATACCTTTTGTGAACTTCACGAAACGCTCGGCTCAACTCCGGAACAACGGATAAAAGCAAATACGTTTTACATGCAGTTTAAATGGAGTTGAAATGGCTTTGTCGCACAAGTTACCCTAATTGGTGGCGTGACTCACTGCCGTCTACCTTGAATTCGTCAAGGTAAAATCAGGTATGTTTTAATCTTTTTATACAAACATTGTGGGAACAATATAGAAACATAGGAATATAATATATTCGTTTGTAGTAATTTCCAATTTTATTTACATATAAATCTCAATACACGTTCCTTCTTTAAAATCTAATAATATTCAAAAATCACTGTAGCAAAACTTAACAAATAGTAGAATAATGTTCAATTTTTGTCTTTTTCAAGTACAACATAATGATTTATGTATATAAAAAGGCACCATTAATAGTTTTATACCTACACCCTTGTACTATACTACTATACTATATTAGTATTATAAAACGATAATTGAAATGAATACAAACATCATCGAGTAAAAGCAATATACGACAGAAAGAAATATTTTTAGTGAAAATCTAACATGTTAGATCAATAAAAAGTATTACATATCGTAATTATGTATTTTAGTACTTGTCTAGTATTTGTTATGTATTCGATAATCAAGTACATTATGATACAAAAAGGAAGAGATGATTACATCCTCTTTACAGATTGGCTGATTTTCCCAAGGCGTTAATATGCATTCCACACTTGCGCAAGCCATCTGTTAATCGCTGAGAGAGATCGACGTCTACTCGAGCAAAGTTTCGCACAGCTCGTTCAACGATAAATGTCGAGGCATTACGCAAACTTGCGACCATATTCTGCACTAGTCTCTCTTTAGCTGGTTCGTCGAGAACCTTCTTCCAGAAAACAGCAGCCTGACCAAAGTCATCCTCATCCATGGGATCGTAACGGTCTACATCTCCACTCACATAGAACGGCGGCGAGCGAGCAACTGGACACTCCTTTGGTCCGGAGAAACTATTAGGATGATAATTCGGTGCGCCGCCATGATTGTGTATCGACATGTTACCATCCCGTTGATAGTGCATCGTGGAAATCGCCTACAAAATCAATATATTGCATTAATCAAGAAACTTACATAATATTAATATAAAATATATTTAAAAACATAGTTTGCGTACAATATATAAACAGTATAATATATTATTATATTATACACATACACGCACGCACGCGCGCTCAATTATGTATATATGTAAAATTTAATTTAATAATATAATTAAATATTAATATATATAAATAACTGTTTCAAAATTGAATATAACTTATGTTAATAATTTAAATCCGTTATTAGCTGCTTAAATAATATCTGATTTATTGTAAAATGATTCTTAAATATATAATTAAATATATAATTATATATATAAATAATTATTGTATGTAGGCAAGATGATATTTTTAATCTCTTTATATTAACGTCAATGTATTTTTCATGTGAAATTTATGAAATATAAATTAAAAGTTATAAATTGTTCGATTTTTTACTGCTTGTGAGTAAAAATTATTTAAAACTATATTATTTATTTATGTTTTTTTTTGAAGAGATAAAGGATTCTATCACATCTGACTAAAGTATAAGATAAAAAACTACGAACTACTACAGTCGTAATTATACAATTTATTTGAAGATGTTACAAAATGTTACCTTGTAAGGACAGTTCACCGGCAGCTGGAGATGATTTGGACCCAAGCGATGCCTATGAGTGTCGCCATAGGCGAAGAGTCGGCCTTGCAACATCTTGTCAGGACTCGGCTCGATACCGGGTACCATGTGCGCTGGATCAAAGGCCATTTGTTCCACGTCAGCGAAATAATTTTCTGGATTGCGATCCAGCATCAATTTGCCTACCGGTATCAATGGATAATCCTTGTGCGGCCATACCTATAAAAAAAATTCATATAGTTTCAAAGAATGTCTGCTTAAAATATCAAATAAATTAAACACATTACATAATAATTACTTTTGTCAAGTCAAACGGATTCCACTTTAAGGTTTTTGCTTGTTCAGCGGTCATCACTTGGATATATAATGTGTAGGTCGGATACTGGCCCTTAGAGATTGCATTGTAAAGATCTCTGATCGAGTAATCGGGATCGGAAGCACTGAGTTCGGCGGCTTTTTGTGCAAGGATATTCTTAATTCCTTGATTAGTCTGAAATCATTATCAAATATTTATAATTGGATAACTATAACATGAATAGATGAAATGTTACTTTTTCAGTTTCAAAGACAGACCTTATAGTGGAATTTGCAATAGACCATTTCATTCTTGCTGTTCACTAACTTGAACGTATGTGAACCATAGCCATTCATATGACGATATCCATCAGGAATGCCACGATCGCTAAAGAGGAACATAACTTGATGTGTCGTCTCGGGTCTGAGAGAGATAAAGTCCCAAAACATGTCAGCATCCTAAAAAAAAAATTTTATTAATAATATAGGCTCTGCAATATAATATGTAATTTAATTAGAAAGATAATTAATTATCTTTTATAATGTAAGAAATATTTCACACGAATACATTTAATTGTTAGAAACTACTACACTATTGCACTATTAAACTGCGTTTTATAAATAATTGCAAATAATTGTAATAATTGCAATAATTCAATCGAACCTTCAAATGAGTTGCTGGATTTCTCTTCTGCGTATGTATGAAACTCGGGAAGAAGAGGGGATCCTTAATAAAGAAAATCGGTGTATTATTGCCCACAAGATCCCAAATACCTTCCTCAGTGTAGAATTTTACGGCGAATCCACGTGGATCTCTAAATGTAACAAATATAATAAACATAGTAATTAGGTAAACAAGCAAGAATGTTTATTTCATTTTTATTGCGTATATATTACTCGATTTTACTCGATTGCGTAAATGCTACTTGAATTTTTATTTCATTTTTATTGCGTATATACTACTCGAATTAGTTACATTAGTTAAGCAAAACGCAATTCAGAAAAGCAGCATGCAATCCTTGTGAATCATGTTCTCGATTGTAACACATTGAACGATGGAAAGTTACTTTTTTACCACAAAAAGCGAGCACATTTAAATGCGATTTGCGTTGTAGATATGTACATAACTAACTGGGGCAATATAAAGACGATTCGTGCATATATATTATATACAAGAAAAGTATTACATTATAAACATTTACAGTAAATATTAAATATATTTATATTTATTTCAATTATTTGAATATACAAAAAAGCAAGTGAGAGACTCAATTACCTTCAAATATTTATTAAACCTGCCTCAAAGTTAAATAATATTCTATCACAGCATTGACATTTTCTCTATTTATTACCTGACAGTATCGGCAGAACCACTTTCACCACCGACAGTAGAGCACCTTATAGCAATGGGAGTCCTCTTTCCGATGCTGGAAAACACTTTTGCTTTAGAATACTTGGTGATATCATGGGTAACTTCAAAATAGCCAAACGCACCTAAAAATAAAAAAAATTATGAAATTAATAATCAATTATGATGGAAATAGTAGATATCTATAGCTACATAATTATATGTTGAAAATTTTGTTATTAAGAAAAATGGATTCATTTCATAGCTAAAATAACGCAAAATAATGTAAAAGCTAAAATGCAATATGGAATATATATTCATTGTATTTAATTAGTTAATTACAATATAAAAATAATTATAGTTATTAAAAAAATATTTATCTTTTGCCTGCACAAATTTGTTTAAATTATCAAGCTTCAAACTATCACAGCTTATGTGTCCCATGCATCACACAGCTTGTGTGATTTATAAATATCGATTAAAGATTGATTTGATGAAAGCAGTATCAATACTCGTTGAATAAAAATTTGAAGCTAAATCGTTTAAAGAAATTTGTAAAGTCAAAACATATGGACATTTATAGTTATTTTTATGTAATTATAGTGTAACAATTATTTATATATTGTAATTGGTCAATTACAATGAAATTACAATTACGCATTTATATTCCATGCTGTTTTTTGATTTTTTAATTATAAAATAAATCCATTTCTCTATATATTTTTATAAGTAATAGAATTTATCACATGACTAAAAATACATATTGAATATAGTGATAAGATATGCCACATTATGTATTGACATACCGGCACCCTTCGCATGGACAACTCGTTCGGGAATTCTTTCTCTAGCAAAGTGTGACATTTCGTCCAGGTAAACGAAGTCTTGTATCAACATGGGTCCACGAGGACCAACCGTGAGACTGGCTTTTTTCTCGGCGATGGGCGCTCCATTGGCAGTTAATAATACGGATGCTTCTCCCTATAAAAAATAAATTCAAAAAAATTTATAAACAATCAATTATAATCATAATTGTTAAAATAAATTTGTTCGTATAGCGCAGTTAACATAAATACTGACTTTACTTAACTGACAGCAAATATATCATGCAAACTTATATAAAAGATTATATAAAAGATTTGTCCGGCCATAAGTCTTGTTGTCATACGGTTTCAATGCCCGAAATGTTTGAGTCCTTTTTATCGCCTTCTTTAGTTCAGGGAACAAAAAGAAGTCTATTATATAGCAGTAAGATTAGGAGAGTAGGGAGAGTGATTCAAAACCGTCATGCGACGCTAACTCAAGAATTGCCATTTTGAATCAGAATTGTGTGACAATATGTCTTAAGGCGATATTAACATGATTTTTCACATAGTTATTTCCGCAAGCTATACGAACATTGTCAGAAGTGTATTATCTCTAAGAGGAAATAATTATCTCTAAAGGACAATAAAAATCATTTTTACATTAAATAAATAGTATTTATTTTCTCATAACATTTACTGAATTTTATTGCCACACCAAGTATATTAATTTTTAATTATTATACATAGTCAACATATATAATTAAACAACTTAATTCTTTTAAAATAATTGGCTCATATTTTAGAAAGATAATAAATAAGAATAAGACCGAGTATACAAGTTGGCAAGCGCAAATATCCGATGATGCATTACATAACAATGTTACAGATAACGAATTTTTTTCATTCTAAATATAAATAAAAGATAGTGAACATATATATGTATAAATCAATCGACTTATACGCATGTTTACTATATTTTATTTATACTTGTTTTACGCTTGTCGGTTTGTCTATTAACTGTATCTTTTTAACAATAGCTATATTACACAATCGGAAATCTTCCTGTGCGTCTGATTAGGCTTTTTCTTTTTTTTCCCAAATGCAAGGAAAAAACCGCGACGGACTTTCGCGCAACCTTCGTACTCACTACTCATTTTGCTAATGACTAATCTAAGAACAAGCGCAAAACTTTTTTATAAGTATGATAAACATCCTGATAAAACATTTTATAATCCTGATATAATCTTAATATGATAACCTTGTCCATCGTAGGTGTGCAATAGCACTTTCGAAATCTTATCTATCATCTAAGAATTGGCGACCAGTTACAGCAATTATCATCCGTGACTGAAATACCAGTAGTGATATAATCGTTGCTCTTTGTTATTCGCAACGTTTTCGTTTCCTTTTTTTGTTCTTTAACTGCAAAACGCTAGTTTCGTTGAGCAAGCAATTGCTGCAAACTGTTTATCGAAAGTCAGATAACTGTGTACTAGAACATATTAAGTGCAAGGAGCATCGTTAAGTTCTTCTGCATCGTAAACAAATGTTGTTACATAATATTTCGTCATATCTTTCTAATGTACACATGAATCTCTCTATATGATAAATATTTTTAACAGCTGTAAATATTTTTAACATACTGTTATAAAGAATATTCCTTTTATATCGTATATTTTATAACGTTACATTAAAAAAATTTCTCTTTTTACATGTATTAGAACATTTTTCACAAATGCTGAAACTTTTTTCTAAAATTCTTTACATATATATATATATATATATTGATTAATTATAATCAGATTTGTTAATTCTATTTATAACTAATATTAACACTATACTAATAAGAATGCTAACCATGTTTTCTTCACTCTCCACTTGCGTGTTAGACAAATATAAAAGACAGATATTAAATGTTTTAAATCTATATATATAAAAATTAGGTGTAGGAAAAAGTTCATAGCGTTTTTCCCGTTACATCTAATGGGAAAAACGCCACGAACTTTTTCCCACACCTAATATATATCACATCAACAACGCACATATTTTTACGCAGTATTCAAATTAATTATCAGCACTGTGTTATCAGATTTAACAAGATAAACATAAGTTTGATATTTAACAAAAATAAATATATTTTTACACAATAATATGAAGAAGTTTTTCATTGAAAAGAAATGACTAAATACGAAGAAGGTAAAAGACAAAGTGTGTAAGAATGAAACTATTAATTTAGAAACATAAAGAGACAAAACAATGTAAAATTATTAGGCAATAATTAAATAGAAAGAATAAATAGAATTTAAGTTGAATGAATAATTACAATTCTAACATCCTAGCTATCATATGAACATATCTACATTTTCTTTATAACGTAACTCAATATATATTGTTTCTAATCATCGTCGTCAACTTGATGCATTCAGCGCATTCATTGCTCTTTTAAAATGCAAATTATACGCAGTTAAGCTTATTTTTTTTTAATGTTTCACTTGAACGCTACGAGGAGGTGTATCGCGCTGATACTGTGTGTTGCGAGATAACTCGATTTGAAAATTTAATCTACCATTTTATTTATTTAATCTTGTAGATATGATTATAAAAAAGCCTCTCCTCTGGGCAATATTTAATTTATCTGGATCTGCACTTTATCACGCCACAGTGATACAGCTTTATAGTTATTTTCAACCGTATCTATTAAAACATATATATTTTACTTTGTAAAACGAATCATTCTAAATAAAAAAACCAAAATTAATGTGACATGCACTTTTTAATTATAACTTACGTAATAATAATAATAATAATAATAATAACCATAATTTCTATGATTTTAATGTCCAAAGATATACGGTAAAGCTCGCGAATCACGGAAAGAATGTTAGCGCAGAGAAGTTTCGAATGCGCTGTACGGGGATAAATTGCAATTGCGTGCAATGCAAATGCATCGTGAACACTTTACATGTTTTATAATTTTTGCCTTTTTCTTGAATCCTTGAACAATTTTTTAATTGTCAAGTGAATGCCCCCTCGGCTATTCCTGAGCTTTGCAGAAGAAACGTAAATTACAAAACATACTTCGTTTCCAGATTCAAGTTGAATTAATTTCAAGAATTTTTGCGTGAGGAATGCATTTCGTAAAAAAACTACAAAATTTATATTGAAAATTATTGAAAATTATATTATTTAAATTAAAATTGGATATATTATTTAAATCATAATATCAAGAAATTCTGCAATAAAAAACGACTTTTGGAATGTTGCGTGACAAATTGAATTTTATCATACTTAATTTTATATAAATAATATTTTAATATCATAGATATTATATATTCCATAATATACAAATATAGCTGTACTCAATACTCAACATCCAAATTTCTTCATGTGAATAAACTGTATGTATCGATTTCTAATTAATAAGTTTCTTATCATAGCACTTTACCCCCAAAGTGATAAATATGATAAAGAAGCTGACATTAGCGTTTTACTCAACATTTTCAGGATAATGATATTTAAAGCAAAATTAAACATTTCAAAACAAAACAAATTTTCTAAAATAATACAAAAATAATACAAAAAATTGATCGCAGAGATCAAAAAATACTTCATGATATCAATTAGGAATGCACCGGATATCCGGCAATCCTTCCTGAATATCCGATGCATCCCTAATATCAATATTATTCCTTTGAGAATTACCTACATAAAATTTATCGCTTAACTTTGTTGTGAAAGACTGCGAATTTATGCTGCAAGTATAATCTAGCCTTCAAAGTATTAACATAACAAATATATTCCTGCACAATATGCGCAAATCGTATAATATCATTAATTATACGATCGTGTAGTTTATACGATGACCAGAAGTTCGAAGTATACAATTTTTCAAGATGTCAAACCATTATCCGCAATATAATTATGAAACATTGATTACTTTTATTTACGCTTATTGATTTAATTAATTATTGCATTGTTTTCGTTATAGTGTTTCTTTATTGGTAGAAATAAAAATAGCATTTCTGGTAATGCGTTGAATTTATCTTAATATTGTTTATAATATTATAAAAATATTAAAAAATATTAAAAAAGAATCATATAATGTTATTAAAAAAAAATAAAAATTCTTTTTTAAAGATTTTCTATTTTTTTTAAATCGTAAGTTATAGCTTGCGTGAAATAAAAAAATGTTTTTCTTACAATATTTGTTAACAGCTAATGCCTCAAAGATCGTCCGTCTGTTTTTCATTGGTGAACTCTTTGAATTGATACAAACGGTGCAATAAGTTGAAATAAAAAATATAAGTTGAAGTAACAAATATATATTTATTTCATTTTAATTTATTGCCGAGTGCACCAATTCAAAGAGTTCATCGATGAAAAACAGACGGTGTGTTGTAAATCTTTACGATAAATATCTTGTATCATAAAAATATTATAATAATAATGCGAAGATTATAAACATTCAGATCTTAATGTAATTATGAGAAAATTATTAAAATGAATAATATAAAATGAATAATATATGAATGAAATAATATTTATAGAAGTACTCACTTATAATAAGTGCATATCAGCGGTCACACATCTTGATAGAACTTTGAACGCTTAGTTCGGTATATCATTATTACCATGCACATTTACTTTTTAGTACGAGCTGATAGTCATTATTCAATATGTGTACGTATATAGAATTAGCAACATAATAAAAAACGCTGTAAAAAACATATACTTGAATATTTTGTACTTGATATATAAAAGCAAAATCTAGCGATATATACAGTAATTTTTAGTACGATTAATTACAAAATAATAGTTTTTAATGATTTGAAGATATATAATTCTTTCTCTTAGAAATATTTGACCGAATCAATTCCTTGCTCAAATATAAAAAAAACTTTAAAGAAGATTGATAGAGGGTGATTATTTGAAAATTTCAAAATTTTCCTTGTAAGTGAATGTATTTTTTTGCTTAAATTCTTTCCAGATTCATTATTTATTACGGAATCTATGATATGTTTCTATATAATTTTTGCCTCTAAGATAGAAAACACTAATGAAAAACATCTTTCCTTTCATATTACTATGTTCATGCTAACATTCATAAACTGGCTTGTACGTCTCAAATAAAATTAATGAGTCTCAAATACTCGATCTTAAAAACGATCATTAAAACGAAGAAAGGAACGATATAATGATTTACTTTCAACACAATCCTAATGATTATCTTGTATTGTATTATAAATATTTTGATTGATAACGTAAATATCGTAAATTTCCACCTACCTTTTATCAGTAGTAACGATTATTTATCATGCGAATCAGCATCCATTATAATTAAATATCAAACTTTGTGGAATTTAAAATTCTTCAAAGAATTAATTCTTCAAAGAATTTATACAAAGAACAGCATTGATTTTGATGAGAATTTAAATATGAAATTATAAAGTAACAAGGGTCTTGTTGTGTATTACTACGTCGTATAGTATAAAATTACTATCGGATAATAGTAAAATTTTTGGACCTTTGCACTTTTTTTTACATAAGATGTACGCAATATGCGAGTGTATTATGTACATATGTATTATGTGTATTTTATTTAGCAAAATATCTTTTACTTATGTAAGAGAAATGAGTTAAAATGATAAAAATGAAATTCAGAATTTTATTTTCAATTTCATAAACTGTAATTATTTAATCAAATAAATGTATAGGATGATCTGTTAAATATAGAATGCATTGAATTCTGAAAACATTCATTTCTTCCTTAGTGAATATTTAAACGACTGTGCAACAGTAAAATGTAGAAAATTCTGCTAAATCAAGAAATTCAATGAACATTTTGTAATGTTTTGTTTTCATTTTATTTCTTTTGAATTGTGGAAAAAATAAAATAAAAAGAAATAATATAAATTTCAATCAATAAAAAAAAATACAAGTAAATGTAATATTTTCCAAATATGTTCGTTTTATGTCATCAGATCTATTTTCTAACGTTATGCGCATATCGTATACGATTGCGCAACAGTATATCCTTTTTTTATATTAAAAATGATATCTCTCGCGAACAAACATTATTGCATCCATTGAAAAATAGCTAAATCATTTTCGCTTCGGTAATCAACGACCATCTCATACATGCATACAAAGTGACATTAAAAAAGTTGAAATCTGAAATAGTGGAGCTATTAATTCTAATCTTTGAAGCAATAACTGTGATTAATCTTGCATGACAAGACGAAGCTGATATTTCATGTGTTATATTCAGACCTGTTGATTGGTTGAAGAATAGAGAAGTTTTCAGATATTTCTTTCTAGAGCCAATAAAACACGCTGAAGTTTATTTATTTACGACACATGAAATGTCTGCCGATTACGTGGTATGTCGTGCAACATACACGCAAATAAAATAATGAGATCTTAGGATCTTACCTTGAGTTTTTTCTTATAATCGTTCAATTGTTCCGAAGCGGGATCCCTCACTGGATAGGCCATCTTGCCAGTCGATTTCTTGCCGTTACTGTAAAACCTTTCAATCGAAGATATGTAAAACGTGGAATTGAATACGGTGCGCTTTACAAGTACAGATAAGCTTCCCAGGTATTTTGTGGCGACTGGAGAGCGGCGACGAAGACAAGCTTTTATCATGTCTGAGCCGGACGCGGGGAATCGGGAGAACGAGAACGATGAATGGGTGGGAGTGTGCGAATAGCAACAATTTCGCATCGGTGGGAGAGAAGCGGTATTATTCGAAAGAGTCGACTCGAATCCGAACACGCTCTCGACATACTTTAGCTCGATCTCCGCACAATTCTGTTTAATCATATTAAATAGAATAATCAGTCTAATTTTAAATATAACATTTTCATTTAAAGATGATTTGGTCAACTATTTATAATCGACTAATTTAATCAAGGATTAAATTAATTGAATTATTTCATCTTTCGGTAAACTTCAGTTCACCGTCTTACTCTCCTGCCGAGTCTATTTTATATCTGAATTTATATTATTACATTAATATGATAATTTATTTTATTTTCAAAAAGAAGTCTTTTTTGTTCAAAGATGAATAAACTTTATACTTGCATACTTGAAGAAGGCAAGTGTACAAAAAATAAATATTATGTTTTATTAAATTCAAATAATTTTGCTCTTTATCTGCTTTTATTATAAATCTTTTCTAAATAATAAAGTAATTATTTATTGCAACATATTATATCGCAGACGAATATTTTGTATGTTGCAAGCTGCATTATTGTGTAACACTTGCGTATATTTTTTATACGATTCACGATAATTTTACAGTACGATCTTCTTTGAAATGTGTATATGCTAAATAATCGAATTTCATGGTGAATAATTGTGCTTATTGTTAGTAATGACAATTAAAAAGTTACAAAATAAAGCTAAAGAAATATTGAAAATTAAGCAAACAGAGAAATTATATAAGCATTCTAATTACAGGTGAAATAACACGCGAATAATTTATACTTATAATACGTATGATATATCTTAAAATATATATTATTACACAAATTGTATCATGTACTTATAACTAGTTGTTCAGAGTATTACTAAAAATTACCCGCAAGTAATTTTAAGCAAATTCAAGCGAGCAGCTTGACAGTTACTAGATTGCATTTTGTTTAATAAAAATAGAATTTCATGCCACTTGTGAAACTTCGCTAATCACTCTGTGATCAAAAATAGTTTAAGGAAACATAACAAATCGATCAACGAATGCATGGAAAAGTCAATATATACACATGCATAAATAAATTCCAATCTCCTAAAATTATTAAAAAACATTTTAATCACATAAAATTAAGCATACAATTAAAAAAGAAATAAGCATGATGTAATAACACTTCTTATTACATCATAGAAATAAGTTAATATATCAATTATAACATAGCTAATTAGTTTATATAAACTTTTTTTTCAATTTAAAAAAGTCAGGACAGTGTTTTCATGCATTAACTCCAGTGAAACTACAGAGGGAGTTAGCAAGTGATAGTTCCGTAACTTTGTTTATTAAACCCGTTACAACGCCACCTGAGCCAGGTACAATTCCGAGCTCGACATTAAAAGCCGGCTCACGCGATAATGCGCAGCCCTCTTATCGCACGTGTCTAAAAATCGCCGTCTAAATCGCACCGCTTCATTGGTGGGAATTTACAAAATTTGATCAGTCCAGATATCAATTGGCTCGGCCAAGAGCTAAAAAGAAAAAAGGAGCAAATATTCCTTTTTGAGGCATAATTCTCGTTGTAAATAATATAAATAACATGATCAGATCATCGTTCCACTTCTTTGGTAGCGTACTAAAGATGGAGCTAAATTTGAGAATAGAGGATACAGGTCTTATGTATTTGTAAAACAATTCTACTCGCCCGCGAAAGAAATTAAATAACGGATCTATATAACGACGCTATATAAACATCTTATTATTATTTACATCATTGGCGAGTTTCTCCTAATAATTGTGTAAACCGCTACGTTTCGCTGAGCACAATCTAACGATGCTTGATCAAGGAGACAAAAGAGAGAAATATATATTATATATTTTTATATATATATATATATATATATATATATATATAATCATTATTGTTATTATTACTATTATTATTATTTTATCGTTATGCACGATGTACGCGAATAAAATCGATTTTAGGTCTGGAAAATAATATACTCTCCGACAAAAAATTAATATTACATTACGCCTAAGAATCTGCCTGAGTTTGCACGCACCTTACTGCATACTCTGCGTACTGCGTATTAACGGCGACTGAAAAATATTCTCGCGACAGGTACATAACGCGAAACAAATGTTTTATTGTAGCAATGTGGCAACGGCAGCTTCGAAACTTATCCCGTCCCGCGTTATAATATCGTCGCATTATCACAATGGTTAGTTGAAATAACGATATCTCACCGCCATTCATAATATGTGATATTCTAAAATGAACACTCGTCATGAGAAAACTTTCCGGCACATGTCATTTAACAATTTGATCCTATGTACGCAGGCTTAAGTTAAGGAATGCGCGGCTTAACGAGAAGCGAGAGATGATTTAGTATCGAAATTAAAATAAATCTGTTCTTTGTAACTGAACTAGTGTACATTTGTTTTACTTAAAATAAAATAGACATATATATTTAAATTTGGCGAAAGCAAAAAAGTTTAGTGAAGTCCAGTGTAATGACAAAGAACAGACTTAATGATTCCAGTTGCGTCGACAAAATTCATAAACCCCCTCCGAAAATTTTGCCCGCATACTTGCAAGAAATGTCATACACGATGAATTTGCCTCCACTATGGAAGAATATCATGATAACTGATCAATGATGATTCAGAAAAACTCATCGATTCGATATAATATCATTCTGCTAATATGAAAAATCTGATAATTACTTTTGGGAATTATTAATGTACTCTGCTACGATCGTTATATTAATATATCTAAAGTAGCATACATTAGTTTGCAGTGACGAGGATTGTTCGCTCGAATATCAATGATTCACAATGCATAATTCGATGATGCATCGACGACATATGTAATGCCGCGTTGTAAGTAAGCTGAATCATATAGCAAATCACGCTCATCCATCTCGTCCATAGGCTAGCCATTGACTGGCATTGGTGAGGGACATTGCACTTGCCACACAATTAGATGACTCTGTTCACCATGTTCTTCATTGCTGACTGCAGTATTTGATCGATCTATGCTTTCCTCCGTCTCTTCTCCATCACCTGGAAGATAATTAAAATGTAAATGTTATTAGTAACAAGTGTACTTAAATAAAAGAAAACAGGCAGTCGCGTTTTTTACAAGATAATGCATGATAGATGGGAAAGCCCAACCCCCAGAGAATAAAATTAATGATATATTATCGCTTTTGAGAATATTAAATTCTTTTTTCATATACTTGTTCTTGAACTTTGATGTTTGCACATGTATAAATATGCAAAGCAATCTGTAGAAATTTGAGATACCCCACAGTCATATGTATTTAATATGCACAAAGATTATAGAAATAATGTTGTTAGTCGAACTTTGTTCTATCGTGCAAGAGTGCGAAATTGTTCTGTTAGTGAAGGATGCACCGATTAATAGTGATATTTGTCAAGACAGAGAAATGCTCGTTTAAATCGAGATATAGAAATCGGCACACTTCTTGCTTCTCTCTGGGGGCATACCTGACCATCTGCCACACAATTAGGTGTGTTGCCACATCACTCTCGTCTTCAGCTTCATCTGCTAAAATTGCAATAACTTATTAAACTCAAATTTATATCATAAATTTTTAATAAAATTTTCATATAACAAAGAATAATAAAAGTTTATCTCATTGTTCATAATAGTTCGTTTTTTCAGAATTTTTATTTAGATTTATAATTTTTAGCATTTATAAAGACAACATACCTTGCAGTCATTACAAAAATTTACTTACCCACTCTGAAATCGATGTAACCCTCACCACCACTGAGAACAAGCATCGCAGGTTGCGTTCCGTCCGTCACCGCGCTCTGACCACCATGACCTAGAAATTTGATTTAAAGTTATTATGTATTTGCATACTCCTTACCGCGCTGACTTCTACTTCCCTTTACATTTTATATTGTTAAAGTTATTAATTTTAAGAAAAAATTTCACTAAAAATTAATACTCAACATGTGTGGATATTAGCGATCATCGCGAAACTCACCAGGTACAGCGACGAACATCTTTACAGCATCTCTGTGTCCGTGAAAACTTAGCTGCGCATGAGCCATGCTGCAATAAGGTACGAAACTTCCTGGTGTGACACCTCGTTCTGACGCGAAGATCCTAACGCCGACTCCTGGTGCATCGCTTTTGTTGTTACCTGTCTGCACTCTAGCTACCGCCATTGAACCACCCGCACCTGAAGCACCCGAATATTACAGAGTTAACGAATGTCAATAAGAGAATGTGCTATTTTCTTCACTTACTTTCCGATAATGGTACTGAGATGATCACTCCATTACCAGTACCAATCCACAGCCTATTTGAGGAAATAAGTAGAGCGGTGATGCGTACGAAGGAGAAGCCAAGTTTTCCTGTACCGAGCATTTTACTGACGTAAGGCTCTATATCAACATCTTGGAGATGTTGATAGGTGTGAGCGTGATAGAGTCTTAACGTCGAATCGAGCCTGATGCTGACCCACACACCATCACCTAGCCACGCTAACTGCCGCACTTGAGATTCTCTTCGAGGATGTGCGTCCACTGTGCACTGTAAAATAGGAATTTTAATTTTATCAATTTAACTTAATCTTTATTTTTGTAATATTAAGCTACTACATCTTTTTAAGTATTATTTCAATTTTAAGTATTATTTCTATACCTCAAGCGTCATCGAAACAGGATCAATCACGTGAATCTTGTTTCTATAGCCACACCATACTGTTTTTCCACTGACTGCAGTCATGCATCTAATAGAATGTTGAGGGCTACCAAGTGTAATAATATGGTATTGAGACAAATCCCATTGTCCATCTATGCCTCTGCGGAATATCGTTACAGTTCCATCTGCTAAAGCGACTAAAACTCGGCCTTGCACATGTCTAATGAGAAGAAAGATTTCATTAATCTTTTATCAATAAAATCTTCTAATTAGGATCACAGCACCAAATCCTCGCTATGATCCTTACAATCCAAAAAAAGCTACATACACAATAGCTAATGCTGCATCTCTGAGCTTCACAGAGTGTAAGCACATCGACCATTTAGCGACGGCTGAATGAACAAAAACTGCACCGTTTTGAGCTCCGAGCCACATGGTCGGTTGTATGGACGACATCTTTTCGATGGGTGTCTCTTCCACGACTTCCTCCTTTGTCTCCTCGTTCATGGTATCTTTATCGTTCGATCTCAAAGATACTTCAGCGTTGCATCGTACGAAGTTTACCTTTCCTAAGTTTGCAGTTTCACTATCTATACTTTCTAGACTTTGCGGTTCATTTGTGGAGTTCTGATCTGTTTCAGCAGATTTTTCAATATTCTCGTTTACCTGATCCTCTGATTGATTATCAGATTCACTTTTATTTTTATCGACGGTAGTTTCAGTATCCTGATGATTCTTCTGGCCGTTTTGCTCAGCGTTCTCATTTCCGTTTGTAACATCCTCGCAGGCACCGTTGTTGTTCTCGCTATCGTTTATCGTGCCGTTCGAATTGCGGATCGAGTTCTCATTAGAGAATTGTACGTAATCGCTTTCTTTGGCACCAGGTACGCTCGCAATGCAGAGCAAGTGTCCTTGACAAACGTTGAACACCTCCAGAACGTCTGCCGGATTATTTGCATCTATTACCGTGACCTTGGACATCTTCTGCGTCGAGGTGCAGATCCAGACGAGCGAGCTGAGCTGTTGCTCCCATCGTTCTGCTTCTAATCGTCGGTTTTCGCTTTCTTGAAGCTCCTTGTCCAAATGCTCGACAGCATCTTCAGCTTCCGTCTTTACATTGCTTGTTTCCTGGGCCTCGGCCGCGTAGAATACACTTCCGCCGACCATGCATCCGCCATCACGTGTCTTACCGCTGCTCAGATTTACACCGGCACCGCACCAAATCTAATAAAAATGATGGTGACATTTCATCCTCATCCTCATTTTTCTTCCTCAAGAAACAGGAAAATGTAACATGTACCTTCATGCCTGGCTCGGTTTCTTGCAGGGGTCGACAATATACCGGAACTGGAACAGGAGGTTGTCTGACGGGAGCGCTTGGCTTTCCCGGTAAACTCCATCCGTAAGCTTGCAAACGGCCATCCTCCTTTTTAACGTGCGCTCGCACTTGACGATACTGTTCTCTTCGCTCACTCGCGCGTCTTGCTACGAGCTTTTCGGACGATCTGCAAAGACGACATGAGTGATATGTTAATTATTGTATGCTCACGAGTTTCAAGCAAAAAGGGAAAGATCGTTGCAACTTTTCTGAATTTAATAAAAGATAATAAACTGTGATTGTTGACTATCCGTCTGACTATCCATTTCACCATACACATCCTTTGACCATTTTGCTTCCATCTTCACTGATTCTCACAGTCGACAATAATTTCATTCTTGTAAATTTATTGTTATAGAGGATGTTTAGATACGAATATATCTATATAGGCTCTCTATTATATTTCTTAGAATCTGATGTTGAAGCGGAAAGTTAAAAGTAGAGCGGAACAGATTTACCTGCTGACCAATAAGCACCCCACCCGAAGCCAGAAAAACCAGGTATCTCTTGACAACGCCACGAGGGAGAGGCAAGGACGAAACCCGAACAACAACAAAAAGACCAAAAGCGCAGTAACAAGAGTGAAATAAAGGCCAAGTTTATAACGTAATCAAAACTTCATTTATTTCTTTCAATAATGATCGCATATTATTATTTTCTCCAGAAATTGTACAAATTCGTATTTACAAAATTATGTATATCTTTTTGTTCAAACATATTACTGTGAAAAATTGATCCATCTAATGGTTTAATTAGTGCAATTCTTGCTCACTTTTATGAGCAATGTATACATCATCGTAATATACAAACCATGCTAAAACTTCCTAATAAAACTTGATTAACGGGTAGTTTAATAAAGGAATTTAAAAATAGGATTCAAATATAGTAATTAAAACAAAAAAAGAAAAGAAGAATAATCTTGTTGTCATAAAACTATACATTACTTATCATTTTGATGATATATACTCAGATCCAATAAAAGTTTTATCTTTAGATACACTTTTCGAAAGCCAAAAAAGATTACAGAATAAGCGAAAACTTGTTAATACATATACAATGCTCTCAAACTCGGTAGGCTAAAATTATTCAGAAAAGACTCACGTCTTTTAGCGCAATTGAGACTAATATCGTGAATCGTGACAAAAGATTATGGATCCCAATTGACCAAAGAAGATTCTAATCTGCAAAGATGATGAATTCAGAAAGTCATACTAAATTTCTTTTCTGTAATTCAGCCCTACGTGGATAAAATAACATTACCTCATTTCTGTTCATCATTATGATTTTGATAATAAAGAAGATTACGCTTGCTTGTTGAATTGCAGCCTGCATATAACATTACCTATGTATTCGCGAGAAATATTCTTCTTGGAACAAAATGAACTCAGGTTTGTTAAATGATGATCAGATAGAAAGAAAGTATAAAATGAAAATAAGACTAACTAATTAAAATTAGGCGGGATTCGATATGTCAAGTCGACGTAATCTACGTGCATGTAGTAAAATTTGATTGATTTCTCACATGGTGTCTCCTTGGTCGAGAAAGTCTTGACGACTTTTCAACGTACGTCTACGCATGGCGTCCAGGGATGGTGCAGGGACAACTTGATTCGCTGGTGCACTATACCGCACGTGCGGTAATGTGTGTGTAGAACGCACTAACGTCCCTCGATCAGCCGGGCCTGTGAAAAGATTGCTAAAACTGAAATAAAAACGAATGGATTAATCCTCTTCCAGTTTATTTTTTCCTTGTTTTCGTTTGATGGATATATGTTGATACATACAACTTCCATACTGAACCTTTTCCACCCGAGATGCTGGAAGGATCAGTCTTGCTGGCTCTAATCATTTCTGTCCACCTGACAGCTTCTTGGAGTTCCATAAACCGTTCTTTATATTGATTTCGTTCCATGAGCACTCTTGCCATTTCCACGCGTGTAAATCGCTTTCTTTGAGACAGAGGTACATCCTCTTCGTCATCACTCTTCGTCGCTTTAGCTGCTGCTTCTGCTTCTTCCTTAACCTTCTTTAATTCTTCTTCTAAGGCGGCAATTCGTTGCCGCAATCGCTCACGCGCTTGTTGTAAACCTCGAACCTCTTCTCGTAATATTTCTTGCTCGCTAGAATATTAGAGTTTTTAATAATATCTAAAAGTTATATCGATGCTGTAATAAAACAGAATTTAATAATGATCTACCTCGTTAATTCATCCACTTTGACAATTAAATCATCTTTGACAACGTTAAGCGCATTTCTATAAGAAAATATCTAATGTTAGACTATAGTACATAATAAAGATGTTATTTTTTCAAGATTGAGAAAAAAATTGTAATTATAGTTATTTTTAGAAAATAATTTTCCCAATCTTTCCCAAACTTTATTAACAAAATGAAAAACTTACTTTGTTGCTAGCAATTCATTGTTCTCCATAATAAGATTTTCTACTTCTTTCCCCATACCTGTAAAAAAATAAATAAAAATATAACAAGATAGTTAAATAACTTTTCTTCTAAAAATCAAAATACATTATACTTGAATATCGTTTGTTAAGATTTATATTAAAGTTAATAAATTTGATATTTAATTTCTATTTTTTGATTATGTTACATGCATAGCAGTTAATTAAGAGAAATAAGAAGTAATGTATATCTATTGTAATTAGAAGTTCTAATTTTTATTTAAATAATGTTAGAATGGAAAGCATGTTCAAGATGATTGTACCATTAATAGCTCCGATGTTAATTATTTTAAAAATATATATACACATTGTGTATATCATACGAAAATATTATTAATAGCACATATCTTACCGAAGAAGTTGTCATTGACTGCAGTTGATGGTAAGTTAGTGTCATGCATCGCATATTGGAAATACGACGCGAGCCAGCATAGGATGGCAAACAATGAAATACAATACAAAGATAATATAGTTAAAAAAATTGTTAACTCAAAAGATAGATGAAAATATGAACGAATATATGGAATGAATGAATATATGTACAAATCGCAAAAATTGTGAATATATATCAAACATACCTGAAGAAGCATATTCTCCAGGATGTACTAAACTTCCTAAAAATATAAATATACCAATTTAGTTTTCCGAAGAAAAAATCGAGCTTTAACATTGTATTTCCCGTAGATATATTACCGGTAATATCTGCGCCCTCGTCCATTTCGCCCAACGCATCAGCATCTTGAAAACTTAGTTCTTGATACAACGTATTACCGCTTCGTTGTTCTCTTTCAGTCCTGCTTCTACCACTTGGCGTAGTCGCTAACTTCTCTATATTTGCAGTCGGCGTCGTTGGTGTTATTAAAGTTGGCGGGACTTCTGTTTCCGGACTTTCGTCTGTAAAAATATCTCCTAACTTAAAATCTTATATCTTTCAAATAGGAATTTACAAGATTTATTATTAAATATGCAACATACGTCTAGATATAGCTGTAGTCTTATTCTCTTGTACTGGTTGATCAGTTAATTGGCTTTTGTCGGATGTTTCGATAGCAGCCTCACTGCTACTATCCAACATTTCAGTTCTCAAGTTAACGACGTTTGATATAATGTCCTCTTGAACATCTTCGGCATTTATACTAGCTTCCAAACTCTGAAAACCATAACTAAGTGGCCCGGAACTACGTGACATATGAGCAAGTCCAAGGGAAGGTAAGCGCGATGGTGCACGGCTGGTAGATACATTCTCTAATCTTTCTGTGCTACCAACCAACATTTTGGTCCTCTCCATATAATCGACATGAGTCTTGAATAATTCTGTATATCTATCATGCAGTCGAGAATATTCACGTTTCAATTCAGCTTCCTTCTCCTCGAGCCGACCAACTAAAAAAAAAATATAAATGTTTATTAATGATAAGCGTAATCTATATATGAAGCAATTTGGACACGAATTAGACATTATGAAACATGCTTCACATGTTCGTGTAATAAACATATGATATATTTAACACAAGCAAGAAATCAGTATAATGATTTAAATAACATTTGAACAATAAAAAAAATACATGATTATACATATCTATTACAAAGTGTCAGTTGATAAATTTTTATAACAGCATCTTAAATAAAACCATATATGAAATATGAGAATGACTGAAAAAATAATTAATGAACAAAGGACAATAAAAAATGCATAGTAAACCTGCATCCTGTGTTCCTCGCTCACTACAAGAGAGTGATACAAGAATGAATATAAATAACATAAAATGCAAAAAAAAACAAAATTCTTCTACTCTACTGTAAAGGGAAGAACTGTGAACAGGTAGACTGGAAACGTCAATGGCATTTGTACCGTGATCGTGAGAATTCTTAGTCTTCAGTTCCAGCATTCTTACGATAGATTCCAAGCTATCAATTTTCGACAGAAGTTCCTTTCTCTCATCTTCGGAAACATCTTCCAGTTCGAGAAGTTTCTGATATAAACATATTCATATTATATTATAATATAAATGTATTATTCATGTATTATTCATATATAATCAAAAATTTTTAAGGTAACTTATTTGAAAAAGTAATTACCTGATCTGATGCTTTTCTCAATTGCTTCTCCCTTTCATACTGCGTGACAAGCTGTTCATTATCTTCTCTTAATAGCTCTAGTTCAACTTCACGTTCTTGATTCTCGGTATATGATATATCCAGACATTCTAACACATTGACTAGCAGAGGCATCAAGTCTTTCACTACATCCTCATCGTATCTCGCTATCATCTTTTCAAACTCTTGATAGATGCTGCCTGCCAAAGATTGCACTTTCTCTGACATGACAACATGACTATCCTCATGCGTGCCGTAGACCGTTTCTTGATCCATTTTGACCAGTGTTTTATATATCTATCTATCTATATACCTGTAGCAGTAATACAGAAAAATATAGTATTGTACAATTTGCAATAAATTAAAGGAACAAATTCATTATTGTTAGCCCAATTTCATGTATATTAGCAAAATTCAGTAATAATATGCTCTGTTTCCATAGAGTTCTATTACCGATGTGTTAGCAGCATCTAATTGTTTCAAGTACTTTATGAATATATTTAAAATGTGATAATGGTCAATTTGTTGAAATTTTTAGTATCTGTTAAATAAACAAAATTTATTAATAAAATATGATAGCAGGTTGAATACAGAAGTAACATCAGTCATTTCATAGTCATGATATATATTTCATGACTAGGGAATGAAATTTTGTTTAAATGAGGTTTCTGCTGACAGTTTACTGTTAGCAGTTATTATGTCGATAAACTTTGCTAGAACATGAGTTGAATATTACAGTTGATGCCAATATTCTGTTGAAATCTGGACAAAGCAGAGAGTCATGTAATTTGTAATTATTTAAATGAAACATATCATTTAAATAATTACAGGATGATAAATTCTGCTTGGTTTCTACAATCTGTTATTACATTCTTTTGTTAGATTTTTGCTGATATTCTATTCATTCTATTTGTACATTTGACAAAATTTGTAGTGAACTTTGCAAAATCTGTTTTTGACAGATTTAGCTATCTAGAAGTATATCAGCAATTTGTCTGCAGATTTAGATAGAATATTACAGCAAATTGACAACTGTATTAAGTTTATGTTTTGCCAATCTGTGACAATCTGATAACAAATTTCCAATGGAAACCAAACAGAATCATTCCATAATTTCATTTAAATATAATTTAATTTAAATAATTACAATAAAATTCTATTTGGTTTCTGTGACAATTTGCTGACAGGCAATTGGAAAAACACGAGTTTAATGCAGACATAGTTGACACCAATCTACTACAACTTTCCAAATCTGCTAACAAATCGCTGATATGGTGCTAACATTTTGCTTCTTAAGGAAATATTATTTTTATATCTCAAGGCATCTTATAGTATCTGGCCAAACAACACGATATAGAAGAATGATTAATTGCACTACTCAACTCTTTGGACTCGAATTACGTTGCACTTTTCACAGCCAGTTAAACGGATCCTGGGCCACGGGACGTCGTCGAAGGCGTTAAAGGGCGCAAAGGGGTGCGCGTCTCCGAACGAGGACCATCAAGCACGTTGGTCGGCGCGTCGTCGTCCATTCGTCGGATCTGCGAAAGGCCGGAAAAACAGCTCGGTAGCGGTCCACCGATCGACGTTCGTCGGTGGGCCGAACGTCAGGCGCATAACTTCGCTTATAACCTTCTGCGTGCGACTCCGTCCGGGATGTCGCGCGAGAGCAGCCTCGTGTCGTTTCGCTGCGCGAGGATCAGCGAACGGCGACTCGACAAACGGTCGACGCGGTGTCTCATCGCATTATCTGCGCGTCGCCGTCCTCTTTTCTCTTTCCTGTCGCGGCGTCTCTCCACGTCTTTCGTTGTCTCGTCGTGGACCAGTCGTGGACTCACCTTGTCCACCTCGTGCGCCACTCACGAGCCGCACGCGCGCACGTATGAAGTCCGATCGCCGACAATCGCGCGTGACGTTTCGCAACCACCGCCACGGGAGATTACGCTTTTTTTTCTTCCTTCTATTCTTCTCTTCAAGTCCTTCGCGAACACTCAGCGTGACAATCGCACGACACGACGAACGGCCGACTCACTGCCCCTCTCTCTCTCTCTCTCTCTCTCTCTCTCTCTCTCTCTTCTGCGTAATAAATCAACATAGAATTCGGACAACTGTCAAACGACGACGACAGGACACTAAGAGACAGAATCAGTTGGAACTAGTCTTTACACCCCGTGAATTTTTCTAGTCGTTTCTTGCCATCCAGCGATTTGCTGTCTCCTTCGACCCCGATTGCAACGTGTTCGGAAATAGATGTCCGACATCCCGTCCGCAACGATCAGCGACGATGTTGCCTTCGCCTACTCTCGGTTCACTTCCGTTAGGTGGCCGTGGCGTCATTCGACGGCAACCATCGCGCTCGGATAGATCGGTTGATAGCGCGTTTTATCATTGACTGACACAAATGGATACGAATCTACGTGATGAAACCACGATCGGTCGATCGATCATGCCGTCGCACTGATAGCGACATCTCCAGCGATTAAAATTTTTTTTTTGCCACAAAGATACACGCACGAATTAAAAAAACAGGAATGATTTTTTTTATTGATCCAATACTACTTGAAAGCATTCTAAACAAGAGAGTTCGAGCTCATAGCAATTTATTTATCATATCATATACAATAATAATTTAAAGATCTTCCTCTACAACAAAAAATATGAAGAGGCAAAATTGTTTTCATTATGAGTATCACATCATATGATAAAAGTTTAAAGAAAAAAATCAAGTATTACATGTAAACAAATTATACTGTGATTCTATACTGTATTACATGTTCAATGCAATGTCATCACATTATATTATTGTATAATAGTATATTGTTATAGCAGTTACAATATAGTATAATATTAAGATGCATCCAGCTTATTGAACCAAACCTCGAATCAAATCTAGAGACGAGCAGCTTCGAGCCTCTTGGGTACACATATATATTTGAAGTCATAATGCTAGAAATTGATCTGAAGATAAAAAAATTATCAATTGCAATAATCACATAATCAAATTGTTCTAATGGAATTTGTAAATTCTTTCTCTCTATCTGAGATTTCAGTCTAATTTCTAGCATTGTAAACATAAAGCTTTATCACGTAAAACACACAGAATGCTTGAATACCAAGAACGATAGAAAAATACTTGTGTCATCAAATAAAAGCATCCACAATTGAAATCACTATTACATTGCTGATCTGAGTAGCAGGCGAGAAGAATTTATTCCACATCCGCCCTAGCATAGAAGTCTACATAAGTTTATTTTTTCTTCTTCTCGAGATTCCCCTGTTTGGACTTCCGATCCAACATAAAGGATCACAATTCCATGCAACGAATTTGGATCAAGATCCTGTGATAGTCTCTTCTAGAGGTTCCTCGATTAACTCAATCTTATTTCCTTCAATGCGATGCTTCCAAAGTCAATGCAAGCTCCTTGCATAAACGAGGATACAAGTGCTTACTAAGAGTAGATTTTAGGACTTTACAAAGAAACATCACACGTTTCCATACATCCCACAAAACGTGATCTGGCTATATTAATTTTCATAAGACTTGCTTTGAAAATAAGTGCCAACAATTAAATAAAAAAAAATTGAAACTACAGTATGGATCGCAGAAATGTTTGTGATGCTCATGACCTTAATTCGCAGTTCGTCTTTAAGTTCGGTTCAATAATCCGGATGCAACTTTATAGTATATACTTTTTATTATATAATAATATAATGTCAATATAATATTCAATCTACATGTATACATGAGCAACTCAACTTCTGTCCAGAATTATGGTAATAGCGACGAAATTGTATTGTTCAATTTAGGTTTCTTTGTTCAAGTACTTTCTCTTCACATGATGATACTTTTCATTTTGACAAAAATGCTATGCCTGCAAGATAGATATCATTGAACTAATGTGTTGAAATCTTCGGTGAAGATCACCAATTTCTTCTCGGCCATTTCTGACTTCTGCATATCACATATGACTGTTAGTAAAAATATTAAGCTTGTAAACATTGTAAAATTTTTAAAGGCTTAATCTCTTTTTCAGTCAAACTTTTATGATAGCATAGCTTGAGCCAACACATTCAATTCATTCCATATTGCTAATATTATTGTAAATCATATCTCGCTTCCATTTTACATTAGAAGGAATTTCCTTATTGTTACGAGAAAGATGGTAATTCGGCACTCTACCGTTTCTTGGAGAAATAAAAAATTTCAGACAAAAATTGAACCATCCATGCAATTAAATAAGTCAGTCTAATATAGTACTGATTTCTAATTCTGGACAGTAACTTAAAGTGTATCACCTTTATCAATCAAAGTAAAAGGAAGGCAATACACTAAGATACTTCAAATCAATATCTAGAATTATAAATCCTGAATTGCATTCTAAAGTGTAATAGCAACACTATAATTACAGTTAGTGTAAACAAAATATTAATTAAAATAACGTCCACGATTGCCACTATTATTCCAATTTCCACCTCGACCGCGCGGATTGCCCATGGTATATCCCCTGTTGTAACCTCCTCTGTTGTAACTACCGCTGCGATTATCATTAAAACCGCTATTCCCACCGTAGGACTCGTTATTCGAAACTGGACCGCGGTAACCTCCACTTCCCCGCATCATTTTTGGAGGTGTATTAAAGTTACCGCGAAAGCCGGTTACATGTCCCCTGGGAGGTCGTGCTGATTGAAAACCACCGGTTATCGGCTCCAACTCGTGACGACAAGCATTCATGCTGCATAATGCCTTAATCACGCTCAATATCTAAAAAAAAAAAATATCAATAACATTATCGAAATTACATTCCAAAATGTCCTCTCCAAAGAAAATTTTACTTGATATAACATATATTACGTTTTTGAAACGTAGTCCAAGATATTGTCGTTTACCAAATATCATGGAAAAAAGAGAAAGAAAAGAGAGAGAGAGAGAGAGAGAGAAAGAAAACTATTTTTTCTAAGTATAATAAAAGAGATATTAAGTTAATGCACAAAAGATCGCATATTTTGTCAAAGTTCTATACAAAAATAGCAGCAAATTAAAGCAAAATTGTCATTAATGATTTCAATATATTTTATTCTAACTAAAAATATTTTTTGCTTAGTCAGAAATTTTTTAAATCTTTTAAGAAATCTGAACTCTCATTGAAGATTCCTAGTCATAAAATATTTCTATTTTAATATATTTTTTGCAAGAATGTTTATTATGTATTTTTTCGTTTCTGACATTATAATCTCAGATTAGTAGTGGCCAGAAGTTTCAATACAAAATTTAATAGAAGAATGATAAATCTTTTACATTAATATAAATAACTTTATATTAATTAAAATTTCAAGTTTGATTTATACCTTTTCTTCAGTCGGACTCAATTCTAGAATCGTTTCTGGATCCTTGGATGCCCTAACTACAAGACTTTCTAAAGCTGGTCTCAGAGCAACGATAGCTGCTGCATGTTGCGGATCCATATCCAAGTTGATCCAGTTGTCTAGTTTAATCACGCCATCCACGTATTCTACTTTTCGTGACCCAAATAGTAATAGATGTATAGGCGACACCATAGTCATTTGCTTACAAGATACAGCTCTCGTGCGAATCTAATGAAACAAGAGAGAGTTATCGAGTGAGAGAGAAAGAAAGAAAGAAAGAAAGAAAGAGAGAGAGAGAGAAATGTTCATATTATCCATACAGCACGCATATCCAAAATTAAAATATCTTATATTTTAATTCTGGATATTGTGTTTAAATACCTTTTCACCAAATACGAAGAATGGGAATGGAAAGTTTTGTTCGAAGTTGCTGCAATTCACCGATGTTTTATGAATCAGCGCAGCTTTCGATTCTGTGGTGAGAACTTTCCGCTTCTCCTTATGATAACACACATTGGGATATAGACCCATGCACAACAGCGCAGTGATGGTGTCGAGGCGTGGATCCGCACCTGCTTGATAATTTAGTGGCATAGGGCACAGAGTTTCCTCGGGAAAACCAGCGCTTTGCAATAGCGCTTGTAGTTGGTTCTACACATATGGAATAATAAGTCATTATCACTAGTACATAAGGATATATGCTAGCCACATCACAATTCTACCGACCTTAGCTTCCCAGGTAATTCGTAAAGTTGGTAGACTCAGGCTCTTTGAATCACAGAATGTTTGTTCTGCCCATTCGCCACCTGTTCTTGCTTCTTCCCATGCTTGAAAAGCATGAAACATTGCGACATGATCACTGAATCTAGCACCGGCAAACCATTTTTGTTGAGCAGTCAGTCTTTTCACATCCGGACCCATGTTGTATACCTCGGGAAAAGTAGTACTATTTGCGGCCATTGTCGAGAGCGCGTCGCCCACGCGAAACATACATCCTAGGATCATCATTTTTCCCAATCGCGGTTCTATAGGTAAACGCGCCAAAATCTTGCCAAGAGGCGTTAATTCATCGTTTTTATCCAAACATTTCATTTCTGTATGCATAGAAATATAAAGTCTTAGAAATTAGTTAGAAATTAATTGATTATGGAAAAGAAAAAAATAAAAGTATGTACCTCTTAATACAACTTCCGCTTCAATCACAGCATCAATGGGAGGTGGCTCAATTGCCTTTGATAAGAATTGACCGATATTGCCTAATCTTAATAATTTGATACTCAATGCCAATTCGTGCAGAGGTGTCCTGAACATTTCTGGTGTCATGTGTTCATCCATCTTATTGAATCGGGCTTTTGAGCATAGATGGAAACAAAAGCCAGGCCTAACGCGACCCGCTCTACCCTTGCGTTGTTCGAGATTCGTTTTACTGGCCCAAACAGTTGCGTAATTAGTCATATTATTGTGCGAAGTGAATAACTTCATTTTGGCCTTGCAAGAATCTATAACGTAGACGACATCGTTGATCGTGATTGAAGTTTCTGCAATATTTGTGGATAAAATAATCTTCGTTACAAATGACGGGACAGGATCAAAAACTTTACGCTGATCTTCTCTCGGTAATTGCGAGTGTAGTGGTATAATGAGATAAGACGATCCGCCAAAGAGAGAATGTTGCTGAAGATGTTTCATCAACGCGAATATCAAATTCCATCCAGGGAGAAAAATCAGCACAGCACCTGGAATATCCTGTCTTTTAATGTACATAAGAAGCGCCTCTATTAACTCAAAGCTTATCTCTTTCTCTGTCAGTTGTCCCATAGCATTCTTTGTTTCGACAGAATAATTATTGCCGATGACTTTATTCAGATTTTCTTCTGGTTCTGCGTCCGGTATTGGCAAATCGTCTGATTCCTTAGATTTACGTTTCCCGGAACTTGTAGGTGGAAAAAAATTTGTCAGCTGTATACAGTCCTCCAAGAAATATTGCTGAACGGGATACGCTCTGCCAGGAATCTCCACTACAGGACACTTGTTGAAATACTCGCTGAACAATGTTGTATCAATTGTAGCAGACATGAGAATGATTCTGAGATCAGGATAGAGGTGGATCATATCTCTGAGCACCACCATAATAAAATCTGAATTAACATCTCGCTCATGGATCTCATCAACTATAACATGCGATACACCTCTAAGGCCACCTTCCAGCTTTCTCAAGAGTACACCAATAGTGCAAAACATTATACTGGCATAGGGTCTCGGCAAGTACGACTCAAATCTCACGGAATATCCAATCGACTGTCCCAAAGCCTCGCATCTCTCGGCGGCGACTCGATCAGCCACGGAAACGGCAGAAATTCTTCTGGGTTGAGTGACAACTATACTGCAATATGCACCTTGGCCGGATGCGATATAATCGTCCAGAATGAACTGGCAAACCTGCGTAGTCTTACCACATCCCGTATTTCCACGTATGATAATGATTGGATTTTCGTTAATTGCATTCATGATCTCGCTTTTTTTGTTGAAAACGGGCAAACTTGATCTTTCTTTGATGCTTGCCTGCAAACTGGAGTCCTGTTGCAGCTTTTCTCGTTGTTCATTCATTAAATCTTCTGACAACTGATCCAGAGAAGTTGTTGCCAGTGGTCCCTCATCTATATTACAGCCAGTCCATGGATTCCAATTTGGCTGAGGTGGTGACCAGCTTACGACACCGGCAGGTTGCGGTACGGAAGATATGAAATCGTCCAAAACTTGATTCGTTAGCAAAGATACGCCAGCAGTTAATGTATCTTTGTCATCTTTCAATGCAGTTGTATT
>Ga0157363_1000228_pt1 | contig 43513 bp, 39 predicted proteins | sample AttsexASBM1_FD_111477 | JGI IMG/M metagenome (GOLD analysis project Ga0157363, IMG submission 111477) | Fungus gardens microbial communities from leaf cutter ant in Ribeirão Preto, State of São Paulo, Brazil - Atta sexdens ASBM1 | ecosystem: Host-associated > Fungi > Mycelium > Unclassified ... | reverse complement strand
GTTCTCTTCCCCCCGATGATAACTGGCACCAATACAGTGGGTCTGAAACTGTGGGCTGAGCGGGGTCAGATATCCGTCGTAGCAGAGCACAGTTTTCAGTGCGGACAAGCCCGGGGACGCAGGGACATGACTGACCTGTCCTGCGACCGGATAGACCGGTAAATGTGCCGACTGGGTCAGTTGGCTAACCCGGTGACCGTTGGCCAGCACCACTGCAGCGTGTTGTTTAGCCGGATGGGATGTGAAATTTAACTGCCAGCCTTCCTTCTCTGGTTGCAATGACAGCAGATCATGCTGCCAGTAGCAGGTCATTCCCTGTTGCTCCGCCAGTCCGATCAGATTGGTTGTCAGTTGCGCGGGATTGAGCCAGCCTCCTTGCGGATAAAAAATACCGCCACAGTCCAGCGAAACTCCGGCCAGTTCACTGGCCTGTTTAGCGTCAACGTCGCGGGCAATTGAAGCGGGTAAATCCATCTCCAGCATCTGTTCAATTTTACGCTGACTCTTATCATCCCATCCCAGTTGCAGTACTCCGCTCCAGTCATGTTCAAATTCACAGGGCAGGGTGTCATAAAACCGCCGTGCAAAACTGAATGCTGTCGGGAAAAAAGTGGCCAGCGCCGGATCATGGTTGTTCAGCAGAGGATAGAGCGCACCCTGACGGTTGCCTGAGGCATTGGCTGCCGGAGCCTCATCCGCGCAATACAGGCTGACCCGGTAACCCCGACGCAGCAGAGCGAGTGCCAGGCAGGCACTGGCAATGCCCCCGCCAATAATCGCAACTTCTTTTCCGGTGACCGCTGGCCGGTGAAACCAGGGACGTGCAACCGGAACAGATACAGCCTGAGGAAGGCTTCCGCAGAGCATCTCACGTTTTCGTCCAAAGCCTTTGCGTTTTTCGGCCTGAAAACCGGCCTGTTGCAGACCACGACGGACAAAACCAGCCGCGGTAAACGTGGCAAAGGTACCCCCCGGACGTGACAGACGAGCCATCGCTGAAAATACCCGATCATTCCACATCCGGGGATTTTTTGACGGGGCAAACCCATCCAGAAACCATGCATCGACCTGATGATTCATGCTGTCATCAAATGTATTAATCAGCAGGTTAACATCTCCCAGCCACAGGTCCAGTGTGACCTGTCCATGATTAAACAACATTCTTTGGCCGCCGGATAACGCATCAGGCCATTGTTGTTGTAGCTGGTGGGCATATTCAGCCAGTTCCGGCCAGTGACGGTGGGCCACAATGATATCCTGGCGGGTCAGTAAATATTTTTCACAGCTGATGAAGTGCAGACGCTTAACGCTGGCTTGTGGATTCTCAGCCAGCGCACGGTCAAATGCCTGCCAGAGTGTCAGAAAATTGAGGCCTGTACCGAAACCGGTCTCAGCAACAATAAAAAGATCGCCCGGATGGTCGGAAAAACGCGCCGGGAGCTGGTTTCCGCCCAGAAAAACATAACGGGTTTCATTAAGACCGTCGTCATTGGAAAAATAGACGTCATCAAAAAATTCAGAAACAGGTGTACCCTGTTCGTTCCATCGGAGGGTAGCATGTTCTATTCGGCAGGGCTTCACGGCTTAAGGCTCATTGGTCAGGCAGTAAGCGAATTTTATCGATATCATACCTGCGACGCAAATTTACACGGGAATTTGCTGATCGGACTTGTTCGGCTTACAAGTGTACGCTAAAGTGCACCGTAAATCGAAGAGATGTGAATGAGGACTTTTGAATGAAACGTGCAGTGATCACTGGCCTGGGGATTGTTTCCAGCATTGGTAATAATCAGCAAGAGGTACTGGCATCCCTGCGGGAAGGCCGTTCAGGTATCACCTTTTCAGAAGAAATGAAAGAAGCCGGCATGCGCAGCCATGTCTGGGGCAATGTAAAGCTTGATACCACCGGCCTGATTGATCGCAAAATTGTGCGTTTTATGAGTGATGCATCTGTTTATGCTTATCTGTCGATGGAAGAAGCGGTTAAAGATTCCGGTCTAAGCGTAGAACAGTATCAGAACAACCCGCGTGTCGGCCTGATTGCCGGTTCAGGTGGTGGTTCTCCACGTTTCCAGGTCTTTGGTGCAGATGCTATGCGTAGCCCGCGTGGCCTGAAAGCGGTAGGACCTTATGTGGTCACCAAAGCGATGGCTTCCGGGGTATCTGCTTGTCTGGCAACCCCGTTTAAAATCCACGGCGTAAACTATTCTATCAGTTCAGCCTGTGCCACTTCTGCACACTGTATCGGTAATGCAGTAGAGCAGATTCAGTTAGGCAAGCAGGATATCGTCTTTGCTGGTGGTGGTGAAGAGCTGTGCTGGGAAATGGCCTGCGAATTTGACGCAATGGGTGCGCTGTCAACTAAGTTTAACGAGACTCCGGAAAAAGCGTCCCGTACTTATGATGCCAACCGTGACGGTTTTGTTATCGCCGGTGGTGGCGGAATGGTTGTGGTTGAAGAACTGGAACATGCGTTGGCCCGTGGTGCACATATCTATGCCGAAATTGTTGGCTATGGTGCGACTTCTGATGGTGCAGACATGGTGGCTCCGTCGGGTGAAGGTGCAGTACGTTGTATGAAGATGGCGTTGCAGGGCGTAGATACCCCGATTGATTATCTGAATACTCACGGAACCTCTACTCCGGTAGGTGATCTGAAAGAGCTGGGTGCGATTCGTGAAGTCTTTGGTGATAACACCCCGTCACTGTCTGCGACCAAAGCAATGACCGGACACTCTTTAGGGGCTGCCGGTGTGCAGGAAGCGATTTACAGCCTGCTGATGCTGGAACATGGTTTTATTGCGCCAAGCATTAACATCGAAGAACCGGACGAAGCAGCCAGCGGTATGAACATTGTGACTAAACCGACTGAGAAAAAACTGACTACTGTCATGTCTAACAGTTTCGGTTTTGGTGGCACCAATGCCACGCTGACAATGCGTAAGTATCAGGCATAAGCCCGATTGCATAGATGCAGAAAACCCGGCCCTGATTATAGGGTCGGGTTTTTTTTATGCCGGTTCAGCGGCCACTATTTCAGGTATTCACTTACCAGCGCTACCCAAAAGCTGGCGCAGGGGACAATCAGCTGATCATTAAAATCATAACCCGGGTTATGCAGGGCACTGTAACCTTGTTCGTCACCATTGCCCGTTAGCAGGTAACAGCCACGGGGATTCGCTTCCAGCATATAGGTGAAATCTTCACTGCCCATTAATGGCGGAGTGTTAAGGTGGACTTTGTCTGCACCAAACCACCGGGTGGCAACTCCGGCCGCAAAGGCGGTCTCTTCCTGAGCATTGACCAGCACCGGACTGCCGTTTAACTGTTGGATACTGGCGGTGGCACCGAAACTTTCTGCCTGGGCCGTCACCAGTTGCCGGATTCTGGTCAGCACCTTATTACGCACTTCGGGTTTGAGTGCCCTGACACTAAGTTTCATGATAGCCGTATCATTGACCACATTTGGCGCATCGCCGGACTGAATACTGCCAATAGTAATCACCGCAGCATCTGCCGGAGCAACATTACGCGAAACAATACTCTGTAATGCACAACCGATCTGGCAGGCTACCAGTGTGGCATCGATACCGTTTTCCGGCATGGCACCATGAGCACCTTTACCAGAGACAGTGATTTGCAGGTTATCAGAAGAAGCCATAAAGGCACCGTCGGCGAAATAGAACTCACCTGATTTCAGGCCAGGCATATTGTGCATAGCAAAAAGGGCATCACAGGGAAAGCGGCAGAACAGACCATCATCTATCATTGCTTTTGCGCCACTGAGGGTCTCTTCAGCAGGCTGAAAAATCAGTTGCAGTGTGCCATTAAAATCGGGGTTCTCTGCCAGATAACGGGCTGCGCATAGCAGAATGGTGGTATGGCCGTCATGGCCACAGCCATGGAATTTTCCAGGCTGGTGGCTGCTCCATGTTTTACCACTATTCTCCTGAATCGGCAGGGCATCCATATCTGCCCGTAACCCCAGTCGTTTTACGCCCTGGCCCCGCCTGAGGGTAGCAACCAACCCGGTCCCGCCAATCCCCCGGGTCACATCATATCCCAGCTTCTCCAGGTAGTCGGCCAGCCACTGACTGGTGAGATGTTCTTCGAAGCCTACCTCCGGGTGACGATGCAGCTGATGGCGAATGCCGGTAAATTCCTCCGAAAGTTTTACGATTTCACGGGTAATCCTTTCCATTATGTTATCTCCGTTAAAAATGTAGGGGTATTGTAGGGCGCAGGGTGTTCTGTGTTATACAAAACGTGAGCTTTAATCATACTGCTCGGGGGCATCGGGCTGAGCCAGGCAGATAGCACGGGATGACCGTTATCCGATTTGATCTGTGCGGCGGCTGTGTCAGAATCGGTGATTCACTGGTTTTACCGGGAATGTCCGGTTCTTTCACGGGTTCTGTGTGCAGCACGGGGCCGGGATCTTAATGGAGTTTATTTGTCATGGCTGAAGCTGCGTTACCGGAAACAACTGCCTCAACACTACCGGTAGGAGTGACCTCCTTCTCGGTTTTTATTACCTACCTGACGGCCGGACTGGCACTCCCGGTCATTCCGTTGTATGTACATCAACAGTTAGGAATGAATGATGTCATGGTCGGTTTTGCGGTGGGGATTCAGTTTTTCGCCACCTTACTGACCCGTGGATTTGCCGGTAAGCGCGCAGACCAGCGAGGTGCGAAGCTGACAACTCTGCAGGGGATGTCCGTCATCATTCTGGTCGGGGTGGCTTATCTCTGTTCCGCATTACTGAACGGCTCAGTGGCCTTACAGTTTACCCTGTTAATTATTGGCCGGTTATTACTGGGATTTGGTGAAAGTCTGTTGTTTACCGGCAATCTGACCTGGGGCCTGGGTCTGATTGGTCCTAAGCGTTCAGGTATCGTCATGTCATGGAATGGGATGGCAATCTATGGGGCTCTGGCGGCTGGCGCCCCGTTAGGTTTACTGATCCAGCATCATTATGGTTTCATTGGCGTCAGCGCGGTAGCCACGCTGTGTCCTGCTGTGGCGCTGCTTTGTTGTTTCAGTGTCCGGTCAGTCCCGGTTTCCAGCGGTAACCGGCCGTCGCTGTTTAGCGTGGTCCGGCAGATCCTGACCCCGGGCGTGGTGCTGGCATTGCAGGGAGTAGGATTTGCAGTGATCGGTGCTTTCACTTCTCTCTATTTTGCGGATCGTCACTGGGGAAATGCTGGTTATACACTGACGGCCTTTGGATTATTTTATGTCGTGGTGCGTATCTTTTTTGGCGGCTTCCCGGACAAAGTTGGTGGTGTAAAGGTTGCTATGATTTCACTGGCGGTGGAAACCGTTGGATTACTTTTGCTCTGCCTGGGGACTCAGGAATGGATGGCGTTTGCCGGCGCCGCGCTGACAGGGTGCGGATGTTCACTGGTTTTCCCGGCAATGGGAGTGGAAGTTGTCCATAGTGTAGATGCCAAAGTCAGAGGGACGGCTCTGGGGTGTTTCTCAGCGTTCCAGGATATTGCCTATGGCATTAGTGGCCCAATCGCCGGGCTACTGGCCAGCGGATTTGGCTATGGCTCGGTTTATCTGGCGGGAGCCTGTGCCGCGCTGGCCGGTTTAATGATTTCTCTGCGGTTACTTTTTCAGGCAAACAACGCCCGCAGCCGCTGACAAGCCTCCAGTATTTCGGCCCGTTGCAGGGCCGAATAGCCCAGGATCCAGCCCTGTAATTTCTGACCACTGATAAACAGAGGGGAGACCGGAGGCAGAATGAGTCCGGCAGCCATTGCCTGGCGGGTAAGGACGGATTCCTCTCCCTGTAGCAGTTCAACGGTTAACTGCAATCCCCCATCGCCAGGCATCACCCTTAGCCATTGACCAAAGTTTTGTTGCAGTTGTTCGGTCAGCAGCTGACGCCGGCTACCATACAGTTTACGCATTCGCCGCAAATGTTGAGCAAAATAACCTCGCCGGATAAATTCGGTAGTTACTGCCTGCGAGAGCTGCGGGGTATGTCCGTCGGTCAGGGTTCTCGCCCGGACCATACTGTCGGTTAATGATACGGGCAATACCATCCAGGCCAGCCGCAGCGACGGAAAAAGGCTTTTAGAGAAGGTTCCCAGATAAATTACCCGCTGCTGACGATCCTCTGATTGTAGTGCCGGTAACGTCGTATCCTGGTAATGGAACTCGCCGTCATAGTCATCTTCAACCAGCCATGCTCCATGTTGTTTAGCCCACTCCAGCCATTCTTTCCTGCGTGTAGAGCTCATCGACATACCCAACGGATACTGGTGAGCCACCGTCAGGTAAGCCAGTTTTGCAGCAATATCCGGAACCTGTGCCCCCTGATCATCCAGTGTCAGAGGCGATAATTTTGCACCAGCGGCAAGAAAGGCATTGCGTGCTCCCGGATAACAGGCCTGTTCGGTCAGCACCTGATCCTGAGGATCAATCAACAACATGCTGATTAACTGCAATGCCTGTTGAGAGCTGTTCAGAATAATCACCTGCTGAGCTGTGCAATTTACCTGTCGTGAAAGCGCCAGATAATCGGCAATTACTGTCCGTAATTCGGGAAGGCCCTGAGGATCGCCGTAGCCAAACAATTGCAGATCCTGACGACGAAGTACCTCATCGTATAATTTTTGCCAGGCTGGAAAGGGAAATTCCCGCAGATCCGGAGAACCAGCAGCGAATGCGGCCGGAACCCGCGGATCCTCACACCCCCCGGTGGCCACAATTTGCCGGCCACGTTCTGACAGTGTTGGCAGAGAAAAGGGATCGTTTAGCGGACGATTGATTGTTCTGACCGATGTCGCGACAAAGCTACCTTTCCCCTGATAACGCACCAGATAACCTTCACTTTCCAGCTGGCTATAGGCGGCCTCTGTCGTCACCCGGGACAGTGACAGGTCGGCGGCCAACTGACGACTGGAAGGTAATTTCTGTCCTGCAGAAAGGTGTCCGCGGTGGATGGCCAGGCGCAGAGTCTCACATAATCGGTCGCGATGGCCACGGCCTGGTAAATTGTCAAATATCACCAGCCAGGGGGAGGGTGGTAGCATAGTGGTCTTATCTGCCTGCCAGAAGTGGTATTAGTGGTCTTGCTATCCTGCGGTAATCTGAACTCAGTTAGCAAGGAGAAAAATGATGAACTTTAATCTGTCAGCTGTTGCCCAACCGAGCCAGTCAGTCGAATATTTACAACGTAAATTGGCATTTTACTCAGATGCCTGGGATCTGGCGGAGGATGTGCAAAAGGGTAATCCGGGGATTGTCGTATTGGATGTCAGGTCTGAAACGCACTACCGGCAGGGACATATCACCACCGCGCGGAGTTTTCCTCATCGCACAATGACCGCAGAGACGCTGGCACAACTGGATCCGTCATTACTGTATATCACTTACTGTGATGGTATCGGCTGCAATGGTTCGACAAAAGGTGCATTAAAACTGGCTCAGGCGGGTTTTTATGTGCGTGAGTTGATTGGCGGACTGGATTTCTGGAAGCGTGATCAACATCCGGTGACAACCGGGGAACTCCCCGGGGAGTGGCCGTCATCACCGGCGGATAAAGAGTGTGGATGTTAGAACAGCCACAACAGCAGAATAATAACCAATACCAGCAGGATAACCAGCCAGCTACGGGGTATACGTGACCAGTAACTGGCTGGCGCCGGCGCGGGAATATCGGCAGTCAGTGGCCGGGGGGTGGTCACGGACTCTTTTTTCCCGGCCAGAATCAGCTGTTCTGCCCGTAAACGAAACAAACGATGCAACACATCCTGAGCCTGAACTTCAGTCAGAGGTTGGGTAGCGACTGAAGGGAATTGCTGCTCGCAGTAACCTGTCAGATGCTGAACCTCTGTTTCAGATGGCGGTTGTTTCAGCGATTTTAACAACGCCGGTAATGTTAGCGGCAGAGTCTGGCTATGGGTAAGTAATGCAATTCTGGCCTGCAGATACTGGTTCATCAGTGGATAAAATCGCGATGGAATAGGATCACCATTTTTTAATGAAATCAGGCTGAACAGCTGTTGCCAGACTGCCGACGGAGAACCGCCACCGGAAATGGTTAGTTTAATCACCTGTTGTTGCAAATTCTGATGTTCAGCCGGAAGCAATGTACGATCCGTCGTGCGTATTTGTTGCGGCTGTGGAATATCCATCTGACCGTTTTGCAGCATGGTCAGTACCTGTTGCAATTGGGGCTGGGTCAGTGAGCTCAGCACGGTCTGGCCAAAATTCTGGCGGATAAAATGACTCACGGCCTGACGATTATTTCCTACCGGCAGCAAGTCTGTCAGTTGCTGGAGTAGAATTCTGGCTGAACGGGCATTTTGTTCCTGAATAAGCCGTCCGGTCAGCCATTGCTCTGCGGCGGGAAAGTGGCTGGAAAGCAGTTCATTGTCATGCTTTACACCCGACTGATGGCGGATACCTGCCCATAGCTCAGCCGGCTTCAGAGAACTGATGGCCATAATCCGGACAATAATACGTTCCAGCGCAGTTCGCTGGGCAGTCGTCAGTGCAGCCGGTGATGCTGGAGTATGAGTTTCCCGTGAATGGGCAGAAGGCGTTGTTTCGCCAGTGACCCCGGATGGGCCGCGGAGTGGTTGCATGACAAACATTCCAGCAAGTAGAGAAAATTCAGCCCGGGGTTAGCCGGAGTATCAGCCAGTATGATAACAATCCCCCTGAGAAATCCCAAGGGATAAGCAGGGAGATTTAGTTAAACATATAACAGAAAGTGGCTAACGGGGCAGATTTTGTCCGGCCCTGCGTCCGAGTGGGGTTCGTAGTCGCTGAGCAAGCACTACTCCGGCCAGAGTTAATATGCCGCCGATCCAGTGCCAGCTATGCAATTTCTCATGCAGAAATATAATCGCGATAATGGCGGTAAAAACCGGAGAAAGGTTCAGAAAAATGCTGGCTGTATTGGCGCCAAGACGAACGACCCCCTGAATCCACAACCACGGGGCCATGACGGAGGCAGGGATCGCAGCATAAAGCACCAACGGGATGCTATGAACGGTTAAGGCAATATTCGGGGTGAGTAAAAAGCCCGGAATGAGCAGCAGTACTGCAAACAGGATCTGAACATACAGACTTTGCCACTGTGGCAGATTCATCGACCAGCGTTTGGTGAGCACACCATACAACGCATAGGCCGCAGCAGCCACAATCATCATCAGCTCTCCGCTGCCTAATCCATGAGTAAACAACTGTTGTGGGTGGCCCTGACTGATAAGCCAGGTGAGTCCGGAAAAGGAAAGAATTGCGCCAAACACGATGCCCAGCGTCGGTGTCAGTCTCAGTATAAACAGGCTAAATATAATCGTGAGTAACGGAATACTGGCGACAATAATCCCAATAAACAGGGCACTGACTGTTCGTGCCGCGTAATAGGCCAGGCTCTGATACAACACCATCCCCAACGCCCCCAGAATCAACAGTTTTAACCATTCACGTGACAGCGCTGCACGGTTACGGATCACTGAAGGTAAAACGAATGGCGTCAATATCACTAACGCAATAATCCAGCGATAAAAGGATATCGCCTCCGGAGTAATCACCCCTACTGTCAGTTTACTGACAATAGAGTTGATCGCCCAGATAATCACGGCGCCGAGGGGGAACAAAAAATTCATAACCAGTCCTTCAACAGAATATCAGTGCAGTCTCCCGGGTATGACCGCCTTAGAGTGTTTAACAGAGTCGGTTAAGATGACGGACAAGAGACACTAAGGCAAGCGATTCACCGCACAAACGCCGGATGTTTTCCGGCAGGCTTTATGACAGAATATCTTTATAATTCCGGTTCAACAGGACAAAGTCAGTGAAAATTGTTGTTGATGAAAATATGCCGTATGCCCGCGAACTGTTCAGCCGGCTCGGCGATGTGATTGCAGTGCCAGGACGAACAGTCTCTTCAGCAGAACTGCGGAGTGCAGATGCATTGATGGTTCGTTCGGTCACCCGGGTGAATCACTCGTTGTTGGAAGGGACCCCGGTACGTTTTGTCGGTACCGCGACAGCGGGTCAGGATCATATCAACACTGCGGATTTACAGGCACAGGGTGTGGCTTTTTCTGCCGCGCCAGGTTGTAACGCTATTGCGGTGGTTGAATATGTGTTCTCAGCACTGCTCGCCCTGGCCGAACGAGACGGCTTCCTGTTGACGGATCGTACTGTTGGTATTGTCGGGGCCGGTAATGTCGGTGGGCGGTTACAGCGCCGACTGGAAGCGGCTGGCATTAAAACGCTGATTTGCGATCCACCTCGCGCTGATCGTGGTGATGAAGGTGAATTTCATTCGCTGGAAACACTGGTCCATGAAGCGGATGTTCTGACCTTCCACACGCCATTATTCAAAGACGGACCTTATAAAACTCTGCACCTGGCAGATCAGGCGCTGCTGGAACAACTCACTGAAGGTACCATTTTGATTAATGCCTGCCGTGGTCCGGTAGTAGATAACCAGGCACTGTTGACTGTTCTGGAGAACCGCCAGGACCTCTCGGTGGTACTGGATGTCTGGGAACCCGAGCCTGAGTTGTCGTTAGCGTTGCTGGACAAGGTGGATATCGCAACGGCACATATTGCCGGCTATACCCTGGAAGGGAAAGCCCGCGGAACTACCCAGGTTTTTGAAGCATGGTCAGCCTTTATCGGTCAGCCACAACAGGTCCCCTTAGCTGAGTTACTGCCTGTCCCGGATATTCGCCAGCTGACCCTGCGGGGAGAATGTGATCAGGCAATGCTAAAACGTCTGGCACATCTGGTGTATGATGTGCGCCGTGATGATGCCTTGTTACGTGCAGTTGCTGATAAGCCAGGGGAGTTTGACCGCCTGCGTAAGCAGTATTGGGAACGCCGGGAATGGTCCTCTTTACAGGTGGATTGCGACAATGCAGACACCGCAGAAAAACTACGCTTACTGGGTTTTAATGCAAAGTTTACCGGTAATTGCTGAGTTTTTTGGCTATCACTACCTCTTGTTCAGGCGGTGGATCTCACCGCTTTATTTTTTGTTTTCTGGAGTAAACCAACATGTCTGACGGCTGGAATATCGCTCTCTTAGGAGCCACTGGTGCAGTGGGAAGTGCTGTACTGGAGTTGTTGACGGAGCGTCAGTTCCCGGTTGGTGAGTTATTCTTATTAGCCAGCGAAAACAGTGCCGGAGAGTCGGTGCGGGTGGATGGAAAAAACCATCTGGTACGTTCTGCAACAGACTTTGACTGGGCACAGGCGCAGCTGGCGTTTTTTGTGGCCGGCAGTGAAGCCTCTGCACAATATGCTGAGCAGGCAGCCAGCGCCGGGTGTCTGGTCATTGACAGTAGCCCTTTGTTTGCCCTGGAGCCAGATGTACCGCTGGTTATCGCTGAGGTTAATCCTCAGGTATTAGCCGATTACCGAAACCGTAATATCGTCAGCGTGGCGGATAATCTGGTCAGCCAGTTATTATGTGCGATTAAGCCACTGGCGGATGCGGCAGGGGTCGGTCGTATACAGGTCACTAACCTGCTATCGGTCTCCAGTCACGGTAAAGCCGCGGTGGACGGGTTGGCAGGGGAAAGTGCTCGTTTGCTTAATGGCGTACCGATTGATGAACATTATTTTGGCCGACAACTGGCGTTTAACCTGCTGCCGTTAGTGCCGGATGAGCAGGGGAGTGTGGCGGCAGATCGCCGGCTGGTGGATCAGGTTCGAAAAATCCTGCAGGACGAAGGGTTGCCGGTGTCGGTCAGTTCCGTCCAGGCCCCCGTGTTTTATGGTAATGCTCAGAGCGTACAGCTGGAATGTCTCAGACCTTACTCGGCGGACGAAGCTCGCAATGATCTGGCAATGTCCGGAGATATTCTGCTGAGCGATGAGGGTGAGTTTCCGACCCCAGTGAGTGATGCGACCGGAAGCGGTCAGTTGTGCATTGGATCGTTACATAACGATTACGGGATCCCTGAACAACTGCAATTCTGGTCAGTGGCCGACAATATTCGTTTCGGCGGAGCACTAATGGCAGTGAAAGTTGCTGAACGGCTGGTGCAGGAGTATCTGTAACCATGTCTGAAGTGAAGACACGTAAGCTGGCGCTGGGTATCGAATATGACGGTAGCAGTTATTACGGCTGGCAGCGCCAGCCAGAGGTCCGCAGTGTGCAGGGATATCTGGAGCGGGCATTAACTACCGTAGCTAACCATGAGGTTAACGTCTTTTGTGCCGGCCGTACTGATGCGGGTGTTCATGGCACCGGTCAGGTGGTTCATTTTGAAACCAGTGTACAGCGGCCGGACAGTGCCTGGACTTTGGGGGTGAATGCTAATTTACCCAAAGACATTGCGGTACGCTGGGTGAAAGAAGTGGCCGATGATTTCCATGCCCGGTTCAGTGCGACTGCACGGCGCTATCGCTATATTATTTATAATCAGCGATTGCGCCCGGCAATCCTCGGTCAGGGAATCACTCACTTTTATCATCCGCTGGATGAGGCTGCTATGCACCGTGCAGCGCAGAGCTTATTAGGCGAAAATGATTTTACTTCATTCCGTGCGGTACATTGCCAGTCCAAAACCCCGTGGAGAAACATCAGTCATATTCATGTGTGGCGCCAGGGGGCCTTTGTGATTGTCGATATTAAAGCCAATGCATTTGTACATCATATGGTGCGCAATATCGTCGGCAGTCTGCTTGAAGTAGGTTGTGGTAACCAGCAGGAGTCATGGATGGCGGAATTACTGGCAGCAAAAGACCGTAAACTGGCGGCAGCTACAGCCAGGGCGGAAGGTTTATATCTGGTCTCGGTGGATTATCCGGCTAAGTTCGAACTGCCGGATGTCGAGCCTGGTCCGTTATTTCTGACCGGCGATGATTTATTCTCAGGTAAAGGATAAGCATTCATGGAGTACATCCATTTTATTATTGATTTTATTCTGCACATCGATGTTCATCTGGCACGGTTGGTCGCGGATTACGGAGTCTGGGTTTATGCCATTTTGTTCCTGATCATTTTTTGTGAAACAGGTCTGGTGGTGACTCCGTTCCTGCCGGGTGACTCCCTGCTATTTGTAGGGGGGGCTCTGGCGGCACTCCCTGGCAATGATTTAAATATTCATTTGCTTGCGCTGTGTATTGTTGTGGCTGCTATTGCAGGAGATGCAGTTAATTACACCATCGGGCGGTTGTTTGGCGGTAAACTGTTCAGCCGGGAAGATTCAAAGATCTTTCGCCGTAGCTATCTGGATAAGACCCACGCATTTTATGCAAAGCACGGTGGCAAAACGATTATCCTGGCGCGTTTTATCCCGATCATTCGGACGTTCGCGCCGTTTGTGGCCGGAATGGGTAAAATGTCTTACCGCCACTTTGCATTGTTTAACATCGCCGGGGCGATTGCCTGGGTAGTATTGTTCAGCTATGCCGGTTACCTGTTTGGTGATTTACCGGTGGTGCAGAAGAATCTTAATTTGCTGATTGTTGCTATTATTGTTATTTCGGTCTTGCCCGGCATTATCGAAGTCTTGCGGCATCGCAGACAGGCAGCACGGAAAAATTAGTTTTTCCTGCAGGCCTCAGACGGTTAAACCAGATTTTTATCCACAGTGTGGGCGGGTTGTGGTTTAATGGGCGTCATTTACCGGCTGTTGGATAAAAATTCAGCAGAAATAAAACAACTGGATAACCCAGGTTCAAACAGAAAGGTCATCAATGAGCTGGATTGAACGCATTCTTAATAAAAGTAATGTTACCCCAACGCGTAAAGCGAGTATTCCTGAAGGGGTTTGGACGAAATGTGATAGCTGTGGCCAGGTGCTCTATCGCGCGGAGTTAGAACGGAATCTTGAAGTCTGCCCTAAATGCGATCATCACATGCGTATGCATGCCCGTGATCGTTTAGCGTCATTTATGGACCAGGGGACGACAGTTGAACTGGGCAGTGAGCTGGAACCTAAAGATGTTCTGAAGTTCCGCGACCAGAAAAAATACAAAGATCGTCTGTTGGCCGCACAGAAAAGTACCGGCGAGAAAGATGCACTGATCGTCATGAAAGGTGAGTTGCATGGTATGCCAGTAGTGGCTGCCGCGTTTGAATTTTCCTTTATGGGCGGGTCAATGGGCTCAGTAGTGGGAGCGCGTTTTATTCGTGCAGCAGAGCAGGCTCTGGAAGATAATTGTCCTCTGATCTGTTTCTCTGCCAGTGGTGGCGCGCGTATGCAGGAAGCATTGATGTCGCTGATGCAGATGGCTAAAACCAGTGCTGCGTTGGCCAAACTGCGTGAGCGCGGGCTGCCGTACATTTCGGTACTCACCGATCCTACTATGGGTGGAGTTTCTGCCAGTTTTGCGATGCTGGGCGATTTAAATGTTGCTGAACCCAAAGCACTGATTGGTTTTGCCGGCCCGCGGGTTATCGAACAGACGGTTCGTGAAAAATTACCCCCTGGCTTCCAGCGCAGTGAGTTTTTGATTGAGAAAGGGGCGATTGATATGATTATTCGTCGTCCTGAAATCCGTTTCAAAATCGCCGGATTACTGGCAAAAATGATGAATCTGCCGGCACCTTTGCATGACGGTATTCAGTCCGAACCTGAGACTGAAACGGAGCATGACGAGACCTGACAGTAATGATAAAGACGCTTTAGGGCGTCTTTTATTTATGCACTGTAATGATATCAACGGGACACATGGAAAATCTTCACCTACCGCAGGCCACGTCTCCTCTTGCTACGTGGCTGACTTATCTGGAAAACCTGCACAGCCAGGCGATTGACCTGGGCCTTGAGCGTGTACGTCGTGTAGCCTCTGCGCTTAATTTGTTAAAGCCGGCCCCCTTTGTTTTCACGGTGGCCGGCACCAACGGTAAAGGGACCACCTGCCGTACTCTTGAAACATTACTTATCGCAGCGGGTTACCGCGTTGGTGTGTATAGCTCACCCCACCTGGTTCGGTATACCGAACGGGTACGTATTCAGTCTCAGGAACTCAGTGAGGCAGAGCATACTGCCAGTTTCGCTTTTCTTAATCAGGGGCGTGGTGAAACTTCACTGACCTACTTTGAATTCAGTACCCTCTCGGCTTTATACCTGTTTCGCGAAGCGAATCTGGATGTGGTTATCCTTGAGGTAGGGCTCGGGGGACGCCTGGATGCTACCAATATCGTGGATGCTGATGTGGCGGTGGTGACCAGCATTGCCCTGGATCATACCGACTGGTTAGGACCAGACCGTGAGAGTATTGGCCGGGAGAAAGCCGGTATTTTCCGCCAGGGCAAACCCGCCGTGGTCGGAGATCCGGACATGCCAGCGTCTGTTGGCCGCGTTGCGGCAGATAAAGGTGCTGTCCTGCTGCAACGGGATCACCAGTGGTCCTATCATGAAAAGGGAGTTGTCTGGGATTTCCGTGACATCCAGGGAGAACTACAGCAGTTGCCGGTACCGAAGGTGCCACTACCGAATGCCGCCACTGCGCTGGCCGCATTGAGGGTATCGGGATTACAGGTCAGCGAAGCTTGTATCCGCGAGAATTTACCTAATGCTGAATTGCCAGGGCGCTTTCAGACCATCAGCGAATCTCCGCGGGTGATTCTGGATGTGGCTCATAATCCTCATGCAGCTGCCTACCTGGCATCGAGATTAGCGACTTTACCTGAGACTGGTAAGGTGCATGCGGTGGTGGGAATGCTGCATGATAAAGATATTGCCGGAACACTGGCTGAACTTATCAGTCAGGTGGATTACTGGTATTGCGCGCCGCTTGAAGGTCCACGCGGAGCCAGTGCTGAAGAATTAGTCGTCCATTTACCACAGGCGGCCAGTTTCGCCTCGGTAGACGAAGCGTGGCATGCAGCAAAGCTGCAGGCTGACGCGCAGGATATCATTCTGGTTTGCGGCTCCTTCCATACGGTAGCGCATGTGATGACGTCTATCTCAGGGGAGAGAGGAAGTGGCGAGTAAATTTCAGAATCGTTTAGTGGGTACCGTCATTCTGGTGGCTATCGGGGTTATTGTATTACCCGGGCTGCTCGACGGTAAGAAGAAACATTATAAAGAGGAATTCGCAGCAATCCCTCTGGTGCCTAAGCCGGGCGACCAGCAGGATAATGATCTGGTACCCCCGGTGACGCAACCACTCACCGGGCATACCACAACGGCTCCGGGTACGGCAACGACGCCACCTGGCGGTGAAAACACCGATACTGACACCCCGGTTAACAGCGCTAATACCACCGGGCAGAGCAGTGCAAACACGCAGCCTCCGTCACAACAGACGCAGCAGCAGGCGCAGAATGATGCTGCTGCACGGCAACAGGAAGAGGCTCGCCAGAAGCAGGCACAACAGGCACGTCAACAGGCTGAACGTGAAGCCAGTCAGGCTCAGGCACGTGCTCAGCGCATGGCCAGTGAAGCGGCAGCCAAAGCTAAAGCGAAACAGGCTCAGGCCGAAAAAGAACGTCAGCGCGCACTGGAAGCACTGAATGATCAGCCTGCAACACAGCCCTCTGCCCCTGCGGCGGAAACGAAGGCGGATGCACCGACCGGTCAGGCTTATGTTATCCAGCTTGGAGCACTGAAAAATGCGGCTAAAGTGACTGAAATTGTGACAGAGCTAAGGGCGTCAGGTTTCCGGGCTTACTCGATACCAGCGACACCCGTTCAGGGCCAGATCAATCGCATACAGGTAGGGCCAGACAATTCGAAAAGTCGCCTGCAATCGCAGATTGAACAGTTGAAAAGTAAAACCGGCCTGAGTGGAGTTGTCAGGCCATATACCGTGCGGTAATGGCAGCCTTTCGTTACACTGTCAGATCGCGTTTTCAATAATACTTATGAAAATCAGCCTGTTACTTAGCTGAACTTACAGGGGCAATGAAACGAAATTTTCATTGCCCTTTTTCTCTGCAGTCGGGGGAAAACGGTACGCAAACGTTTTCTTTTTCTGTTAAAATGCGCCCCGAACAGATTGCAGAAGGGATCACTGTTGCACCGGAAGAGCTCATGAACTGGATTGATTACGTCATAATCGGGATTGTCGGATTTTCGGCTTTAGTTAGTCTGATCAGAGGATTTGTGCGGGAAGCCTTATCTTTAGTCACCTGGGGATGTGCTTTTTTTGTTGCCAGCCACTATTTTTCTTATCTGGCAGTCTGGTTCACCGGGTTTGAAGAACCCATGGTACGTAATGGTGTAGCAATAGCCGCGCTGTTTATTGCGACGCTGATTGTCGGGGCGATTGTCAATTATGTGATTGGATCGCTGGTTGAAAAAACCGGACTGTCGGGTACTGACCGTGTACTGGGTGTTTGTTTCGGAGCATTACGAGGGGTGTTGATTGTTTCAGCTATCCTGTTTTTTCTTGATACATTCACCGGGTTTTCTAAAAGTACGGACTGGTCACAATCGCAGCTGGTTCCGCAATTCAGCTACATCATCAGATGGTTTTTTGACTATTTACAGAGCACGTCGAGTTTTTTACCCCGGTCATAAGGCAGGGGAGATACGGCTTTAATGAGGAAATGACAACATGTGCGGTATTGTCGGTATCACCGGGTTTCTGCCGGTCAACCAGTCTATTTACGATGCATTAACGGTATTACAGCACCGCGGCCAGGACGCGGCGGGGATCTGCACCATTGATGCGATGAACTGCTTCCGCCTGCGGAAAGCAAACGGACTGGTGAGCGATGTGTTTGAAGCACGTCATATGCAGCGCTTACAGGGGAATATGGGGATTGGCCATGTTCGTTACCCGACAGCAGGAAGCTCAAGTGCCTCTGAAGCCCAGCCTTTTTACGTTAACTCTCCTTACGGTATTACGCTGGCACACAACGGAAATCTGACCAATGCTCATGAACTGCGCTCACGTTTATTTGAGTATGGCCGTCGTCATGTGAATACCACCTCAGACTCTGAAGTGCTGTTGAATGTTTTTGCCCAGGAACTCGACCGTTTTCAGGTCTATCCGTTGACGGCAGAAAATATTTTTGCCGCCGTAGAATCACTACATACTCTGGTCCGCGGGGCCTATGCAGTGGTATCGATGATTATTGGCCACGGTATGGTCGCTTTCCGTGACCCGAATGGCATTCGTCCTTTGGTTCTGGGTAAACGTGTATTGCCGGATGAACGCACTGAATATATGGTTGCGTCTGAAAGTGTTGCCCTGGACACCTTAGGCTTTGAATTTATACGCGATGTGGCACCGGGTGAAGCCGTTTATATCACCGAGCAGGGTGAACTTTCTACCCGGCAGTGCGCAGCGAACCCGAAAAGCCATCCGTGCTTGTTTGAGTACGTTTATTTCGCGCGTCCTGACTCATTTATCGATAAAATTTCGGTGTACAGTGCCCGTGTTCGTATGGGGACTAAACTGGGTGAGAAGATTGCCCGTGAGTGGGAAGACCTGGATATTGATGTGGTTATTCCAATCCCGGAAACCTCTACCGATGTCGCATTGGAAATTGCCCGTATTCTGGATAAACCTTATCGCCAGGGGTTCGTTAAAAACCGTTATGTCGGCCGGACCTTTATTATGCCCGGACAGCAGATGCGTCGCAGTGCGGTTCGACGTAAGCTGAATGCAAACCGTGCCGAATTCCGTGATAAGAATGTGTTGCTGGTTGATGACTCCATTGTCCGTGGCACCACTTCTGAGCAGATAATTGAAATGGCCCGTGAAGCCGGAGCGAAGAAAGTGTATCTGGCTTCAGCGGCACCGGAAGTGCGTTTCCCTAACGTCTATGGCATCGATATGCCCAGTGTTACCGAACTGATTGCTCACGGACGTGAAGTTGATGAAATCTGCCACCTGATTAAAGCGGATGCGTTAATTTTCCAGGATCTGAATGATCTTATCGACGCCGTACGTGAAGAAAATCCGGATATCACAGAGTTTGACTGCTCGGTGTTTGATGGAATCTATGTCACCAAAGATGTTGATCAAGGTTATCTGGATTATTTACAGTCACTGCGCAACGATGATGCTCAGGCGATTGCCAGACAAAATGAAGTCGAAAATCTGGAATTGCATAACGAAGGTTAAACTTCTCGTAATGACATAAAAAACACAGGGCGGATTTTCCGCCCTGTGTTTTTTGGAATTCTGTTCGCCTCAATGCCCCGTCACACGTTATTATGCTGGTTTTTAGTGCACCTCCCGGAGCAGGTTATGAAAAGACTCATTGTTGGTTTATCAGGAGCCAGCGGCGTTATTTACGGTATTCGTCTGTTAGAGGTACTGAAAGATCTGCCTCAGGTGGAAACCCATTTAGTCATGAGTCAGTCTGCCCGTCAGACACTAGCCATGGAAAGTGATATCAGCGTGCGGGAAGTTCAGGCGCTGGCAGATGTGGTGCACGATAATCGTGATATAGGCGCCAGTATCTCTTCCGGTTCATTTAAGACTGATGGTATGGCCCTGCTGCCTTGTTCAATGAAGACATTGTCAGGAATTGTGCACAGCTACAGTGACAATTTGCTGACCAGGGCGGCGGATGTGGTTCTGAAAGAGCGGCGGACACTGGTACTCGGTGTACGTGAAACGCCTTTACACCTGGGGCACCTGAGAATGATGACGACCGCCGCAGAGATGGGGGCGATTATTATGCCGCCGGTGCCTGCGTTTTATCATCGCCCGCAAAATGTCATGGATATCGTCGACCAGACAGTTAACCGGATTATTGACCAGTTTAACATTGAGCTGCCTGAGGACTTATTTGCCCGCTGGCAGGGCAAGAGCTAAACCCGGCACGCACTAAAATGATTCATTGCCCGGCAATGGCACCAAAATGGTGCCTTTTGTGCATTTTGGTGGTGCATTTCTGCCGGCAACCAGTCACAGAGCTTTGTCAGGAAGGTGTTTAATCCGCGACAAAATAAAGTATTGGTCGGTTCCGGCCTTTTTCAGGTAAGGTGATGCTGCCTGGCACGAAAAGTGCTAAATAATTTGTGAACACACAACATTCATTACTCAACACTATAAAAAATATCAACCTGAGGGCAGTCTATGAAAAAGCGAGTATTAGCTCTTTCTCTAATGTTGGCAATTTCCAGCGTTGGCAGTGTATTTGCGGCAATTCCCAAAACGCTGCGTATCGGAACCGACCCAACGTATCCGCCCTTTGAGTCAAAAGATTCCAGTGGCAAACTGGTGGGTTTTGACATTGATCTGACAAACGAAATTTGTGCGCGTATCCACACTAAGTGTACCTATGTGGAAGGTGACTTTGACGGACTGATCCCGTCACTGCAGGCCAATAAAATTGATGCCATCATTTCCTCGTTATCTATCACTGAGAAACGTGAGAAACAGATCGCGTTTTCAGAAAAACTGTATGCGGCGAACTCCCGACTGGTGGCGGTGAAAGGTTCTACCCTGCAGCCGACACTTGCATCGCTGAAAGGTAAAAGTATTGGGGTAGAGCAGGGAACTACTCAGGAAACCTATGCTAACGAATACTGGCGTCCACAGGGAGTCAATGTTGTTTCTTATTCCGGACAGGACCAGGTGTATCAGGATCTGCATGCCGGACGTATCGATGCTGCTTTCCAGGATGAAGTACAGGCCGGAGAAGGCTTCCTGAAAAGCCCTGTAGGAAAGGGTTATGCCTTTGCGGGTCCTGCGGTTAAAGACGATAAAATCTTTGGTGTGGGAACCGGAATGGGAATGCGCAAAAGTGACACAGAGCTGAAGGCTGCGGTGGATAAAGCTTTCGAGTCTATGCGTAAGGATGGAACTTACGACAAACTGGCGAAAAAATATTTCGACTTTAATGTCTACGGCGATTAATTCGCCGCGAGCTGCCCGCAGCCAGTTGCGGGCAGTGGTTGTCTCTTTTGTTGCAGGAATTGTTTAATGCTCTATGGATATACCGACGTCATTATGAAAGGCGCGCTGGTAACGATTGAACTGGCAATCAGTTCTGTGGTTCTGGCGGTTATTTTGGGACTGATAGGCGCCGGAGCCAAACTTTCAAAAAGCACAATCTTACGATCTGTGTTCGGTTTATATACCACCATTATTCGTGGTATCCCCGATCTGGTATTGATGCTGCTTATCTATTACGGCCTGCAGATTGCTCTTAATCAGTTTACAGACCTGATGGGTTGGGAACAGATTGATATCGATCCCATGGCGGCCGGGATTATCACCATCGGCTTTATCTACGGCGCTTATTTTACCGAGACGTTCCGTGGGGCTTTCCTGTCGGTCCCTAAAGGACAGACGGAAGCAGCTACGGCTTATGGCATGACCAGTTCTCAGGTATTTCGTCGGGTGTTATTCCCATTGATGATGCGTTTCGCACTGCCTGCCATTGGTAACAACTGGCAGGTTATTCTAAAAGCGACGGCATTAGTGTCATTACTTGGCCTGGAAGATGTGATTAAAGCGACGCAACTGGCAGGTAAAAGCACCTGGCAGCCGTTCTACTTCGCGATTGTCGCCGGAGTCATCTATCTGTTCTTTACCACAGTCTCCAATGGTGTGTTGTGGTGGCTGGAACGCCGCTATTCAGTTGGGGTGAAAAAGGCCGAATTATGATTGATATTATTCACGACTATTGGCAGTCATTGCTATGGACGGATGGCTACCGGTTTACCGGCGTAGCGGTAACACTCTGGCTGTTAATTTTGTCAGTAGTGATTGGTGGAGTGATGGCTGTCATACTGGCCATTGCCCGCGTATCATCTAACCGCTTTATTAGTACTCCGGTATGGATCTTTACCTATGTTTTTCGTGGTACACCCTTGTATGTACAGCTACTGGTGTTTTACACCGGAATGTATACCCTGGAAGTGGTGAAAGGCAATGAGTTGCTGAATGCCTTCTTCCGTAGCGGTATGAACTGTACCTTACTGGCCTTTGCACTAAATACCTGCGCTTACACCACCGAGGTGTTTGCCGGAGCTATTCGTTCTGTACCACACGGTGAAATTGAAGCCGCGCGGGCTTATGGTTTTTCCCGTTTCAAAATGTATCGTTGTATTATTCTTCCTGCAGCGCTGCGTATTGCACTGCCGGCATACAGTAACGAAGTTATACTGATGTTGCACTCCACATCACTGGCGTTTACCGCCACGGTGCCCGACGTTCTGAAAATAGCCAGAGATATTAATGCCGCGACATATCAGCCTTTTACTGCGTTTGGTATTGCTGCGATTATTTATCTGGTCATTTCTTATGGTCTGATTACGCTGTTCCGTATGGCCGAGCGTCGCTGGCTGCCACATGTTAAATCCTGATCCCGCTGAGTAAAAATATGGCTGAAATAAAATTAAGTGTGACAGAACTCCACAAACGTTATGGAGAACATGAGGTTCTCAAGGGAGTTTCATTACAGGCTGCGGCTGGTGATGTGATTAGTATTATCGGATCTTCCGGGTCCGGTAAGAGTACGTTTTTACGCTGTATTAATTTTCTGGAAAAACCCAGCGAAGGCACCATTGCGCTGAATAAAGAAAATATTAATCTGGTGCGTGACAAAGATGGCCAGCTTAAAGTGGCCGACAAAGAACAATTGCGGAAATTACGTACCCGCCTGACCATGGTGTTCCAGCACTTCAACCTGTGGAGCCACATGACAGTACTGGATAACGTGATGGAAGCTCCGGTTCATGTTCTGGGAATCAGCAAGCAGGAAGCCCGTGAGCGGGCAATTAAGTACCTGGATAAAGTCGGTATTGATGAGCGGGCACGGGCGAAATATCCGGTACATCTGTCCGGTGGTCAACAACAGCGCGTATCCATTGCCAGGGCGCTGGCGATGGAGCCTGAAGTTCTGTTGTTCGATGAACCGACATCTGCGCTTGACCCTGAACTGGTGGGCGAAGTGCTGCGAATTATGCAGCAACTTGCAGAAGAGGGGAAAACCATGGTGGTGGTTACCCATGAGATGGAGTTTGCCCGCCACGTCTCTAACCATGTTATTTTCCTGCATCAGGGGAAAATTGAAGAGCAGGGTCATCCGGAGACGGTATTCAGTCAGCCGAAAAGCCCGCGTCTTCAGCAGTTTCTTTCCGGCGCATTAAAATAACCACTTCCCTGCCTGTATCACTATCTGTGGTACAGGCAGGAGTATATTCAGCAGGAGTTGCTGCACAGACTATCGCTTCTCAGGCGATGAAACAGTCAGCAATTGCCTTCCTGCTAAAAATTCTGTAAACAGATATTTATCGTCACGCGTAGCGAGAACTGTTTATGTCTTCTCCCGGATTAATTTTGTGGTCTGACTCAGGATTTCATAGTCCTTATGCCATGTCGGTGTATGTCTGCATGCAGGAGAAAGGGCTGCGCTTTAGCGTAAATACGCTGAATCTGGAACAGAACCAGCATACCCGCCCGGAGCTGTCTTCGTTGTTGCTGACAGGGCGAGTCCCTTGTCTGCAACATGATGGGTTTACACTGTCTGAATCTTCAGCTATCGCTGAGTACCTCGACGAGACATTCCCTGCACCAGACTATCCACGAGTTTATCCGTCTCATCATCAGCAAAAAGCAATGGCCAGACAGGTCCAGGCCTGGTTACGCAGTGATTTTCTGGCATTGCGTACGGAGCGGCCAACCGATGTTATTTTTTCCGGACGAAAATACCCGCCGTTGTCTGCTGCGGGGGAACGTGATGTAAAAAAACTGATCAGTGGTGCTTCTCAGCTGATAGGGCAACATTCTTCGTTGTTTGGTCAATGGTCAGTGGCTGACTGTGATTTAGCCGTGATGCTTAACCGACTGACAAAGCACGGTGATCCTTTGCCGGAAAGACTTCAGGAGTATGCAGCATTTCAGTGGCAACGAGCGTCGATACAGTTGTGGGTGAATGAAGCGGTAAAGCTAAATAACAAATAAACCGGCGATGGGCAGAGTAATATTTAACATTAACTTTACGTCCATTGTAATAATTGTCTGATAATATTAGATACTGTGAGTATCTGCGAGATAAAAGGGTTACGGATGGTGGAGCAAATTCCTGAAGACGGTATTGAGTGGGTTGATATCGTAAGTGAAGATGATGAAGTCGTCAAAACAGCCAGTCGTGCGCAAATGCGTGCAGAGTGTCTCCGTCATCGGGCAACCTATATCGTGGTGCATGATGGAATGGGGCGAATTCTGGTTCAGCGTCGTACAGAGATTAAAGATTTTATGCCGGGGAAGCTGGACGCTACCGCGGGTGGCGTAGTGCAGTCAGGTGAAGATTTGCTGATCTCTGCACGGCGTGAAGCTGAGGAAGAACTTGGCATTGCGGATGTGCCTTTTGCTGAACACGGCAAATTCTACTTTGAGGATCAGCACTGTCGTGTCTGGGGTTCATTATTCAGTTGTGTGTGCCACGGCCCCTTTGCGATGCAGGAAAGCGAAGTCGCAGAAATCTTCTGGATGACACCAGAAGAAATTACTGTACGTTGTGATGAGTTTACCGACGACTCACTGAAAGCCTTATCTTTATGGATGAGTCGGAACAGCGAAGCCCGTCGCGCATCTAACGAAATTCAGTCCTGATCCCTCCTGGATTGAGTGCCGAAAAGTCAGCAGGCGGGCATTATGCCCGCCTGTTCTGTTGATACCTCAAAACTGTTATTGGTGAGTTTCGGCCTGTTTTGACTGGATGGCAGTCAACGCGATGGTATAGACGATGTCATCTACTAAGGCACCACGCGACAGGTCATTCACTGGTTTACGCATTCCCTGTAACATCGGTCCGATAGAGATCAGATTCGCCGAGCGCTGAACTGCCTTATAGGTAGTATTTCCGGTATTCAGATCGGGGAAGATAAACACAGTCGCACGCCCGGCGACCACTGACTCAGGGGCTTTAGATTTCGCCACATCTTCCATTATCGCCGCGTCGTACTGTAAGGGGCCATCGATGATTAAGTCCGGGCGTTTCTCTTTGGCCAGGCGAGTGGCCTCCCTGACTTTTTCAACATCACTGCCTGCGCCTGAATTCCCGGTTGAATAAGAGATCATTGCCACTCTCGGCTCTATGCCAAAGGCTGTGGCTGAGTCTGCAGACTGAATCGCGATTTCGGCCAGTTGTTCGGCAGTTGGGTCCGGGTTAATGGCACAGTCGCCGTACACCAGCACCTGTTCCGGCAGCAGCATAAAGAACACAGAGGAGACCAGTGAGCTGTTAGGTGCAGTCTTAATCAGTTGCAGAGGGGGACGGATGGTGTTTGCGGTGGTATGAACTGCCCCGGAAACCAGACCGTCCACTTCGTTTTTCTCCAGCATCAGTGTTCCGAGAACGACATTATCTTCCAACTGTTCTCTGGCGACAATTTCTGTCATACCCTTACTCTTACGCAGTTCAACCAGCCTTGCCACATAATCTTCACGTACTTTCAGGGGGTCGATGACTTCGATCCCTTTGCCAAGGGTGACGCCCTGGGTGGCCGCTACGCGATGAATTTCATCCGGAGAACCCAACAGGATACAGGTGGCAATCCCACGAGCTGCACAGATGGCAGCCGCTTTGACTGTTCTCGGCTCATCCCCTTCCGGCAGGACAATGCGTTTAGCTGCCTGACGGGCCAGTTCTGTCAACTGATAACGGAATGCCGGAGGTGACAGCAGACGGTTCCCGGCAGAGGCACCACTGAGTGAGTTCACCCAATCGGTATCGATATAACTTGCCACATACTCCTGAATTTTTTCAATTCGCTGAGTATCATCGATAGGAACTTCCAGATTAAAACTCTGCAAATTAAGCGAGGTTTGCCAGGTGTTAGTATTCACGGTAAAAACGGGGAGTCCGGTTTGTAGTGCCCGTGAGCAGAGGGCCTGGATCGGCGGATCAATTTCATAACCGCCGGTCAGTAAAATAGCCCCAATTTCTACACCGTTCATTGCTGCAAGGCAGGCCGAAACCAATACATCCGGCCGGTCTGCCGATGTCACCAGCAGAGAACCCGGGCGAAACAACTCCAGCATATGTGGCAGGCTGCGGGCACAGAAGGTGACTGACTGAATACGCCGGGTATGAATATCACCCTCGTTAACCACCCTGGCGTTCAGATGACGACACATATCAATGGCCCGGGTGGCTATCAGGTCAAAACTCCAGGGGATACATCCGAGTACCGGTAACGGACTGCTTTCACGAAGTTTGGTGGTATCCAGACTGGCAATACTCGCTTCGGTGGAATCTTCAAAAATTTCAGAAAGGTCAGGGCGGGTCCGACCTTGATCATCGACCGGAGCATTGAGTTTGTTAATGATGATGCCTGAAATGTTTTTATTTTTCTTACCACCGAAACTGCTCTGAATAATTTCGATACGTTCTCTGAACTGGGCGGCGGTATCGTTGCCGGGGGACATCACAAAGATGATTTCGGCATTCAGAGTTCGGGCAATTTCATAGTTCAGAGCATTCGCGAATTCATGCTTACGGGTAGGGACGAGACCTTCGACTAATACCACCTCAGCATCACGGGCGTTCTCGTGATAACGGGCGATAATCTCTTCCATTAATACATCCTGCTGATTAGAGCCCAACAGATTTTCGACGTAAGACATACGAAGGGGTTCTGCAGCAGGAATCACCGAGTTATGACGAATAATAGCCGTGGTGTGATCTTCTGCATCGTTGTTGGAACGAGGCTGCGCTATAGGTTTAAAGATGCTAAGGCGCATCCCTTTTCGTTCCATAGCACGGATAACACCGAGACTGACGCTGGTCAGACCGACACTGGTGCCGGTAGGAATTAGCATAATTGTGCGGGACACAATCGACCTCTCTTTTTTTATTCGGTCCTAAAACAACACCGCCAGCCTTAGCTGACGGTGGGGGATAAATCAGGCTGTCAGTCTTGCCGCATCCCGGGCAATGACGAGTTCTTCATTGGTTGGAATAACCAGTACCGGGCGGGTTCCGGGTTGATTGATAAAGCCGGATTCGCCGAAACGTGCTGCCAGGTTGCTGTCATCATCCACTGCCATGTTCAGTAAGGCCAGTTTTTTCAGTGTCAGTTCCCGAACTTTGGCCGCATTTTCGCCAATTCCGCCGGTGAACACGACAGCATCCAGCCGGCCGTCCATCAGGGATGTATAGGCACCAATGTATTTTGCCAGACGATGACAGAAGACGTCCATGGCACGCCGGGCATTCTCCAGTGTCAGGTAATTATCTTCCACATAACGGCAATCGCTGGTGGTTTCGGTCAGACCCAGCAGACCGGACTCTTTAGTCAGCATGTGGTTGATCTGTTCTGTGTTCATCCCCAGATTATCGTGCAGGAAGAAAATGATAGCCGGATCAATATCACCACAGCGGGTACCCATCACCAGGCCCTCCAGCGGGGTTAATCCCATTGAGGTATCCACAGACTTGCCATCGCGGATGGCTGTGACCGATCCACCATTACCAAGATGACAGGTGATAACGTTGAGTGTTTCCACCGGTTTTTCCAGCATCCGGGCCGCTTCACGCGATACGTAATAGTGGCTGGTACCATGAGCGCCATAACGGCGAATGCCATGCTGTTTGTAGAGTTTATACGGGAGAGCGTAAAGATAAGACTCCTCAGGCATTGTCTGGTGGAAAGCGGTATCAAATACCGCTACATTTTTACTGGAAAGATGTGGAAAGTTTTTCAGTGCTTCTCTAATGCCTATAAGATGAGCCGGATTATGTAACGGGGCAAAATTAGAAGACTTGCGGATTTCCTCAATGACCTGGTCATTGATAATCACCGATTCTGTCAGGCTCTCACCGCCGTGGACGACCCGGTGCCCGATAGCAACAATTTTATCTGAAAGTTCAGGTTGCTGATGCAGGATAGTGTGGACAATAAAATCGAGGGCTTCACTATGGGCAGCACCAGCGCCCAGTGTGGCTTCCTGTTTATTGCCGTCATGTTTCCACTTTATCCTGGCTTCCGGCAAATTGAAGCATTCAGCCAGTCCTGAAAGATATTCATCCCCGCTTTCAGGATCTATGATGGCAAACTTCAAAGAAGAACTGCCGCAGTTAAGAACCAGGACTAACTTACTCGACATGGAAGCACCTATTTGTTTAAAGTGGCGATTAACAGCGCCATCAGACGTTAATGTAACCCATGAATGCAGACAGGTTTAGAATAAATACCCGGCCAGGGCAATATATTGTCCATACTCAAAAAAATCAGTGATTTCTGCGTTTTTTTTTGAGTATGTGACCATAAGTTGCCGTCTCCGGATCCACTCATTTTGGCAGAATCAGCGACTGCTCAACAGCCAACGGGTGGTTACAGCGAGCATAAATTTACCCTGGTTGATGCTCGGATTTCAAAATTTTTTGATGTTTTATTGATATAATTGAGGTGCCGTGATGAGTAATTCAGGCAACGTAAGCTGGTTTGGCGTATTGCAACGCGGGCAACACTATATGAAAACCTGGCCTGATGATAAACGTCTGAGCCCGGTGTTTCCTGAGCACCGGGTCGGTAAGGCGATACGTTTTGCTGTACGTTTTATGCCGCCGCTGGCTGTCTTCACCCTCTGCTGGCAGATTGCACTGCATGCGCAGTTGGGACCGGCGGTAGCCAGTGCCTTATTTGCCTGCAGTCTGCCATTACAGGGGCTGTGGTGGATGGGTAAACGTTCAATGAAGCCACTGCCACCGTCATTGTTGAACTGGTATCACGCCTTGCGGGAAAAACTTGCCGAGGCAGGCCAGGCCACAGCCATGCCGGAAGGGCCGCCGACCTACCAGTCTTTGGCGGATATTCTGAAACGGGCATTTCGTCAGTTGGATAAAACGTTTCTTGATGATCTGTGACAGGGCGTGGTAGCGCCTGTAGCATGGCCGTAAAAGGACGAATGTCACCAAATCTACGGCTAAATGTTGTGTATTAAGAGTAGCGATTTCGATACGGCCCGGGAAAAACAATGTTTAAAACCTTTTTGTTTGATTTAGATGGTACTTTGGTAGACTCGTTACCTGCAGTCGAGCTTGCCTGGACAGAGTGGGGACACAGACATCAGATTGATGCTCAGCAGATTCTCAACTTTATCCATGGTAAGCAGGCGATTACCTCATTGCGTCATTTTCTGGCGGGTAAACCCGACTCTCTGATCCGCGAGGAGTTTGCCTGGCTTGAACATCGCGAAGCGACACAGACTGAGGGTATTGTCCCACTACCAGGGGCTACGCAGTTGCTTGAATCCTTAAACCGTCAGCAGATTCCGTGGGCCATTGTCACTTCCGGGAGTTATCCTGTCGCGTTTGCCCGTTATCAGTGTCTTGGGTTGCCCATGCCGGAAGTTTTTATCACGGCAGAAAAAATTGCCAGGGGTAAACCAGAGCCCGACCCCTATCTGACAGGTGCACAACAGATGGGATATAGCCCACAACAATGCGTGGTGGTTGAAGATGCCAGCGCCGGGGTGATTTCAGGCCTGACGGCAGGTTGTGCGGTGGTTGCAGTGAATGCTCCTCAGGAAACGCCCGGCATTGAAAACTGTCTGCTGCGTCTGACTTCGCTCGGGCAATTATCCGTGCACCTGCAGGAAGATAACAGTTTCCGGCTCAGTAAAATGCCCTGAACTACTGTGATTACTGCCCGCGATGGAGTAACGCGGGCATTCACTGCAGCAAATTATTAGTGATAATGTTCTGAAATTTTATCCAGCGTCGTGGTGCAGCTTGCACAAAATACTTCCATAAAATCATTTACTTCTGGCATCTCATCTCTGAGTTCCGCAATCCGACTTTCCAGACCTTCTTTCACATGCTGAAATTCATCGTTATGGAAGCGCAGTTCATTTAATGCCTTGATGTATGCCGATAAAATATCAGCGGCTTTGACGATGGCTTTATAACGCGGATCGACATTTTTCTGAATGATCAATCCTGAAAAACTTTCCCGTAAATCTTCGGGCAGAGTCTCGATGCATTCCTGCTCTGCCAGGGTCTCCAGTCTCTTAAACGCTTCAGTGAATTGTGGATTGTGGTACTTGGTTTTGGAGTTAATATCCTGCAACTTGGTTTCAGAGACTTCATGGTACAAGGCGATCACCGCGGCCCTGTCTGGGTCCAGGGTGTTACCATAACGCTTATTGCCAATGACGGTCAGTAAATGGGCGATGACCGCGACCTGATGGCTATGCTCTGCGACATTCTCTTTCTGAAAACAATGCATTAATGCCCAACGTTTGATTAACGGCATCCGGGTGATCCATGCCATAAATGTACTTTGTAGTTTCATTATCTGGTTCCTTAAGCGCCGGTATCTGTAGACTTTGGCGTCAATAATAGCAGGAGTTTGTGGCTGCAGGACGCAAGACAACAGGGTGAAACAGGTGAGGGCCATGGAAAAGCAGGGGGCCGGCCCTGAAGGGCCGGACGGCAGAGCAGAGACTACTGGCGATAATGTTCCAGGAAACGGCCAAATTTTCCGATAGCCATTTCCAGGTCATCAACCCTTGGCAGAGTGACTATCCGCACATGGTCTGGCCAGGGCCAGTTAAAGGCGGTACCTTGTACCAGCAAAACTTTTTCCTGGAGCAGGAAATCCAGTACCATTTTCTGATCGTCATGAAGGTTGAACTTTTTAGGATCGATACGTGGGAACATATACAACGCCCCCTGTGGTTTCACACAACTGACCCCGGGAATATCATTAATCAGTTCCCATGCCCGATTCCGCTGTTGGTACAAACGGCCTTCCGGGACAATGAATTCGCTAATGCTCTGGTAACCACCCAATGCTGTCTGGATAGCATGCTGTGCCGGAACGTTGGCACACAGTCGCATCGAGGCCAGCATCTCCAGCCCTTCAATATAGCCTTTGGCATGCTTTTTAGGGCCGTTAAGTACCATCCATCCCTGACGGAATCCGGCAACCCGGTAGGTTTTAGATAACCCGTTAAATGTCACCGTCAGTAAATCCGGGGCAAGTGCCGCGATGGAGTGATGCTGAGCCTCATCGTAAAGAATTTTATCGTAAATCTCGTCAGCAAAAATAATCAGGTTATGTTCGCGGGCGATAGCCACGATTTCCAGCAATAATTCTTTGCTGTAAACAGCTCCGGTCGGATTATTAGGGTTAATAATTACGATCCCACGGGTGCGGGGGGTAATTTTAGCCCGGATATCCTCAAGATCAGGAAACCAGCCGGCAGACTCATCGCACAGATAATGAACGGCTTTACCACTGGACAATGAAACAGAGGCTGTCCACAGTGGATAATCCGGAGCCGGAACCAGCATTTCATCACCGGTGTTCAGCAACGCCTGCATGGATTGCAGAATTAATTCTGAGACACCATTGCCGATATAAATATCTTCTACCGTCACATCGCGCATTCCGCGTTTCTGGTAGTGCTGCATAATGGCTTTACGGGCGGAATAGAGCCCTTTTGAATCACAGTAACCCTGAGACGTGGGCAGATGTTTAATCACATCAACCAAAATTTCGTCCGGTGCTTCAAATCCGAAAGGTGCGGGATTTCCGATATTGAGTTTGAGAACTTTGTTACCTTCTTCTTCAAGGCGCTTCGCCTCTTTCAGAACCGGACCCCGGATATCGTAACAGACGTTATCAAGTTTCGCGGATTTTTCAATTTTCTGTGTCATTACAATCGCCTTGGATGGCAGAGTCCATTTGTCTGCCCTGTGAGTCATCCCTATAAATGTACTCCTCTGATTCAGCTAAAAGAAGGGTAAAGATGTGTTTTGGCGAGTTGTTCAGCTCATCAGTTATTTTAATGTTATTATATAATGCAAATCATTAGATTGTTGGATGTAATGACCATAATTTTGCAATAAAACAGGGTTTTGTTCCATCACCTTGCTTCCTGTATCCACTTGATATTAACCGAATATCTGAATGCTCTATTTTATGGTCACAAATAAAATTCGGCTTATACCGGTTAGTGTTAATTGATTATTTATCTTTGTAATCGCTTTCATTTTTATTGTAAAGATTAGAAAATCAACCAATAGCATTCCGAATCAATAGTTAATTAAGATAATTCTGCTAAATGCTAATAAATACTGACATTTTATTTATCATTAAACTGGAAAATTACATTTTAAAAACATAGGGATAGTTTATATCTGAGAGGAAAAGTCCTTTAAAGTAAACTCCGGTGGGAAAAGAATAGGAAATCAGAGTCTCTGAATATGAACCAGGTCAAAAATTATGTACTTTTATATAAAAATAATTCCAATTTACGGTTAAAAATGATTAAGTATTATTAATAAATTTAATACGGATTGAAATCTGTAATGAATTTTACGCGCTGCCTTTTAATCAGGCAGAAGTCATCTAAAATTATCGATGCAGCATTCCGGAGGTAATGCAGTAGCAACCAGGTGAAGTATCTAATCTAATTGCCTGTATTAACTAGAGATTTTTGGGTCCCTTAGGGCGTTTGATTTGACTGGCCAGATTGCCGTCGATCCCTTACCCGATGATCTCCGGGTTCTGTTTGTATCCTGTCAACAGACAGGTTTAGTAGTAACACCAGGGCAGTAAGTAATAAAAACTTATAAGTGACTATAAAATATGACAAATACTAATCCTCCAATTATGAATCTGGACCTCGACCTGTTAAGGACATTTGTTGCAGTAGCTGACCTGAATACTTTCGCTGCAGCAGCAGCGGCAGTTTGCCGGACGCAATCTGCAGTGAGTCAGCAAATGCAGAGGCTTGAGCAACTGGTTGGCAAAGAACTGTTTGCCAGACACGGCCGTAATAAGTTATTGACCGAGCATGGTATTCAGTTACTGGGTTACGCCCGTAAGATATTACGCTTTAATGATGAAGCTTGTGCATCTCTTATGTACAGCAATGTCCAGGGCGTACTGACCATAGGCGTTACCGAAGACACCGCTGAAACGTTATTGCCTTATGTCCTTAATCGTATTACCACTTTGTATCCGAAACTGACCATTGATATTCGTATCAATCCTTCGGCAACGGTTTTCACGCTGCTGGAAAATAGAGAGGTTGATCTTGTGCTTGCTACGGCGGGCCATGAAGGTGTCATCAGTCAGGTATTACGTACATCGCCGACATTATGGTTCTGTGCCGCAGATTATGCTTTCCGCCACGGCGAAGCATTACCTCTGGTTTTACAGGATGAGCCAAATCCTTACCGTGAGATGGCTATTGACAGTCTGAACCGTAATGGCACGCTGTGGCGAATTTCTTACGTAGCCACCTCGTTATCTGCAGTGAAAGTCGCCGTTAAATCAGGGCTGGGGGCGACTGCACGTCCTGCAGAAATGATTGGCCCGGAAGTTCGGGTTCTGGGGAATGCCGAAGGGTTACCTGCGTTACCCGATACTCAGTATCTTCTGTGTCGTCTGGAGAACAGCGATAACGAGCTACTGCGGTCAATTTTTACTGTGTTACAACCGCTGGCTGATCCTTCACATCCGCTGTCTGCACATGATGAGTTTCGTGGTGACGATGAAGAGGATATTCCAGAGTTTAATGTCAAAGATTTGGCTGGCGAATAGCACATAATCTTCATACCGGGTTGACCCCGGCCCGAAAACCCCCGTCGGTTGAACAATCGCTGGCGGGTGTTTTATCTCCCCCATTTCATCTCTACTGCGAAAAAAACCGTAAACAGGTTGTTTTTTGCTCACTCCCGCCATAAGCCTGTTCCTGATCAAAAAAATAATCTGTCTTCAGGAAGGAAAATTATCAAAGACCTGCCAGACTATAAGGACTTAGTGTGTGATTTGAACAGGTTGGCAGCTATACGACCTGAACTGAAGCGATTTAGCTGGACGAAGGCGCACTACTTGTTAATAATATGTTTGTTTTGTGAATTAGTCTTTAACTATAATTGTCAAGGTTGACAAAAGGTTACCAAAAGGGGTAAAAAACCCATAAAAATGCTGTGGATACGAAACGACAGCACTCTTTATAACGTTAATACCCTTCCCTTGAATTGTTGTGGTGATGGACGGTTGCGGTCTGATAAGTCTCTGAGCCACGTTTGATGAGTAAGCATGAGTATGTCAACAACCATTGAAGTAATTGCACATCATTGGGCTTTCGTTGTATTCGTCGTTATTGCCTTCGGACTCTGTGCCTTCATGTTAACCGGTGGCTGGTTACTCGGAGGCAGGGCTAAAGCCCGATACAAAAATACTCCTTTCGAATCGGGTATCGACTCGGTCGGTAATACTCAGCTGCGTTTGTCTGCAAAATTTTATCTGGTGGCGATGTTCTTCGTCATTTTCGATGTCGAAGCCCTGTTTCTTTACGCCTGGTCTACGTCAGTGCGTGAAAGTGGCTGGGTCGGCTTTGCAGAAGCGACAATTTTTATTTTGGTATTACTGGCAGGTCTGGTGTATCTGGCGCGGATTGGTGCGCTGGACTGGGCGCCTGCCCGGCGTCGTGTCCCTGTCACTACTGACGCTGGACGCAGTGATATTCCCTCTCAAAAGCAGTAACAGCGAGGCATTAAAATGGACTATACGCTGACCCGCATAGACCCCGAAGGTAATGGCGACAATGATCGTTACCCTCTGCAGAAACAGGAAATTGTAAGCGATCCCCTTGAGCAGCATGTCCATCGCAGTGTGTACATGGGCAAACTCGAACACGCATTACATGACATGGTTAACTGGGGCAGAAAAAACTCGCTCTGGCCTTATAACTTCGGTCTTTCCTGCTGTTATGTCGAAATGACAACCTCTTTTACTGCAGTGCATGACGTGGCGCGCTTCGGCGCGGAAGTTATGCGTGCGTCTCCCCGCCAGGCTGATTTTATGGTGATAGCCGGCACCCCGTTTACCAAAATGGCCCCTGTCATTCAGCGTTTATATGATCAAATGCTGGAGCCTAAATGGGTTATTTCGATGGGGGCCTGTGCTAACTCCGGCGGAATGTACGATATCTATTCGGTCGTGCAGGGCGTGGATAAATTCCTGCCGGTGGATGTTTACATCCCGGGTTGCCCGCCCCGTCCGGAGGCTTACATGCAGGCATTGTTGCTGTTGCAGGAGTCTATTGGTAAAGAACGTCGCCCTCTTTCCTGGGTCGTCGGCGATCAAGGGGTATATCGGGCCAATATGCCGTCGGAGCGTGAACGTAAACGCGGTGAGCGTATTGCCGTGACAAACCTGCGCAGCCCGGATGAAATTTAAGCCGGTTATTTAGGGATGCTCATACCGCGCGTTGGCAGAAGTAAACCCGCCGGATTTCATCCTGATGTCATCTTATAAGTGCCTGAGTACGGGCCGAAATGGTGAATATCGTATGACTGATTTGAACACGCAAGACGCCGTTCTGCCGGCATGGCAAACACAGGATCATCTGGATGATCCTGTTGTTGGTGAATTGCGTAATCGTTTTGGCCCTGAGGCCTTTACTGTACAGCCCACCCGTACCGGAATACCGGTAGTTTGGGTGTCGCGTGAACTATTACCGGAAGTCGTTACTTTTTTACGCAAGCTGCCTAAACCTTATGTCATGTTGTATGACCTGCATGGTGTCGATGAACGGCTACGTACTCACCGTCAGGGCTTGCCGGCGGCTGACTTTTCTGTGTTCTACCATCTGTTATCCGTAGAACGTAACCGCGACATCATGATAAAAGTCGCATTGTCAGAAAACGATCTGAATTTACCCACAGTCACCACCATTTTCCCGAATGCTAACTGGTATGAACGTGAAACATGGGAGATGTTTGGCATTACCTTCCGTGGTCACCCGCATCTGACCCGTATCATGATGCCAGACACCTGGACAGGTCACCCGCTGCGTAAAGACTATCCGGCCCGCGCGACTGAATTCGATCCGTTCTCACTGACTAAAGCCAAAGAAGATCTGGAAATGGAGGCGTTGACCTTTAATCCGGAAGCCTGGGGCATGAAGCGTGGTACCGCGAACGAAGATTTTATGTTCCTGAACCTGGGGCCTAACCACCCGTCTGCGCATGGTGCTTTCCGCATTATTCTGCAACTGGATGGTGAAGAGATTGTCGACTGTGTTCCGGATATCGGTTACCACCACCGTGGCGCCGAGAAAATGGGGGAGCGCCAGTCCTGGCATAGTTATATTCCCTACACCGATCGTATTGAATACCTCGGTGGTTGTGTGAATGAAATGCCGTACGTGCTGGCGGTAGAAAAACTTGCAGGGATCACGGTACCGGATCGCGTCAATGTGATTCGTGTGATGTTGTCCGAGTTATTCCGCATTAACAGCCACCTGTTATATATCTCCACTTTCATTCAGGACGTCGGGGCAATGACTCCGGTGTTCTTTGCGTTTACTGATCGCCAGAAAATTTACGATGTGGTTGAAGCTATCACCGGTTTCCGTATGCATCCGGCCTGGTTCCGTATCGGCGGTGTGGCACACGATTTACCCAAAGGTTGGGAGCGCCTGCTACGCGATTTCCTCGACTGGATGCCAAAACGTCTGAAAGAGTATGACAAAGCGGCATTACGTAACACGGTTCTGGTTGGGCGTTCCAAAGGCGTCGCTGCTTATAACCAAAAAGAAGCGCTGGAGTGGGGCACCACCGGGGCTGCATTACGTGCTACCGGACTGGATTTCGATGTCCGTAAGTGGCGACCATACTCAGGCTATGAAAACTTCGATTTCGAAGTCCCTGTCGGCGATGGCGTCAGCGATGCATACAGCCGTGTGATGCTGAAGATGGAAGAAATGTGGCAGTCACTCCGTATTCTTGAACAGTGTCTGAATAATATGCCAGCCGGCGCATTTAAGGCCGATCATCCGCTGACCACTCCGCCGCCGAAAGAACGTACCCTGCAGCATATCGAAACTCTGATTACTCACTTCCTGCAGGTTTCCTGGGGGCCGGTGATGCCGGCTAATGAATCGTTCCAGATGATTGAAGCCACCAAGGGGATTAACAGCTACTACCTGACCAGTGACGGCAGCACGATGAGCTACCGGACCCGGGTCAGAACCCCGAGCTTCCCGCACTTGCAGCAAATACCGTCGGTGATTCGTGGCAGCCTGGTTTCAGACCTGATTGTCTATCTCGGCAGTATTGATTTTGTTATGTCTGACGTGGACCGCTAATGATGAATGACCAGAAAATAGCTGTTAAAACGATTGACCCGGCAGAAAATTTTGTGCTGAACGCAGAAGAGTACCAGGCAATTGAACACGAAAAGCATCATTACGAAGATGCCCGTGCAGCGTCGATAGAAGCATTAAAAATTGTTCAGAAACATCGTGGTTGGGTGCCAGACGGTGCAATTGAAGCCATTGCAGATGTGCTGGGTATCCCTGCCAGTGATGTGGAAGGCGTCGCGACCTTTTACAGCCAGATCTATCGTAAACCAGTGGGACGCCATGTTATTCGCTACTGCGACAGTGTGGTCTGTCACATTACTGGTTATCAGGGGATTCAGGCGGCGTTAGAACAGGCGTTAAATATTAAGCCAGGCCAGACAACGGCTGATGGCCGCTTCACACTGCTGCCGACCTGTTGCCTGGGCAACTGCGACAAAGGGCCGACGATGATGGTCAACGAGCAGACGCATGTCCATCTGACCCCGGAATCGATTGCCACTTTACTGGAGCAGTATCAATGACCGTTAAGACTATCATTCGTACTGCGGAAACCCATCCTCTCACCTGGCGCATGCGTGATGATCATCAGCCGGTGTTTCTGGAGGAGTACCGCAGTAAAAACGGCTATGCCGGTGCTGTTAAAGCGCTGCAGTCGATGGCGCCCGATGAAATTGTGGCGCAAATAAAAGACTCCGGGCTGAAAGGGCGTGGTGGTGCGGGTTTCTCCACCGGTCTTAAGTGGAGCCTGATGCCAAAAGATGAATCCATGAACATCCGCTACCTGCTGTGTAACGCAGATGAGATGGAACCAGGCACTTATAAAGACCGACTGCTGATGGAACAGATGCCGCATCAACTGGTGGAAGGGATGTTAATTGCGGCATTCGCTCTGAAAGCTTATCGCGGATATATCTTCCTGCGCGGTGAGTATATTGAAGCTGCCGCTAACCTGCGGCAGGCGATTCAAGAAGCGACAGCGGCCGGACTGTTGGGGAAAAATATCCTTGGATCCGGTTTTGATTTTGAGCTGATGGTGCATACCGGGGCCGGACGTTATATCTGTGGCGAAGAAACGGCACTGATTAACTCGCTGGAAGGTCGCCGTGCTAACCCTCGCTCTAAGCCGCCATTCCCTGCCTCAGCGGGTGCCTGGGGCAAGCCTACCTGTGTCAATAATGTTGAGACCCTGTCGAATGTGCCAGCCATCATCGCCAATGGGGTGGAATGGTACAAAGGGATTTCCGGGAGTGAAGACGCGGGCACCAAGATGATGGGCTTTTCCGGAAGGGTGAAAAACCCGGGTGTCTGGGAATTGCCGTTCGGGATTACTGCCCGCGAAATTCTGGAGGATTATGCGGGGGGGATGCGCGATGGTCTGAAATTTAAAGCCTGGCAGCCAGGCGGGGCGGGTACCGATTTTCTGACCGAAAGCCACCTCGATCTGCCGATGGAATTTGCCAGCATTGGTAAGGCCGGGAGTCGTCTGGGAACCGCGCTGGCGATGGCGGTCGACCACGAGATCAATATGGTGTCACTGGTGCGTAATCTTGAAGAGTTCTTCGCCCGTGAATCCTGTGGCTGGTGTACCCCATGCCGTGATGGTTTGCCCTGGAGTGTGAAGATTCTTCGTGCTCTGGAGCAGGGCAAAGGCCAGCCGGGTGATATCGAAACATTACAGCAATTATGTCGTCAGCTGGGGCCGGGCAAAACATTTTGTGCCCATGCACCGGGCGCCGTGGAGCCTTTGCAGAGTGCGATTAAATATTTCCGCGACGAGTTTGAAGCGGGTATTGCACCTCAGGTATTTGGCAATCTTAACCAGATTGCGGGCATCCAGCCTAACCTGCTGAAATCACGCTGGTAGCGGGTGTCAGCTTTCGTCTGCACAGCATGCGAAAGCGGCTCTGAAACCACGAAAATTATAAGTATTATGTTTAACGCTCGTGCCGGCACGAGCCTTACGGAAGCATGTTCACTATGGCTACTATTCATGTAGACGGTAAAGAATATGAAGTAAACGGGGCTGACAATCTGTTGCAGGCTTGTCTCTCTCTCGGGCTGGATATTCCTTATTTCTGCTGGCATCCGGCGCTCGGGAGCGTGGGTGCCTGCCGCCAGTGTGCGGTAAAGCAATATCAGAATGCCGAAGATACCCGTGGACGTCTGGTGATGTCCTGTATGACTCCGGCTTCTGACGGTACCTTCATCTCTGTTGAAGATGCCGAAGCGAAGGAATTCCGCGAAAGTGTGGTGGAATGGCTGATGACCAACCACCCGCATGACTGTCCGGTTTGCGAAGAGGGCGGTAACTGCCACCTTCAGGATATGACCGTAATGACGGGACACAGTTTCCGCCGTTATCGGTTTACCAAACGTACTCACCAGAATCAGGATCTCGGTCCTTTTATTTCCCATGAAATGAACCGCTGTATCGCCTGTTACCGCTGTGTCCGTTACTACAAGGACTATGCCGGAGGAACTGATCTTGGGGTTTATGGCGCACATGATAATGTTTACTTCGGACGGCCGGAAGATGGTACGTTGGAAAGCGAATTCTCAGGCAACCTGGTCGAAGTTTGCCCGACCGGGGTATTCACCGATAAAACTCATTCTGAACGTTATAACCGTAAATGGGACATGCAGTTTGCTCCCAGCATCTGCCAGCAGTGCAGCATTGGTTGTAACATTAGCCCCGGCGAGCGGTATGGTGAACTCCGTCGTATAGAAAACCGCTTCAACGGCAGCGTTAACCATTACTTTTTATGTGACCGTGGCCGGTTTGGTTATGGTTATGTCAACCGTGAAGACAGACCGCGCCGTTCCAGACAGTTACGTGGTTCCGACTGGGTTTCCCTGAGTGCAGAGCAAATAGTTAATGCAGCGGCAGATGTTATGCGTCAGGGGAAAAAAGTGGTGGGTATTGGCTCCGGACGCGCCAGTATTGAAAGCAACTTCGCCCTGAAACAACTGGTCGGTGCCGACAACTTCTCTACCGGGATGGCCAGTCATGAACATAACAATGTCATGCGTATTCTGGAAGTGTTGCGTAATGGTGGCGTTTATACCCCGTCTTTACGTGAGATTGAATCTTACGATGCGGTGTTAGTGCTGGGCGAAGATCTGACTCAGGTGGGGGCTCGCGTTGCTTTATCGGTTCGTCAGGCAGTGAAGGGCAAAGCCCGTGAACTGGCGGCAGCCCAGAAAGTTGCTGACTGGCAGATTGCCGCGATTCTTAACATAGGACAGCACGCTAAGCACCCATTATTTGTCACGCACGTTGCTGAAACCCGGTTAGATGATATTGCTGCATGGAGCTATCGCGCCACCGTCGAAGAGCAGGCGCGTCTGGGGTTTGCCATTGCGCATGCCATTGACGGGGATGCTCCGGCAGCCGGAGAGTTTGAGCGTACACTGAAGGGTAAACTGGATGTGGTCGTCCAGGCACTGAGTGGCGCGAAAAAGCCACTGATCATCTCCGGAACCCACTCCGGTAGTCCGTCGATGATTGAAGCAGCAGCCAACGTTGCCAGGGCACTGAAAAATAAAGGGGCTGATGTTGGTATTACGTTGCTGGCTCCTCAGACCAACAGTATTGGTCTGGCGATGCTGGGCGGGAAGCCGCTCGAATCTGTGCTGGATATGCTGAACACAGGCGAGGCGGATACTGTCGTCGTCATGGAGAATGACCTTTACCGTCATGCTCCTGCAGCCCTGGTCGATGCGGCACTGAATAACAGCCATCAGGTGATTGTGCTGGATCATCAGCAGACCCGAACTCTGGAAAAAGCCGATTACATCCTGCCTGCATCCACCTTCGCAGAGAGCGATGGTACCGTGGTAAACCATGAAGGTCGGGCACAACGGTTCTTCCAGGTATTTGATCCAGCATTTTACGATAACAGCGTACAGGTTACCGAAAGCTGGCGCTGGCTGCATTCGCTGCATGCGGTGCTGGAAAGCCGGAAAGTTGACTGGTCACAACTCGATCATGTGATTGATACGGTTGTTGCAGAATATCCTCAGTTGGCCGCGATTAAAGAAGCGGCACCGGATGCTTCGTTCCGTATTCGTGGCCAGAAACTGGCGCGTTCACCTCACCGTTACAGTGGCCGTACCGCCATGCGTGCCAACATCAGTGTACATGAACCGCGTCAGCCTCAGGATAAAGACACGATGTTTGCGTTTTCGATGGAAGGTAACAACCAACCCTCGGCACCACGGTCGCAGATTCCGTTTGCCTGGGCACCTGGCTGGAACTCACCACAGGCGTGGAATAAATTCCAGGATGAAGTGGGCGGCCATTTGCGTAATGGCGACCCGGGCGTTCGGTTGATTGAACCTTCGGACAGCGGACTTAACTGGTTTACTCCTGCTGCCCAAACTTCGGATTCCGGACAGTGGCAGGTAGCACCAATGTATCGCCTGTTTGGTAGTGAAGAGTTATCTCAGCGTTCATCCGTGTTCGGTCAGCGTATGAGCGAGGCGGTGATGGTGATTAATCCTCAGGAAGGGGAAAAACTGGGCATTAATGAAGGCGCACGGCTGGAATTACAGTGTGGTGGTGAAACCGTTAACCTGCCGGTGCATTTCTCTGCGGCACTGCCCGCAGGTCAGGTCGGTTTACCTCTGGGCATGCCGGGTGTTCCTTTGTTCCTGTCTGGCGCAACCATTGAAAAACTGCAGGAGGCAGCACAATGAGTTGGTTTACTCCTGAAGTCATAGCGGTTCTGATTCAGATAGTGAAAGCGATAGTGATCCTGCTGGTGGTGGTGGCCTGTGGGGCATTCATGAGTTTTGCTGAGCGACGTCTGCTGGGTCTGTTCCAGAACCGCTATGGACCTAACCGTGTTGGCTGGGGCGGATCGCTGCAACTGGCCGCCGACATGATTAAAATGTTCTTTAAAGAGGACTGGGTTCCTCCTTTCACAGACCGCGCTATTTTTACGCTGGCTCCGGTGATTGCGTTCGTTGCGTTGTTGCTGGCATTTGCTATTGTTCCGGTCTCTCCACAATGGATGGTCACTGACCTGAACATCGGGTTGCTGTTTTTCCTGATGATGGCAGGGCTGGCGGTTTATGCGGTGCTGTTTGCCGGCTGGTCGAGTAATAACAAATATTCTCTGCTGGGCGCGATGCGTGCATCGGCGCAAACACTGAGTTATGAAGTATTCCTCGGTTTATCACTGATGGGCGTGGTGGCACAGGCGGGGTCATTTAATATGACCGCCATTATCACCAGTCAGACACACCTGTGGAATATCATTCCTCAGTTCTTTGGATTTGTGACCTTCTGTATTGCCGGGGTTGCGGTGTGCCACCGTCACCCGTTTGATCAGCCGGAAGCGGAACAGGAACTGGCCGACGGTTACCACATTGAATATGCCGGGATGAAGTTTGGTCTGTTCTTTGTTGGTGAGTATGTGGCTATTACGACCGTTTCAGCGTTAATTGTTACGCTGTTTTTCGGTGGCTGGTTAGGCCCGTGGTTACCGCCATTCATCTGGTTTGCCATCAAAACCGCATTTTTTATGATGATGTTTATTCTGATCCGCGCCGCGTTACCGCGTCCGCGCTATGACCAGGTGATGTCGTTCGGCTGGAAAGTATGTTTGCCGTTGACGCTGTTGAACCTGCTGGCGACCGCCGCAGTGATTCTGTACAACGCGCAATAAGGAGTAACACCATGACATTGAAAGAGATTGTGGTGGGCTTTGCGACACAGGTGCGCAGTATCTGGATGATAGGGATGCATGCCTTTGCTAAGCGCGAAACCCAGATGTACCCGGAAGAGCCGGTTTATCTGCCGCCACGGTATCGCGGAAGGATTGTGCTGACCCGTGACCCTGACGGTCAGGAACGTTGTGTTGCCTGTAACCTGTGTGCGGTTGCCTGTCCGGTGGGCTGTATCTCCTTGCAGAAAGCGGAAATGAGCGATGGCCGTTGGTATCCGGAGTTTTTCCGGATCAACTTCTCTCGCTGCATCTTCTGCGGATTATGTGAAGAAGCTTGTCCGACTACGGCGATTCAACTGACTCCGGATTTTGAACTGGGTGAGTTCAGGCGTCAGGACCTGGTATACGAGAAAAACGATCTGCTGATTTCAGGCCCCGGGAAATATCCCGAATATAACTTCTACCGGATGGCCGGTATGGCTATTGACGGTAAAGAGAAAGGTTCCGCCGAAAACGAAGCCAAACCTATCGACGTTAAAGGCTTATTACCCTAAGGAGTCGGGAATGGAGTTCGCATTTTATTTTTGTGGGGCAATCGCGGTGTTAACCACGCTTAGGGTGATTACTCACACTAACCCGGTACATGCCTTACTGTATTTAATCATCTCGCTATTGGCGGTTGCCGGGGTGTTCTTCTCACTCGGGGCTTATTTTGCGGGTGCGCTGGAAATTATCGTTTATGCCGGTGCGATTATGGTGTTGTTCGTGTTTGTGGTGATGATGCTGAATCTTGGCAAGGTGCAGCAGAAACAGGAACAGGAGTGGCTGAAGCCGTCACTGTGGATTGGTCCTGGCATTATTGCTTT
>Ga0157363_1000227_pt1 | contig 43592 bp, 44 predicted proteins | sample AttsexASBM1_FD_111477 | JGI IMG/M metagenome (GOLD analysis project Ga0157363, IMG submission 111477) | Fungus gardens microbial communities from leaf cutter ant in Ribeirão Preto, State of São Paulo, Brazil - Atta sexdens ASBM1 | ecosystem: Host-associated > Fungi > Mycelium > Unclassified ... | reverse complement strand
CATCCGTTCCCGTGGCGTGAAGAGAGTGAACATTATGTGTTGAGTGTAGGCCACTCTTCCACATCTATCAGCGCCGGGCTGGGAATGGCGGTAGCGGCAGAAAAAGAAGCCGCGGGTCGCCGCACAGTGTGTGTTATCGGCGACGGTGCACTGACTGCCGGAATGGCTTTCGAAGCCATGAACCACGCCGGTGATATCAAGCCCGATATGTTAGTGATCCTCAACGACAATGATATGTCGATCTCTGAAAATGTCGGGGCTCTCAACAATCGTGTCGCTCAGATACTTTCCGGTAAGACTTACTCCTGGCTGCGTGAAAGTGGCAAACGGGTACTGACCGGAATCCCTCCGATTAAAGAACTGGTGAAACGCACAGAAGAGCATCTGAAAGGGATGGTATCGCCGGGGACCCTGTTTGAAGAGCTGGGATTCAACTATATCGGGCCGGTTGACGGACATGATGTGCTGACACTGGTAAGCGCATTAACTAATATGCGTAACCTGAAAGGTCCTCAGTTCCTGCATATCATTACCAAAAAAGGCAAAGGCTACGCCCCTGCCGAGCAGGATCCGATTGCCTGGCATGCGGTTCCTACTTTTGATCCAGCCAGGGGTGAACTGCCAAAAAGCAAAGGCGGGATTCCAACCTATTCGCAGATCTTCGGCGACTGGTTATGTGAAATGGCGGCTCAGGACGATAAGCTGATGGCCGTCACTCCCGCGATGCGCGAAGGCTCCGGTATGGTTCGCTTCTCCCGCGAGTTTCCCCAACAGTATTTTGATGTCGCCATTGCTGAGCAGCATGCAGTAACTTTTGCGGCGGGGCTGGCTATTGGCGGTTACAAGCCGGTGGTTGCCATTTACTCAACCTTCCTGCAGCGTGCCTATGACCAATTGATCCACGATGTAGTTATCCAAAAATTACCGGTGCTGTTTGCTATTGATCGCGGCGGGATTGTAGGGGCTGACGGACAGACCCATCAGGGGGCTTTCGATATCTCATTCCTGCGCTGCATTCCGGAAATGGTCATTATGACTCCCAGTGATGAAAATGAGTGTCGTGACATGCTGTTTACCGGATATCACTATCAGCAGGGACCGAGTGCTGTACGTTATCCTCGTGGCAGTGGCCGGGGTCTGGAGCGAGTAGCACCGCAACAATTGCCGTTAGGTAAAGGTGTGGTTAAACGTCAGGGCGAATCACTGGCCATTTTGAACTTTGGCACACTGTTGCCTGAAGCCGAAAAAGTCGCTGAATCGATGAATGCCACGCTGGTAGATATGCGCTTCGTCAAACCTCTGGATAGCGAACTGATTCTAAAAATGGCAGAACAACATTCAGAGCTGGTCACGCTGGAAGAAGGTGCCGTCTGTGGTGGTGCCGGCGGCGGCGTCAGTGAAGTGTTGATGGCTGCCCGTCAGATGACCCCGGTACTGAATCTGGGCCTGCCGGATAAATTTATTCCGCAGGGAACACAGGAAGAAATCCGTCATGACCTGGGGCTGGATGCCGAAGGAATTGAGTCCGCGATTAACCAGTGGCGAACCCGATAAATATCGCTCAGGAAGCCGCCGCTGGCGGCCTCCTGAATCGTGAGGTGTCCTTTCAGAGCGGCAGTAATCCGGGAGAATAATAACCTACAGCATATAAGATTACCGCAGACAGTATCCCCGCCACGATATCATCAATCATAATTCCCATACCGCCGCTGACATTCCGGTCAAACCAACGGATTGGCCAGGGTTTCCACATATCGAGGATTCGGAATACGATAAACCCGGCGGCCACCCACTGCCAGTGATGGTTAGGGATCGCCATCAGAGTGATCCACATCCCGATGAACTCATCCCAGACAATGCTGCCATGGTCATGAACCCCCATATCCTTAGCAGTACGATGGCAGAGATAGACCCCCAGGCAAATCCCGGCCAGTACCACCAGATAATAGAGATCCTCCGGCAACAGTATCAGCAGATACCAGAATGGCAATGCGGCCAGAGACCCGACAGTCCCCGGTACGACGGGGCTAAGCCCGCTTCCGAAACCTGTCGCCAGCAAATGCCACGGATTACTGAGGTGAATACGTGAAAGTATCTGTTGTCTATTTTCGGCCAAAATGGTCATATCCTTTCAGGTCTAAACGGACGGGCTTACCGTGCTCCAGCAGTACCAGTCCGTCTGCTTCCGGGGCAATCTGTCCAATGCAGTGATAGCCGACACCCAGATGATCGAGTGCAACTGCCAGCGCTCCGCGGTTAACTTCCGGAACAGTAAAGCACAGTTCGTAATCTTCTCCGCCATTCAGTGCCCAACGTAACGCCTGAGAGGGTTCAAAACCTTCCAGTAGTGCAGATGAGAGCGGAATGGCCTCGGTATTAATTCTGGCTCCTACCCTGCTGGCCTTTAGCACATGCCCGAGGTCTGACAGTAAACCGTCTGAGATATCGATAGCTGCGGTAGCTAAATCACGTAATGCCTGCCCCTGCAAAATACGGGGTACCGGCCGCAGGTGGCGTTTAATTAATGCTTCATGGATAGCTGGGTCATCAATCCGGTAGTGATGCTGTAATAATGCCAGACCTGCTGCACTGTCTCCCAGGGTACCGGTCACAAAAATCCAGTCTCCTGGTTTTGCCCCGGACCGCTTCAGCGCACGTCCGGAAGGGACCAGTCCATGAATTCCAAGGGTCATGGAAAGCGGACCGCGGGTCGTATCCCCGCCAATCAGCTGCATATCATAATAATCAAGCAGTTCAAACAGGCTGTCACTGAAAGCCTGCAACCAGACTTCATCGGCTTCAGGTAAGGTTAGTGCCAGGGTTAACCATGCAGGATCTGCCCCCATGGCCGCTAAATCACTCAGATTGACAGCCAGTGCTTTGTAGCCCAGATCGGACGGGTGAATATCCCGCAAAAAATGCACGCCTTCCACCAAAGTATCTGTGCTGATAGCGAGTACCTGTTTCTCCGGTACTGCCAGCAGGGCGCAGTCATCACCAATACCTTTAATTACATCGCGGCGGGAACTGGTGACACGGTTAAAATAGCGAGCTATCAGCTCAAATTCGCTACAGGCCATAAACGGGTTACTCAGCGGGTAATTTTAACAGGCATAAAAAAAGGCCGGATAACCGGCCTCAGAGTCATTACTTACGGTTAGGACGAATTTGTGGCGCTGCTTTATCCAGTACACCGTTAACAAATTTGTGGCTGTCCTCGGCACCAAACACTTTCGCCAGCTCAATCCCTTCATTGATCGCCACTTTATACGGCACATCCGAACGCTTACTCAGCTCAAACAGAGCAATACGCAGAGCGGCCTTTTCAACTTCCCCCAGTTCATCCAGACGGCGGGAAAGGTATGGCTTCATCAGATCATCAAGATAGGCGCTGTTGGTCGCGACACCTGCCAGTAATTCACGGAAGTAGTTAACATCAACATCTTTGACGTCCTGTTCCGCCAGAAACTGGTATTCCACATCGGCAATGTCATTATTGGATATCTGCCAGGAATACAATGCCTGTAAGGCACACTCTCTGGCACGGCGTCGGGCAGCAGGTTTCACAAAATTCCCCTTAAAATCAGGCGTTAATAGCTTTCAAAACATTAATCATTTCTAGTGCGGTCAGGGCCGCTTCGGCACCTTTGTTACCCGCTTTGGTACCGGCACGCTCAATAGCCTGCTCGATATTTTCAGTGGTCAGCACGCCGAAGGCGACCGGGATATCACTATTCATTGCCACACTGGCAATCCCTGAACTGGCTTCGCCGGCGACGAACTCAAAGTGTGCAGTACCGCCACGAATCACGGTACCCAGAGCCACTACCGCATCATATTTGCCGGTTTTACTCAGCGCCCGGGCTGCCAGGGGTAATTCATAGGCACCAGGCACCCAGACTACCGTAATATTGTCATCTTTGACCTGACCGATACGCTTCAGTGCATCTACCGCACCATCCAGCAGGCTGTCATTGATAAAGTTATTAAAACGAGCAATCACAATGGCAATTTTTGCATCAGGTGTTGCTACCGGAGCTTCAATAATTTTCATACTTTTCCTTTCAGGTATTAGTCGGGTCGCCCGGCAAGGGGGGCGAATTTTAGCATACTCTTTTGCGCTCTGCTCTCGCTTTTGCGCAAACTGTTATTCCGGACGTAAAATGACCCGCAGATCGTTTCCGACACGGCGGACATCAGTAAAAATAAAGTCAGGGGCGTCAGTCAGATGACGGAGTCCCGGCAGTGTACATAAACCGCGGGCCTCATTACCCAGTAATTTCGGCGCCATATAAATAATCAGTTCATCCACCAGACCCGCGCGCAGTAATGCTCCCGCCAGTGTAGGCCCGGCCTCGGTCCAGACACTGTTGATCTGCTGCTGGCCCAGTAACATCATCATGGCCACCAGATCGGTTGCCCCCTGATGCTGTGGAACCACAAATTGTTTTACGTTTTCCGGCCATTCACCGGATAATTCAGAACGCATCAGCCACGTCTCTCCTGGCTGGCTGAACAGCTGCTGGTGAGACTTCAGTGATTGTTGACGGTCTATAATCACCCTGACTGGCTGGCGCAGATTTTCCTCGCCCCCCATCTCCGACAAGCTGTCGCTGTCGAGGGAGTGGCTGCGTACCGTCAACGCCGGATCATCCGCAATCACGGTCGCACTGGTGCTCAGTATGGCATGACTGGCGGCCCGAAAGCGTTGGACATCGCGTCGTGATTCAGGGGAGGTAATCCACTGGCTTTCACCGTTCGCCATGGCAGTCCGTCCATCCAGCGATGCTCCCAGTTTCAGTTGCAACCAGGGAAAGCCCGTCCGCATTCGTTTCAGAAATCCGCGATTGAGTATTTCAGCATCCTGCTGCATTAAACCGTGGCTGACCTCAATTCCAGCCTGTTGCAGACGATTAAGCCCCCTGCCCGCCACTTGCGGATTAGGGTCCTGCATCGCGGCAACCACCCGACTCACACCGGCGGCGATTAGCGCATCGCAACAGGGCGGCGTTCGGCCAAAATGGCTACACGGCTCCAGAGTAACATAAGCGGTTGCCCCTTTCGCCCGTTCTCCGGCCGCCCGTAAGGCATGAACCTCCGCATGCGGACCACCAGCGCGCTGATGCCAGCCTTCTCCGACTATTTCATCCTCTCTGACGATCACGCACCCGACATTCGGGTTAGGCGCTGTAGTAAAACGCCCCCGGCGCGCCAGTTCCAGCGCCCTGGCCATATATTGTTGATCAGACATAGTGTCAGTCCTGTAACCTGGCGATTTCTTCACCAAACTCGCGGATATCTTCGAAACTACGATACACAGAGGCAAAACGGATATAAGCCACTTTATCCAGCATCTTTAGTTCATCCATCACCAGATTCCCCAGCATTTTGCTCGGAACTTCACGTTCTCCGGTCGCCCGCAGATGTGCTTTAATCCGGTGTACAGCACTGTCCAGATCATCAGCACTGACCGGCCGTTTTTCCAGAGCTTTCATCATGCCGCGAACCAGCTTGTCTTCATCGAAAGGCTCACGCACATCATCACTTTTCACCACTCTTGGCATCACCAGTTCTGCGACTTCAAAGGTGGTGAAACGCTCATGGCAAACCAGACACTGACGCCGACGCCGGACAGATGACCCTTCACTGACCAGACGTGAGTCTATTACTTTGGTATCCACTGCGGCACAAAACGGACAATGCATGGAATATTCCCGGTACAGAGATTCAATGGCCCTAGTGTAACGCGAAGTCAGTGTTAACTAAACGTATTCACGTGCTGTGAGGTTCATTTTGGCGAATCTGATTTTGTTTATTATTATCATGTCTGACTATTTCAACTATTCTTAACCCGACACAGGTTGTGTGCGCCCTTAGGAAAAATTTAGGAGAAAATATGGGACTTTTTAGTTTTGTCAAAGAAGCAGGCGAGAAACTTTGGGATGCCGTATCTGCTGATGCCGGCAGTAAAATTCAGGATCACCTAAATAAACTGGGAATTCCTGACAGTGACAAAGTGAATGTCAGTGTCAATGACGGCACCGCCACCGTTTCCGGTGATGGTCTTAGCCAGGAACTGAAAGAAAAAATCCTTATTGCCGTCGGCAACGTCGCGGGCATAACACACGTGGACGATAAAATTACCGCCAACGGCCCTGAAGCCAGCCCGACGTTCTATACCGTCAAGTCCGGCGATACACTGAGCGCCATCGCTAAGCAGTTTTATGGCGACGCCGCTCAATACAACAAAATTTTTGAGGCCAATAAGCCGATGCTGTCCAGTCCGGATAAAATTTATCCCGGACAAGCACTGCGTATTCCACAGGCTTAAGATTTGGCGATGAAAAAAAGGCATTTATGGCTGCTCATGTCTTCACTGGTACTGGCCGGATGCAGCCATTCGGTACCTCCATCCACAACGCTGGGTACCACTGTTGGACAACTGAACCGCTCGCTGAGCCATTTGTCTGAACAATCGTCGGCTCTGGCTTATCAGCACAGGATGAATGCAGCCTCGACTCATGGTGCCTGGTTAGTGCCTCTGGCCAACAGCCCCGTGGAGTTAATTGATCCTCAGGCAAGGTTGCTGTTACAACTGGTGCCGCAGGCTTCAGGCAGCGGTACCGTACTGCAGGTAAAAAATGCCGGGGCTGCGGTACTGCCACCGTTTGAACTGACGGCGGCGCTGTCAACTCTCACCACTGACCAGCAGGCGACTACTGCGCCGCCACAACCTCTGACACAACAGGTTATCCGGCAGATAACGCCGCTCTCCCCCGGAGAGCAGGTCCGGTTTGTATTGAACGCCCCGGTGATGGCCCAGGATCAGTCACTGGTGGTTAATGTTCATCAGTTCCGGGCATTTAAATAGCCAGTCCTGTTAAACATAAAAAGGCAGCCCGTGGGCTGCCTTTTTTTTTGCTGAAGAGAAGGTGATTACGGAAGTAATGACTTCTGGTCAGCCCCTTCTTTTTCGACTTTTTGTACCAGCATGTGTTCACGCTTCATGCCCAGCTTCAGCGCCAGCGCAGAAGCCACATAAATCGAAGAAACAGTACCGATAGTGATACCAATCAGCATCGTCAGTGAGAAACCTCTCAGCAGCTCACCACCAAACAGGAACAACATCAGAACAACGACCAACGTAGTGGCAGAAGTCATGATAGTACGGCTCAGTGTCTGGGTCAGAGAGACGTTGACAATATCATAAGGTGTTCCGCGACGAATTTTACGGAAATTCTCACGAATACGGTCCGATACCACAATACTGTCATTCAGCGAGTAGCCGATCACCGACATCAGTGAGGCCACAATCGTCAGGTCTATTTCGATATGGAACAACGACAGGACCCCCATCGTAATGACCACATCGTGGGCCAGTGCCAGAACGGCACCCAACGCCAGTCGCCACTCAAAGCGAAATCCGACATAAATCAGAATACAGATTAACGCCACCAGCAGAGCCATGCTCCCGGCTTGCGCCAGGTCACTGCCCACACTCGGTCCGACAAACTCAATCCGCTTCACGATAGCCGTCTGACTGGTCGCCTGATTAATGACAGAAACGACTTTGTTACCTAATTCCTGTCCGGTGTTGCCCGCGTGAGGTGACAGGCGGACGACAACATCGCGGCTGCTACCAAAGTTCTGGACCTGAGGTTCCATGAAACCGGCGTTTTGTAACGCCTGACGCATGGTATCCAGTTCACCAGGCTTTTCGAGAGTAATCTCGATAACGGTCCCGCCAGTGAAGTCCAGTCCCCAGTTAAAGCCACGGACTCCCATCACAATTACAGAAGCCACCAGCAGTAATCCGGAGATAGCAAAGGCCAGGTAGTCCCAGCGCATGAAGTCATGCACTTTACGACCATAGTTTAATTGTTCAACACTATATTGCTGTGCCATTACGCGCTCCTCAGATTGACAGCTTATTGATACGTTTGCCGCCATACAGCAGGTTTACGATGGCACGTGTACCAACGATTGCTGTGAACATGGAGGTCGCAACACCAATGGCTGTCGTAATTGCAAATCCTTTGATAGACCCGGTACCAACTGCATACAGGATAATCGCAGTAATCAGCGTCGTAATGTTGGCATCAACGATACTGGAAAACGCACCACGGTATCCCTCATGAATCGCCTGCTGAACACTGCGGCCGTTCCTGAGTTCTTCTTTGATACGTTCATTGATTAATACGTTCGCATCGACGGCGACGGCAAGCGTCAGGACAATCCCCGCGATCCCCGGCATGGTCAGTGTCGCGCCCGGTAATAAGGACATGATACCGACAATCAATATCAGGTTAGAGATCAGTGCTGTCGTTGCGATTACACCAAACTTCTTATACCAGACAACCATAAACAGAATCGAGGCAATCAGCCCCCACAGGCAGGCATGCAGACCCTGATTGATATTCTGTTGTCCCATGGTCGGACCAATGGTTCTTTCTTCAACAATCTGAATAGGTGCAATCAGAGCACCGGCACGCAGTAATAATGAAAGCTGACGTGCTTCATTCGGGTTGTTAATCCCGGTGATTCGGAAGCTGTTACCGAGGCGCGACTGAATATTCGCCACGTTAATCACTTCTTCTTCTTTCTGCAGGATGGCACGGCCGTTGGCATCTTTCTTCCCACTGTCTTTATACTGAACAAACAGGGTTGCCATCGGTTTACCGATATTGTCCTTGGTATAATTAGACATCATATTTCCGCCGGCACTGTCGAGGGAAATATTAACCTGTGGCTGATTATACTCATCCATGCTGGAGGTAGAATCTGTAATGTGGTCACCGGTCAGGATCACACGCTTGTACAGCACGACCGGCTGTCCATCCTGAGTCAGTTTCACTTCAGAGTCACCCGGTACACGCCCCTGCGCTGCTGCCGTCGCATCAACACTGGTGTTTACCGGACGGAATTCCAGAGTGGCTGTAGCGCCAAGGATTTCCTTCGCACGGGCAGTATCCTGAATCCCTGGTAACTCTACCACAATCCGGTCAGAACCCTGACGTTGAACCAGAGGTTCGGCGACACCCAACTGATTTACACGGTTACGCAAAATGTTGATGTTCTGCTGTACCGCATATTCACGGGCTTCACTCAGACGGGCGTCAGTCATCACTGCAGTCAGACCGGTGCTGCCATTGCTCTTAATCACTAAATCAGAGTGCCGTGGGCTCAGGTAACTGATGGCCCGGTCACGGTCACCACTGTTAGCAAAACTGATGTTCACACCATAGTTAGGCGCTTTGCCGACGGTGGTGTAAGGGATTTTCTGATCACGCAGTTCACTGCGCAGATTGTCTGAGTTCTGCTCCTGCAGCTTACTCAACGCAGTATCCATATCCACTTCCATCAGGAAGTGAACACCACCACGTAAATCAAGCCCCAGCTTCATCGGGTCAGCAGAAATCAGCGCCAGCCATTTCGGAGTTGCAGGGGCCAGGTTCAGTGCCACAACATAGTTGTCACCTAAACCACTGACCAGAGCTTCGCGGGCACGCAGCTGAATATCAGTATTGGTAAAACGGGCAAGAATAGCCCCATTTTCCAGCGCAATGGATTTGCTCGGAATCTTGTCCTTGCTGAGAATACTCTGGATCTGATCCAACGTTTGCTCACTGGCGGCGGCACCCCGCGCGCCAGTGATTTGCACGGCCGGATCCTCTCCATACAGGTTGGGAAGTGCATACAGCAGACCGACGATAAGCACTACGATCAGCATGATGTACTTCCACAAAGGATAACGGTTTAACACGGCAATTCCCTTAGGGGAGAAAAAATTACAGCGCCTTCATTGTGCCTTTCGGCAGTACGGCAGCCACGAAATCACGTTTGATCACGACTTCAGTCGTATCGTTCAGTGCAATCACTACATATCCGGTATCAGAAACTTTAGTCACGCGGCCAACCAGACCACCGTTAGTTAAAACTTCATCACCCTTAGAGATTGCATCCATCAGTTTTTTATGATCCTTTGAACGCTTCTGCTGTGGACGCAAAATCATAAAATAGAAAATCAGACCGAAAACGACCAGCATGATCACCAGAGAATATGGACTTCCCTGAGACGGAGTACCCGCAGCGGCAACAGCGTCAGAAATGAAAAAACTCATTAAATTTCCCTCATTAGATTTATAGTCAAACGTTCAGAGCCGGGACGTCTTTCCCCGTCCTTTGATAAAAATCAGCCACAAAGTGCTCTAATTTATCGTCTTCAATAGCTTTACGTAAACCCGCCATCAGACGCTGATAGTAACGCAAATTGTGAATAGTATTCAGTCTTGCACCCAAAATTTCATTACAACGGTCCAGATGATGCAAATATGCACGACTGTAATGACGACAGGTGTAACAGTCACACTCTGCATCCAGTGGCGAGGTGTCATCTTTATGCTTCGCATTACGAATCTTGACCACACCATCGGTCACAAATAAATGACCATTACGGGCATTACGGGTTGGCATAACACAGTCGAACATATCAACGCCGCGACGCACCCCTTCGACGAGATCCTGTGGTTTACCCACTCCCATCAGATAACGAGGTTTGTCTTCAGGAATCTGCGGACAAACATGTTCAAGGATTCGGTGCATATCTTCTTTCGGTTCACCGACCGCCAGACCGCCCACAGCGTACCCATCAAATCCTATCTCTACCAGCCCTTTAACTGAGACATCTCGTAAATCTTCGTAAACACTTCCCTGAATAATACCGAACAGCGCATTTTTATTGCCCAGCGAGTCAAAACGATCACGACTACGTTTTGCCCAGCGTAAGGACATTTCCATGGAGCGTTTTGCATAATCCCGGTCCGCCGGATATGGCGTACATTCGTCAAAAATCATCACGATATCAGAACCGAGGTCGTACTGAATTTCCATCGATTTTTCCGGGTCAAGGAAGATCGGATCGCCATTGATCGGGTTACGGAAATGAACACCGGCTTCGGTAATTTTACGAATGTCGCCCAGGCTGAAGACCTGGAAGCCCCCGGAGTCGGTCAGAATCGGCCCCTGCCATTGCATAAAATCATGCAGATCACCATGCAGTTTCATAATTTCCTGGCCCGGACGTAACCACAGGTGGAACGTATTGCCGAGGATAATCTGGGCTCCGGTGTCTTTAACTTCTTCCGGAGTCATTCCTTTTACTGTGCCGTAGGTTCCCACCGGCATAAACGCCGGAGTTTCTACCACGCCACGGTCAAACACTAACCGGCCACGACGCGCACGTCCGTCGGTTTTCATTAATTCAAACTTCACAAAACCTCCACCAGAGACACAGTCTGATGTTAACAGTTAAACATCCTGATCATGGCCGGTATTTAACCGGCCGGTTTTCCTACTCCCCGATCGTCTGCTCAGCAGCCGCAGGGTTTTTACGAATAAACATGGCATCACCGTAGCTGAAAAAACGGTATTGCTCTTTCACCGCCTGGCGATAGGCTTCCATCGTCTGGCGATAACCGGCAAAGGCCGACACCAGCATAATCAGAGTGGATTCCGGCAGATGAAAGTTGGTGATCAGAGCATCAATCACCTGATATTGATAGCCCGGATAAATGAAAATCTGAGTATCATCAAAAAATGGTGCAATAAGGTGTTCTTTGGCAGCCTGTGCCGCACTTTCCAGAGAACGCACAGACGTGGTCCCGACAGCCACCACTCTATTACCACGGGCTTTGCAGGCCAGAACGGCATCGACCACATCCTGCGGGACTTCCGCATATTCAGAGTGCATCTTATGGTCTTCAATACTGTCGACCCGCACCGGCTGAAACGTCCCTGCCCCGACATGCAGGGTAACAAAAGCCATTTCAACCCCTTTATCGCGCAGAGCCTGCAATAACGGCTCATCGAAATGCAGACCGGCGGTGGGCGCAGCTACTGCTCCGGGGCGGGCACTGTACACGGTTTGATACAATTCACGGTCCGACTCTTCATCCGGACGGTCAATATAGGGCGGCAGGGGCATATGCCCCACCTGGTTGAGAATATCCAGCACCGCCCGCTGATCCGCAAATTCAATTTCGAACAGGGTGTCGTGCCGGGCAACCATCGTTGCTTTGACACTTTCATCATCTCCCAGCAGTAGTTCACTACCGGGTTTGGGTGACTTGGAAGCACGGACATGGGCCAGAACACGATGCTCATCAAGCATGCGCTCAACCAGCACTTCAATCTTTCCGCCGCTGGCTTTACGACCAAATACCCGCGCGGGGATCACCCGGGTATTGTTAAATACCAGCAGATCGCCGGGATTAAGCTTATCCAGTACATCAGTGAATACCCCATGGGAGATCTCACCCGTCGGGCCATCCAGCGACAGCAGGCGACAACTGCTGCGGTCTGGCTGTGGATAATGAGCTATTAAGGACTCTGGCAGGTCAAAGTTAAAATCAGCAACGCGCATGGCGGATTATTCCGGGCAAAAAATCAGGCGACATAGTGTAGCGGAAAAGCTGCCATTACTGAACCACTGGCTGTTCAGCTCAATATTTGCCTATAATGCAGCATGAATTTTCTAGCCCACCTCCATCTTGCCAGCCTTTCACAGAGTTCCCTGCTGGGAAATCTGATGGCCGATTTTGTCCGTGGTGACCCGGCCTTACAGTGGGATACCGCGATTGCTGACGGCATTCGGCTGCACCGCCGGCTGGACAGTCTGACCGATCAGCTACCTGAAGTCCGTGAAGCCCGCCAGCTATTCCGTGAAGAAACGCGTCGGGTATCCCCGATTACCCTGGATGTTATCTGGGATCATTTTCTGGCCCGTGACTGGGACAAATATCATCCGCAAGGTTCACTGGCTAATTTTTGTCGTCTGGCAGAACAGCAGATCCGTCCGTATCTGCAGCACACTCCGCCAGATTTTCGTGAGCTGAATGAACTGATGTGGCCTGAGCAGTGGCTGGAGAAATATGCCCGGCCTGAACGGCTGGAAGTGGTTTTACAAGGCATGGCAAGAAGACGGCCAAAGCTCGTGAAATTACAGCAGTCCTATCAGGATTTTGTAGATAACTACGCCGTACTGGAACGGCTTTTTTCTCAGTTTTATCCACGGCTGATGCATTCAGCTACAGAAAAAAGGCTGTAAAACTGCGTTGCTGCTGTCATACTCTTGTCTGCGAATAACAAGATAATTGTTGTGATCGCTGACAGCAGCATCGTCAGTGTTTTTAACCCCTAAGCGATTGGAGTGATTATGGTACTGGTTACCCGTCAGGCCCCTGACTTTACGGCTGCTGCCGTACTCGGCAACGGTGAAATCGTTGAAGATTTCAACTTTAAAAAACACACCGCAGGTAAACCTGTTGTGCTGTTCTTCTGGCCAATGGACTTCACCTTTGTCTGTCCTTCCGAACTGATCGCCTTCGACAAGCGTTATGCTGAATTCCAGAAACGCGGTGTTGAAGTTGTTGGTGTTTCTTTCGATTCTGAGTTCGTGCATAACGCATGGCGTAACACCGCTATCAACGACGGCGGTATCGGTCCGGTGAAATATGCCATGGTGGCGGATATCAAACGTGAAATTCAGCAGGCATACGGTATCGAACATCCGGACGCAGGCGTTGCACTGCGCGGTTCGTTCCTGATTGATAAAGAAGGTGTGGTACGTCATCAGGTGGTTAACGATCTGCCATTAGGCCGTAATATCGATGAAATGCTGCGTATGGTTGATGCGCTGCAATTCCACGAAGAGCATGGCGAAGTCTGTCCTGCACAGTGGGAAAAAGGCCAGGAAGGTATGGGCGCTTCACCTGAAGGCGTCGCTAAATACCTGACAGCTAACGCTGGCAAGCTGTAATACTGCGTTTAAATAACCCGCCACGGCGGGTTATTTTTTTACCTCTTCTCCCCCCGCTGTTGCGGATTCAGTGTGCTTCCCCCCTCCCCTGATCTGTGAATAAATCTGTTCATTGAATACATAATTTTGATCACCAGGTCTGAGATCCTCGCGGCCTGCAACAGTAAAGATATGTATTTGCGGGACGTATTTTCCCCGGTAATTCGCACTTCCTCTGCAAAAACTTTAAGCTTAGCGGTACGAGATAACACATATACAGGGAGACATATGCAACAACAAATTACGGAATGGCTTCAGGCTTTAGGACTGACTCATTACACCAATATTCTGGCAGTGGTGGCAGTGTTAATAGCCATTGTTTTTATTTCTCTGATTATTCATCTGATCCTGCATAAATGCCTGCTGCCAATGTTTAAACGGCGTGCAGAAAAAAGTCCACACCAGTGGCCTAAAGCACTGCTACGCAATAAATTATTCCACCGGGTGGCCTGGTTGTTACAGGGGATTTTATTCCAGTTTTTAACCCAAATCTTACTGGACAGTAATACTCCGGTCTTCAATACAATGATGACCGCAGGCGAACTCTGGACCATTCTTTACACCATGTTGATTGGTTTTTCTCTACTGGACGTGGTGCAGTATGTCTCCGCCAGAAGTATGCTGGCCAGTCAACTACCACTGCGGGGTATTCTGCAGAGTGTGAAACTGGTCACCGCCATCCTGATAAGCATTCTGATGATTTCGGTACTGCTGGGTAAATCCCCGGGAGTGTTGTTAACCGGCTTAGGCGCCATGACCGCGGTGCTGATGCTGGTATTTAAAGACCCGATCCTTGGGCTGGTCGCCGGCATTCAGTTGGCCGCGAACGATATGCTAAAAATTAACGACTGGCTGGATATGCCAAGATATGGTGCCGATGGCGCGGTGATTGATATCAACCTCACTACAGTCAAGGTCCGCAACTGGGACAATACTATTGTCACTATTCCGGCCTATGCCCTGATTTCCGATTCGTTTAAAAACTGGCGCGGCATGTCAGAGTCCGGTGGTCGCAGAATTAAGCGCAGCCTGAATATTGATACCACCAGTATTCATTTTCTTTCCGAACAGGAAGCCGAAAAACTGAGCCAGGCTCATCTGCTGGTGCCTTATCTGGAGAAAAAACGTCAGGAAGTGACACAGTGGAATGCAGACAATGCAGAAGGTAGTCGGTCCCCCCTGAATTACCGGGCGCTAACCAATGTCGGTACTTTCAGAATCTGGCTGGAAAACTGGCTACGTATCCATCCGCGAATTCATCAGGAGATGACACTGATGGTCCGTCAGTTGGCCCCAACCGAAAATGGGTTGCCGATAGAAATTTATGCCTTTACCAATACGACGGTCTGGACGGAGTACGAGCAAATTCAGAGTGATATTTTTGATTATATCTACGCCGCGTTACCGTCATTTGGCCTGCGGGTGCATCAGAGCCCGACCGGCAGCGACATGCGTGCTTTTGGCGTTGAGCTGGCTGCTGCGGTTAATCGGCCAGTTGAGGAAGATAACCGGCCAACCTGATGGAAAATCTGCCAGACCGGAATTCCGGTCTGGCATTCTCGGTTAAGGCTTAGTCGTTACCACATCCCGTTTTTTTACCCACCGGTAACCCACCAGCAGTAACACAACCCAGACCGCTCCGGCATACAATGATAAGCGGGTATCCGGGAAATAGCCGATCATGGCGATAATAAATACCAGGAACAAAATTCCCACGACGGACATTGCCGAACCACCAGGCAACGGAAACTGTAATTTACCAGCAGCTTCGGCACCAATTTTTTTACGAAAGCCAATCTGCGCCAACAGGATCATAATCCAGACCCAGACCGTCGCAAAGGTCGCCAGTGACGCTATCACCAGGAACACTTTTTCTGGCATCAGATAATTGAGCAATACCGCAATCAGTAATGCCACCATCATGACAACTACTGTCAGCCACGGCGTACCGCGTTTTGATACCGACATAAAGGCTTTCGGCGCATCGCCCTGGCCTGCCATACCGTGCAGCATCCGGCCTACGCCAAAAATATCGCTGTTGATCGCCGACAGAGAGGCGGTGATAACGACAAAATTAAGCAATGAAGCTGCCGCAGCAATCCCCAGGTGCTGGAAAGTGAGTACAAACGGACTACCGTTGGTTCCCACTTGATTCCACGGATAAATAGACATAATGACAAACAGCGTCCCGACATAAAAAACCAGGATACGCCAGGGGACAGAATTGATCGCCTGAGGGATAGATTTTTCCGGTTTATCGGCCTCACCGGCGGTAATACCAATAATCTCGATACCACCATAGGCAAACATCACCATCTGCAACGACAGCAGCATACCGGTCACTCCATGGGCAAAAAATCCGCCGTGGCTCCACAGATTACTGACACCTGTCGGATGCCCACCGTTGCCAATCCCCCAGATAATCATGCCGAGTCCGGCCAGAATCATGATAACAATGGTGGCGACCTTGAAGAATGAGAACCAGAACTCGACTTCGCCGAAGATCTTTACACTCATGATATTAATCGCCCCGATAATCAGCACCACACTGAGTACCCAAATCCACTGCGGGACGTCAGGGAACCAGATTCCCATGTAGACACCAAAGGCGGTCACATCAGCAATACCGACAATCAGAATTTCAAAACAGTAAGTCCACCCGGTGATATACCCGGCCATCGGGCCCAGATAATCTCTGGCATAACGGGAAAATGAGCCGGCATTAGGATTATTCACCGACATTTCGCCCAGCGCGCGCATGATGATGTAGGCCACAGCCCCGCCAATCACATAGGCCAGTAACACACTCGGGCCAGCCATTTTAATAGCATCGGCTGATCCGTAAAACAATCCGGTCCCAATGGCAGAACCTAGTGCCATAAAGCGAATATGTCGTGTGGTTAGCCCGCGGCTAAGCTGATTTTTATTTTGCATAACACTCTGTACCTGTAAAAAGAAAAACCACGGGCGGGCCCGTGGTTTACCTGTCAATCGCAGTGATTATTGACGTACTTCTACCTGCTGGCTTCCTTTCACCCGGTCAACAATGACACACACCAGAACAATCACCAGTGTCGGAGGCAGCCATGATAATCCCTGATCGGCCAGCGGCAGATTCTGACAGAATCCTGGCAGCAAGTCTTTAAATTCACTACCTTTCACTGCATCGACTATTCCAAACAACAGGCTTATCAGCATGGCCGGCGCAACAATACGGGCGCTTTTATTCCACCAACGCACGGTAAAGCTCAGCAATACCAGCACAATACAAGGTGGATAAATCGCGGTCAGTACCGGGATAGAGAGCTGAATCAGATGACTCAGTCCCAGGTTAGACACTACCATGGAGAACAATCCAAGAATAAATACCAGCGTCCGATAAGATAATGGTAGCAGTTGCGCAAAAAATTCAGCACAGGCACAGGTCAGGCCTACGGCAGTCACCATGCAGGCAACAAAAATCAGTGCCCCCAGGAACAGGCTGCCACCACTGCCAAATGTCTGCTGGACGTAAGCATGCAGGATTGCTGCACCATTTGAGCTCTGAGCCACCAGGTGACCACTACCGGAACCCAGTTTGAACAGGCACAGGTAAACCAGTGTCAAACCGATACCCGCAATAATCCCAGCCAGCATGGTGTAGCGGGTCAGTAATCCCTGGTCTTCAATACCCCGGGAACGGGCCGCATTAACAATAACGATCCCGAACACCAGCGCTCCCAGGGTATCCATGGTCAGATAACCATTAACGAAACCGTTCGAGAAGGCGGCATTTTGATAAGCCTCCACCGCCGGAATTTCACCGCCTGCCGGCCACATAATGGCGGCAATACCCAGAATCGCCAGGGCGACGATTTTCAGTGGCGCCAGGAAATGGCCGACGGTATCCAGCAGTTTGCCCGGGTAAAGTGAAATCAGGATCACCAACGCGAAATAGATAAGGCTGTAGATTAGCAGAGGGACGGCACCGTCTCCCGCCAGCGGCGCAATACCAATTTCGAAAGAAACGGTGGCGGTACGCGGAGTGGCAAATAACGGGCCAACGGCCAGATAGCAGACAGTTGCCAGCACCAGACCGGCCGCCTTACCAATAGGTGAACTGAGGGAATCAATCCCCCCGCCCACTCTGGCAAGTGCTATTACTGTAAGTACCGGGAGGCCTACTGCCGTAATCAGAAAACCAATTGCCGCAGTCCAGACATGTTCCCCGGCCTGAATCCCCACCATCGGCGGGAAAATAATATTACCTGCGCCAACAAACAGGGCAAATGTCATAAAGCCCAGCGCAAGGATATCTTTTGAAGTTAAACTTTTAGTCATAAATTACTCTGCACGCCATGTGCTGAAAGTACCTGGAAGTTGGGTTTGGTAATCATTCACCCCTGAGCCATGACTCACCTGAATTGCGGATCAGAACAGGCCCGATCAGCAAAGCCGGGTGAAATTAGGATTATTTTTTTTCACCGATACTGAATGATAACGGCCATAAGTAAAACTTTTATAGCGATGAAAGGCAATATCAGATCGGAAAACCAGTATGAAATGCCGAATACAGAGTAAAAAGCAGTGGAAATATGCGGATTATGGTTTATACAAGGAGGATGATTTGTTTATTATTTGTCCGATAGAGGGTCTATCCATGCATTTATCCTATGAAACGTACACATAAAGCGCAAATATTGCGCCTTATGTAGTACAACTTCGCGTTAAATCACCAGACTTCGCTGGCAATACTCACCACACTGCGGACTTTTTGCCATTGCTGCTGTTCAGTCAGACTATTGCCCTCTTCGGTGGAAGCAAATCCACATTGTGGACTCAGACAAATCTGGTCGAGGCTAAGGTACTGGCTCGCTTCGGCAATACGTGCCTTCACGCGGGCAGGATCTTCCGGTATCCCGTCTTTGGTGGTAATTAACCCCAGCACTGCCTGCTGATGTCCGGGTTTAATAAAACGTAACGGTTCAAACCCGCCGGATCGTTCATTATCATATTCCAGAAAAAACGCATCGACATTAACCTGACCGAAAAGGATTTCTGCGACCGGTTCGTATCCTCCCTCAGAGATCCAGGTGGAACGGAAATTCCCACGGCAGACATGCAGACCGATAGTCAGATCATGAGGTTTACCAATCAATGCTTTGTTCAGTACCTGTGCGTAAGTCTCTGCCAGCACCTGCGGATCATCCCCTCGCTCCCTGACCTGTGCACGCTGATCTTCTGAACAGAGATAGGCCCAGACAGTATCGTCGAGTTGCAGATAACGACACCCTGCATCATAAAAGGCACGAATCGCATCACGCCAGGTCGTGGCCAAATCATTAAAATATTCAGCCAAATCCGGGTAGACGGTTTCATCGATATATTGACGACCACCACGGAAATGCAGCACGCTCGGGCTGGGAATAGTCATTTTCGCCACACTTTTACCGGCAATACTCTGCAGGAAACGAAAATCCTCCAGCATAGGATGATCACCAAAACCCAGTTTTCCGGTGACCCGCACACCACGAGCCTTAGTCTGCACCCCGTTAAACTGAATCCCCTGCTCAGCTTCGAAAGGTTCGACCCCTTCCAGTCCGTCGAAAAAATCAAAATGCCACCAGGCACGGCGAAACTCACCGTCGGTCACAACCTGTAAACCAGCAGCCTGTTGCTGCTCAACGACTTCACGAATTGCGTCGTTTTCAGCTTTACGCAGTCCTTCGGCATCCAGACGCCCCGCTGAAAAGTCTATCCGTGCCTGTTTTACCGTTTCGGGACGCAGAAAACTCCCGACAATATCAGCGCGAAACGGTGCCTCTGTTCTTTGCATAATTATTCTCCTGATGCCGGAGCAGGCCGGCGACTCTGATTAAGCCATCCAGACGGCTATTTCTGTGATTTTTTCAGGGTGGCATGAGAAAATCAGCCTGACAATTGAATATAACTCATTCTTCATGAATTTATTTCATCTGGAGGGTGAAATCGACAGGTAATCTTCTGTAGAAGATAGGTGTCATCGGCCACACTATCACCGCACAGCGGACTCTGCGGTGATAACCGGTTATTCAGCGGAGACAGCAATAGCTGCATTCGCCGGAACAATCATCCGTGCAGCCAGAGAAAAACTGAAGCAGGTACAGTATCCGGGTTCACTGGTGATGGATAACCGGGCTCCGTGGTGACCCAGCGCATGTTTCACAATCGCCAGACCCAGACCACTACCGCCGGTATTGCGTGATCTGGCTTTATCCACCCGATAGAAACGTTCGGTCAGGCGAGGGATATGTTCAGCGGCAATCCCGGGACCATCATCGGACACTGAAAAGTAAGCCCCGTCTGAAGTGCGTTTCCAGACAATCTCAATGTGGGTGTTTTCAGGGGTATGATTAACGGAGTTATAGATAAGGTTAGAAATGGCACTGCGTAGCTGTTCATCGTTACCGTACACCCGCAGCTTTTCATCAATAGTAAAACTGATTTTTTGCCGTCCCTGACTGAGGGTTTCGGCTTCCTGCTGCAGCATATGCAGCATTGCCGGAACATCGACAATCTCTTTCATATTCAGGGCGGGAGCCGCCTCGATTCGGGTTAACGTCATCAGCTGTTTAACCAGTCCCTCCATGCGCCGGGACTGTTCCTGCATCGTCCCCACCGCCCTGAAGTAAACATTGTCCTTCAGCTGACTATCTTCCATCATCTCCAGGTATCCCTGGATCACCGTGAGTGGTGTGCGCAGTTCATGGCTGACATTGGCAAAAAAGTGACGCCGCATATTTTCCAGTTGCCGCATCTGAGTCATATCTCTGGCACTGATCAACCACTGCCCTTCACTGTAGGGCATGATCCGGAACTCCATATGGTGCCCATTATTCAGCAGCTGAGTCAGTGGGATTTCGAATCTTTTAGCTTGCAGGTAACGGGAAAACTCAGGATAACGGAGCAGATTAAGGATATTTTGTCCGTTATCTTCCGGCCAGCGTAATCCGAGATATTGTTGCGCCAGCCCGTTGCACCAGAAGATGTTCCCCTCTTCGGTGGTCAGGATCAGTCCGTCCGGCAGCGATTCGGCACCACTGCGGAAGCGTTTAATCAGATCACGTAACTCCCCACGTCGGCGGCGATTACGCACCTGCATCAGGTATAAGCCATGAAACAATGGTTCCCAGCTACCTTTGCCGGTGGGTGGGGTAATAGTTCTGTCGACCCACAACCAGTGTGACAGACGCATCAACTGGAAAAAATGCCAGAAGAGTAATACCACCACCGCCAGCAGCAGACACCAGGCTAACTGCCGGGTCATTAGTCCGGCGATGCCACCCACCAGGCAGACCAGCAGAAATTCAGATAACAGGGTGCGCCACGAAAGTTTGTCCAGCACGAGTGACACTCCATTCAGAAACGGGCAGAGAACCGATATCCTGTACCACGGACTGTTTGTACCATACGCTCATGGCCGGTAAATTCCAGGGCTTTACGCAGACGACGGATATGGACATCTACCGTCCGGTCCTCCACATAAACATTAGTCCCCCACACATGATTCAGCAATTGTTCCCTGCTGTAGACCCGTTCAGGGTGAGTCATAAAGAAATGCAGTAATTTGTATTCAGTGGGTCCCATTTCTACCGGAGTTTCCCCCGACATGACCCGATGAGAAGTGGGGTCCAGTGTCAGTCCCTGAATATCAATCAGTTCATCATCCGCGGTCGGTGAAATACGACGGATCACCGCTTTGATCCTGGCAATCAGTTCTTTCGGTGAAAATGGTTTGGTCATATAGTCATCAGCACCGGCATCCAGCCCCCGAACCCGATCCTCCTCTTCCCCTTTGGCTGTCAGCATGACCACCGGAATATCCCGGGTCATCGCTTCTTTCTTCAGGTAGCGGATAAACTGAATACCACTGCCGCCGGGTAACATCCAGTCCAGCAGAATCAGATCAGGCCAGGGTTCGATCAGTTTTTTTACGGCACTGTCATAATCCTCAGCTTCGATGGGATGATAGTCATTCTGCTCCAGGACGAAACATAACATTTCGCGAATCGGAGCCTCATCTTCTACGACCAGAATGCGTTTAGCCATTGTTTCTCCAGCGAATATCTTCGGGTATTTCCGAAGTTGCGGCGCCATTATGAGTCAGTTTTATGACAGTTTTATGAATAAAAGCCAGCTAATTTTCTGCAAACATGTCATAAAACAGATGGATGATAGCTAACCACACAGCGCCACGGACCCTCCGCGCTCTTATCACCGCACTCCCACTCTTTTTTTATCCGGGGACCGGCAACAGGTATACTGCGTTCAGCAGGGTGAAACCGGGAGCATTATGAAAATTATCCATACCTCTGACTGGCATCTGGGTCAGTTTTTTTATACCCGTAGCAGGGCCTATGAGCATCAGTCCTTTCTCGACTGGTTATTGCAGCAAATCACCGACCTCCGGGTCGATGTTCTGATCGTTGCCGGAGATATATTTGATACCGGTTCGCCTCCCAGTTATGCCCGGGAAATTTACAATCACTTTGTCGTTGCGTTACAGCAGACCGGTTGTCAGTTGATCATTCTGGCTGGGAATCATGATTCGGTTGCAATGCTCAACGAATCAAGGGAACTGCTGGCGTGCCTGAATACCCGGGTGATCGCCAGTGCCGGCACAGACATCAGCAATCAACTGGTGATTCTTCGCGATAAGCAACAGAATCCCGCAGCTGTGCTCTGTGCCATCCCCTATCTGCGCCCAAGGGATATTCAGTTAAGCCAGGCCGGGCTGGATAGCCAGCAGAAACAACAAAACCTGTTGCAGGCCATCACTGATCACTACCGGCAGTGTTATGACGCCGCACTCAGGCTGCGGGTTGAGCTGGGGCAACCTGAATTACCCGTGATAGCCACCGGACATCTGACAGCACTGGGTACCCGCAGCAGCGAATCCGTTCGGGATATCTATATCGGTAGTCTGGATGCCTTCCCTGCCTCCGCCTTTCCTCCCGCCGATTATATTGCTCTGGGGCATATCCATCGGCCACAACAGGTCGGCGGGCAAACGCATATTCGTTATAGCGGTTCACCGATTGCGCTGAGTTTCGACGAACCTGGCTCAGAGAAGAGTGTCTGTCTGGTCGAATGTGGTCCTGGTCAGCCACTGACGGTGACCACTCTGCCGATCCCCTGTTTTCAGCCCATGCAGACCCTGAAAGGTTCACTGGAAGAGATTGAAACACAGCTCAATGCACTGACCCGTGATGACAGCGGGCGGCCGGTGTGGCTGGATATCGAGGTCACGCAGCAGGACTATCTGAGTGACTTACAACAACGCATTGAAGCTTTAGTCTCCGGTAAGCCGGCTGAAGTATTACTGTTACGACGCTGTCGTGAACGTTCGACGGCGGGTATTCAACGGATGGAGAATGAAACGTTAAATGAATTAACGGCAGAAGAGGTGTTTATGCGCCGTCTGGAGCTGGAACAACAGCTACCGGAAGCGGATCGCCAGCGGCTGCTTACCCTTTACCTGCAGACTCTGGAACAGGTACAACATGCCGGACAGGAGCAGGACTGCAAATGAAAATACTGAGCCTGCGATTCAAAAACCTTAATGCTTTACGTGGCGAATGGACTATCGATTTTCGTCAGTCACCGTTCGCCGGTAACGGTCTGTTTGCCATCACTGGCGATACCGGCGCAGGTAAGACTACCCTGCTGGATGCTATTTGCCTCGCGCTCTACCACCAGACGCCACGGCTCGGCCCGGTCACCCCAACCCAGAATGAACTGATGTCCCGCGGTACCAGTGAGTGCCTGGCAGAAGTCGAATTCGAAATTAAAGGTCAGGCCTGGCGGGCCTTCTGGAGCCAGAACAGGGCCCGGGGCCAGCACAACGGTAAACTTCAGCCCCCACGGGTTGAGCTGGCGCGCTGCGAAGATAATGTTATCGTCGCTGACAAAATCCAGGATAAGTTGCGGATCACTGAGCAACTTTCGGGGCTGAATTTCCAGCGTTTCACCCGCTCCATGATGTTATCTCAGGGTCAGTTTGCCGCTTTTTTGAATGCACCTTCTGCAGAGCGGGCAGAATTGCTGGAAGAACTGACCGGCACCGAAATTTACGGACAAATATCACAGGCAGTGTTCGAAAAGCACAAGCAGCTACGTCAGCAACTGGACAATCTGCAGGCCGGTGCTTCCGGCATTCTGTTACTGGATGAAGAAACCCGCGTTAAGCTTAGCCGGCAACAGACGGACCTGCAGCAACAGGAGCAGCAACTACAACAGGAAAGCCTGTTAATTAGTCAGGCACAGCAATGGCTGCAGCAACACCAGGTACTGACGGGCAAACGCCTGCAACGTGAGCAGGAACATCAGGCAATCACCCTGCGATGGCAGCAGGCCGCCCCAGAGAGACAGCGTCTGGCCACCAGTGAACCGGCAGAAAAAGTGCGTGGCATCTGGCAGCAATTGCTACGCCAGCAGCAGGAACAGCAGCAACTCACGGCTCAGCAACTCACCTCACAGCAGCAACTAAACCATGCAGAAGCATTACAACAACAGTCGGTGAGTCAGTATCAACAGGCTGAATCCGCACTTCAGCAATTGCGGGAACAGCAACAACAACAAGAAACATTGCTGACCGGACAGGTGATCCCATTGGATCAGCAAATTGCCACCGGGCAGCAGCAGTACGACCACAGTCGCCAGCAACTGAACTCACTTCAGCAACAACTGGCACCGTTAATTCAGCAGCACAACACCGTTGTTCAGCAATCAGCAGCGCTCGGCCAGCAGAGAGAGCAATGGCAACAATGGCGGGAAGCTCACCAGGGGGTTGCCAGCTATGGCGCGCATTTACAGCTCTGGCAACACCGTCTGACCGGGTGGCAACAGCAACAACAGGATGTACTGGAAACTGACCGGCAATTAAAGGAACATCAGCAACAGACAGCCGTACTGCAAAAGTCACTGACAGAACTGAATCAACAGATTCAGCCGCGTCAAAAAGATGAAACCATAGCGACAGAGGCTTTCCAACTGCGTGAAAAGCAGCAGCAGGCACTGGAAGCAGAGGCCGCCACGGACGGATTACGTCACTCGCTTGAACATTCTCAGACACAGCGTCATCTCCTCCAGCAACTGTTACTTCTGGACTCAAAAGCAGTCCCACTGCAACAGCAACAGGATCGTCTGCGACAGGAACACTCACGGTTAAACCAGCAAATCACCCGCGATGAGCAATCGCTCGAACAATTTCGTCGTCATTATCAGACGGAGAAAAAGCAATTGCAGGCCGTCACCACGCTGTGTGAACTTGAGGCTAAAATTGCCAATCTTTCGGTATTACGTGACCAACTGACTGCCGGACAGCCCTGTCCACTTTGTGGGTCCTGTGAACATCCTTCGGTGGAACACTATCGCCAGTTACAACCGGATGAAAATCAGCAGGAAAGAAAACGCCTGGAGCAGAGTGTTGCCACACTTCAGGAACAGGGTATCCAACAGAAAACAGCGCTGATGCAGGCACAACTACGCACTCAGCAACTGCAAACTGAGATCAATACGCTGAGTACTGAGCTGGAAACCCTGGGTCGGGAATGGCAGCAACTGACCCTCAGCAGCCACATCAATATCGAATTCAGTGACCACAGCGCACTTAAGCAACAGATTCAAACCCTCGACCAGCAGGAAGCCGTTACCCGGCAACAGTTACAGCAACGGGAAGCGGCTGTGCAGGCCTGTCAACAGGCACGGGAAGCGATGTATCTCTGCCGGGAGAAATTACAGCAACATCAACAACAATTAAGTTTGCTGAATCAGCAACTGGACAATAGTCAAAAAAAGAGCCTCGAGTTAAGTGAACGTCACCGTCAGGCCGTAGCACAGGCCGCTGAACGCTCAGAACAATTGCGCACTGATATTCGCCAGTACTCTCTGGATCTGCCGGAACAGAGCCATGATGCTGAACGATGGTTTTCAGAGCAACATCAACTTTGGGGTGACTGGCAGCAGAATGAAAAACAACTCCGTGACAGTGAATCTGAACATATCCGGCTGACGTCTCTGCTGGAAAGTCTGCAACTGGAGCTCACCCGGCAGAAAAACGCCGTACAGCAGGCAGAAGAGACCGCCGCACAGCAGTTCACTGCACTGGAGGAGCTGCGCCGGCAGCGGCAGCAACTGTTCGGCGATCAGCAGGTCATTACCGCCCGCCAGACGATGCACGACCAGCTACAGCAGCAGGAACAACAGGTACGCAAGCTGCAACATCAATGGCAACAAACCCGGGATCAGCTCAGCCTGCACAATGGTCAGCACAACCAGTTGGAACAACAAATCGTTCGCCTGAATGCACAAACCTCAGATACTGAGCGAGAGTTCGATGCTGCTCTGCAACACCAGGGATTCAGCAATCGTCAGGCATTCAGCGATGCCCTGCTGGACGAACATGAAGCCACTGTACTTCGTCAGCAACTTGAGCAACTGGACCAGTCACTGCGCCAGGCCGATATTCTGCAACTCCAGGCGATTGAAGCCGAACAGCAGCATCTGCTGCAACGTCCGGAACTAAGCCAACAGGAAATTACGCTCCTGGAGCAACAACAGCAGACATTACATCAGCAACTGAAAGAAAATCTGCATCAGCAGGGAGAAATCGGCGAGAGACTGCACGCGGATAACCGCTACCGGCAGCATCAGCAACAGTTACTGGCGCAAATCAGCCAACAGCAGCGGTTACTCGCCGACTGGGATCATCTTAACCGCCTGATTGGCTCAGCCACCGGATCGGTATTCCGCCGCTTTGCTCAGGGACTGACACTGGATCATCTGGTGTGGCTGGCTAATCAGCAACTGGCGCGCCTGCATGGCCGCTATTTATTGCAACGTCAGGCAACGGATGCTCTGGAGCTGTCGGTGATTGATACCTGGCAGGCAGATAATCAGCGTGATACCCGCACACTGTCAGGCGGCGAAAGCTTTCTGGTCAGTCTGGCGCTGGCGCTGGCATTGTCAGATCTGGTCAGCGATAAAAATCGCATTGAGTCGCTGTTTCTGGATGAGGGTTTTGGCACTCTGGACGGGCAGACACTGGATGTCGCTCTGGATGCTCTGGACAGCCTGAACGCCAGCGGTAAAACCATCGGGGTCATCAGCCATGTAGAGGCCATGAAAGAGCGAATCCCGTTGCAAATCCGCGTCATCAAGGTCAACGGGCTAGGCTACAGTAAACTGGAGCTGCCAACAGGTCCTGGCTAAGCCGTTTCCGCCGGCCGGATCTCCTGCCGGCGCCATTGCCGTGGGCTGATACCAAACCAACGGCGGCAGGCCCGCGAAAATGCGCTGACTTCCGAGTAACCGAGTAGCATCGCCATTGATGAAACCGACAACGATTTTTGCTGAAGATAATGGGTGGCCAGTTCACTACGCACATTGTCCACTAACCCGGAGAAACTGACGTTTTGCTCACGCAGCCGGCGTTGCAGCGTCCACGCGGATAACCCCATACTTTCGGCCACCTCCTCCAGCACAGGTTCCCCATTGCTTAGCAACAGGTGTATCGCCGCGCGAACTTTCCCGGTCAGTCCCTGGCTGTCACGGGTAATATTCAGTCGTTGCAAAGCATCCCGCATCACCATCAATAACATCGGATCGTTATCCGGCATACTGCGTTGCAGATCCCTTTTGGCAATAATCAGTGAATTGTATGGCTGATCAAAATAGACCGGTGCATCGAAGATTTTACAGTGCTCATGCCAGTTTTCAGGACGGGAATGTTCAAAATGCACTTCGCGGGGTGCCCAGTGCTGCCCCGCCCCATGGCGGATCAGATTCATAAACATACCCAGTGTCAGCTCTGCGTCCTGCCGACGACTCAGGATAGCGCCGTGACGCACCTGATAGTCCAGCCGCCAGTAATCTCCTTTATCGGTACGGCGGACCAGCGTATCGTGCTGGTGAAAGGGAAATGCCTGTACCACGTTGTTCAGCGCTGTTTCCAGCGTCGGAGAGCACAGCCCAATGTAACCAATCAACCCCAGTGACTGGGGTTTAAACTGACGGCCATAATGTAGCCCGAAATTATCGGTTCCGGAATGACGTGCAGCCTCTTCCAGCACACGGCAGTAGTTCACCAGTCCGAGGCTGAGCGTCGGGCTACTCAGCAGTTCAGGATCGACACCACTTAACCCGAAGATTCTGTCGGCATCACCACCCTGGGCGGTGATAAAATCACTCAGCCCGGTGGCCGCGGCCGCCAGTACGCCACGATTACCGGCCATCAGACCGGTCATCGCCTGCGAAGTGCTGTGCAACAGTGCTATCGGTTGTTCCATTGTGCCTCTCCGGATTGCCGAAACTGCACGGATCTATGCAATTTTCGTACCAGAGCAAAATGGAGTCATACCGCGGCTTAGCCGCAGACTGCCCGGTAACTGATCTGCGTATTGCACAGCCATTGTGCATTACTGCCCTACCGGCCAGCGGTCAGTCTCCAGATAGCGACGGCATAAACGCACAGTCTCCGCCGACCACTCCTGTTCCAGTCCACGCGCCATTTCTGTCCTGGCATGCGATCCCATCCAGGCGCTGAGCTGTAACCGGCGCTGCATCAGTAAATCCGGCAGTATAGCCAGATCTTCATCGCTGATATGGGCAGACTTTTCATATCCTGCCAGCCAGTTATCGATCCAGTCTGCTGCCCGGGGGTGATGTTCAAAGAAGCTAATGGCTGCCGCCAGGTCATGCATGTACCAGCCAAAGCCACAGTCATCAAAGTCGATAATTTTGGTCTGCCCCCGATGATGTAACAGGTTAGTCAGCCTGAGATCGGCATGGATTAGACCATAGCGTTCTTGCGGCTGCCCATAAGCAGTCAGGCGCTGGTTAATTTTCTGCAACGCCTGACCAATCAAGGGATAATGCTGGCTCTCCAGTCGGGGGGCATCCTGCCAGCGCCCCCAGTGTCCCTGCTCTCCCACCATGGTCTGGTGATCCCAGATAATGCGCTGAAAAGTGTCCGGTCTTTGCCACTGACGGCTGTGCCGGTGCAGTCTGGCGGTGACTTCGCCAAGTGCCCGAAAAGCCACAGGATCGACACTGGTGGTTGGCATTTCGCCATCCATCCAGTGAAAAATGACCACATGCCGGACATCTCCGTCTTCTGTCTGTAACGTCTGAACCTGCTCGCCCTGCGGGTCTCTGACTGCCTGGGGAACTTCAATGCCACTTTCTCTGAGCGCATCCAGCCACAGTAATTCACTGGCGATATCCTGCTTGCTGTGATAATTCGCCCGATGAAGCCGCAGGGCATAACGCTGTCCCGCGGATACCAGCGAAAAGGTCGCATTTTCAGAACGACAAATCAGCGACAGCTGTCCGTCACTCAACTGCGGATAGTGCTGCAGCGCCGCCGTGGCTATCTGCATCAATTGCTGGTCAGTTAAAGAATCATTCTGCTGTACATCCATTATCCGCACCCCGATTGGTCATTAAGTCTGTCATGGTTAACTTCAGCATGCCTGCGGTAAGTGACGTATTTCCTGACTCTGCAGCAGCAAAACCTGGCTTTACACGACAAATACGCAGAATCGGAGAGCGAAGTTGACTTCAGATGACAAATTTATGACGGCCAGGGTCAGGTATTCTGACTTCATCGCGCGGCATTATCCCTGTGACAGCTTATTCCGCAGGTCTGAGATCCGGCGGGAAGTGCAAATACGACGGGGATACAATCATGACAACAAAACTTAAGCCCACGCTTGGTACCTTTTCACTGTGGGGAATTGCCGTAGGCCTGGTCATTTCCGGCGAGTATTTTGGCTGGAGTTATGGCTGGGGCGTCGCAGGAACTCTCGGCTTTCTTATCACCACACTCCTGATAGCCTTGATGTACGGTTGTTTTATTTTTAGTTTTACCGAGCTGACCACCGCCATTCCGCATGCCGGAGGCCCTTTTGCCTATAGCCGACGTGCATTCGGTGAAACCGGCGGGCTCATCGCCGGGCTGGCAACCCTGATTGAGTTTGTATTTGCCCCACCGGCGATTGCCCTGGCTATCGGTGCTTATCTGAACGTACAGTTCCCTTCGCTGGACCCGAAGATTGCGGCAGTCGTGGCCTATCTGGTATTTATGGGACTGAATATCCTTGGCGTCAAACTGGCGGCGATGTTTGAACTGATTGTTACGCTGCTGGCGGTGGTTGAACTGCTGGTGTTTATGGGCGTGGTCTCTCCGGGATTCAGCCTGGCAAATTTCACCGCCCACGGCTGGGCCGGCGCTGAAGGTTTTGGGCTACAGGCAATCAGTGGGGTTTTCGCCGCCATTCCGTTTGCGATCTGGTTTTTTCTGGCAATCGAAGGTGCCGCCATGGCAGCCGAAGAGGCGAAAGATCCGCGTAAAAATATCCCACGAGCTTATATCGCAGGAATTCTGACGCTGGTCGTGCTGGCCATTGGCGTGATGCTGTTGGCCGGGGGGGCGGGTGACTGGCGTAAACTCTCAGATATTAACGATCCTCTGCCTCAGGCGATGAAGATGATTGTCGGTGAACACTCGCGCTGGATGCATATGCTGGTGTGGATTGGCCTGTTTGGCCTGATTGCCAGTTTCCACGGAATTATCCTGGGCTTCTCACGGCAGTTTTTCGCGCTGGCACGCGCCGGATATCTGCCCCCCTCACTGGCAAAACTGTCGCGTTTTCAGACCCCTTACCGCGCAACCCTCGCCGGAGGTGTTATCGGCATCATTGCAATCTTTAGTGATAACTGGATTCATCTGCAGGGTATGACACTGACCGCCGCGATGATCACTCTGGCCGTGTTTGGTGCCATTGTGATGTATATCATGAGTATGTTGAGTCTGTTTAAATTACGCCGTAGCCAGCCGGAGATGCCGCGAAGTTTTAAGGCCCCGGGCTACCCGTGGGTGCCGGGTATTGCCCTGATTCTGGCCATTGTTTGCCTGGTATCGATGGTCTGGTTTAATCCGGTAATCGCCCTGTTGTTTGTGGCGATTATGCTGGCCGGTTACTGCTATTTCCGTCTGACCTCTGCCCAACGCCGGCAAGCCCCTCGCGATGAGTTACTGGTGAGTCAGGAGTCATAAGCGTACAACGTGGCAGGAATACTTTCTGCCACGCTTTCCCCTTCCCGTGTAAGTTTCTCTGATTTATTACCACGAATGCTGAAACCCGCCCAACGATTGGGTATCATCACCCGGCAATCCGGACAATGCTGGCTTAAGGAATTCAGATGCTGTGGTTTAAAAATATGATGGTTTATCGTCTCAGCCGGGAAATCCCGTTATCTGCTGACGATATGGAGAAACAACTGAGCGCATGCAGTTTTACCCCCTGCGGTAGCCAGGATCAGATGAAAACCGGCTGGGTCCCCCCACTGAATAACCAGACCGACTCACTGGTGCATTTCAGTAATGGTCAGATGCTGCTTTGTGCCCGTAAAGAAGAAAAAATTCTGCCTTCACCGGTGATTAAACAGGCACTTGAGGCCAAAATCAGTCGTCTGGAAGCCGAACAGCAACGGAAACTGAAAAAAACCGAAAAAGATTCACTGAAGGATGAAGTCATTCACAGTCTGCTGCCACGTGCCTTCAGCCGCTACAGCCAGACATGGTTGTGGATTGACACACAACATCAGCTGATTATGACTGACAGTGCCAGTGCCAAAAAATCTGAAGATTTACTGGCACTGTTACGTAAAAGTCTCGGTTCATTACCGGTGGTGCCACTCGCGCTGGAAACCCCGGTGGAACTCACCCTGACCGAATGGGTCCGTTCCGGCAGTCTGCCGGCCGGGTTTGCCCTGCTGGACGAAGCTGAGCTGAAATCTACGTTGGAAGAAGGCGGAGTGATTCGTTGTAAGAAACAGGCACTGGTCAGCGATGAAATTGCTCATCATATCGAAGCCGGAAAAAGGGTGACTAAGCTGGCTCTGGACTGGCAGGAACGTCTGCAGTTTGTGGTCTGTGATGACGGGACTCTCAAACGTCTCAAGTTCAGCGATACTTTGCGTGAACAGAATGACGATATTGATCGTGAAGATCAGGCATTACGTTTTGATGCAGATTTTGTATTGATGACCGGGGAACTGGCCGCGTTTACTGAAGCCCTGGTTGCCGCTTTAGGTGGCGAAGCACAGCAATAACAGGCTTCCATGCTCTGCAAATGCAGAGCATGGAAAATCCGTTACAGATAACGGCACAGGTAGGCGCTGTCTTCCGCGACCTGTAAATAGAACTCGCTGTTGCCTGGCACATTAAATACTTGCCCTGCTTCATACCAACGCCATTCGGTTTCACCTGGCAGTAACACTTTCAGAGAACCACTGACCACCGTCATTTCTTCCGGTTTTCCGGTACCAAAAGTGTACTCACCTGCAGACATTACCCCGACCGATGAAACTCCGGACAGCGAATTTTCAAAACCAATCGACTTCACTTTACCTTCAAAGTACTCATTAGACTTCAGCATGCAGATTCCTTAATAGTCAGCAGGGTGTTTCTGACAGTGTAAAAGCAGTGCATTCAAATTGTCACGTAAATAATCAGCCCGATCATCAGCTTAAAAAATTGCGCTGCGCGGGTTTAACCACAGAGCAATGTTGTGCTGATTTGCTGTGCAAACTCCCTTTAATACATTTTTCTTATAGATAAGCATTTTTATGAATTTTGAGATAGCCATAAATTATGGGAGCTTAATGACCAGACAACAAACGATAATAATCTCCCGGGGGATGATGACTGTGATGCTAACTCAAGGAAAAAAAGCGATTTTTGCGCTCAGCCTGCTGGCGCTGAATAGCCTGGCAATCTCTGCAGCTCATGCAGATCAATTAGCGGATATTAAAAAGGCCGGGGTAGTTAAAGTGGCCACCTTTGATGCTAATCCACCCTTTGGATCGGTAGATCCTAAAACGCATGAACTGGTGGGGTATGACATCGACTTTGCTAAAGCGTTGGCCAAGGCCTGGGGCGTCAAATTACAACTGGTGGCGACTAACCCTGCCAACCGAATTCCATTGTTGCAGTCGGGCAAAGCTGATCTGATTGTCGCTGATATCACCATTACGCCAGAGCGGGCACAGGTGGTCGACTTTTCCACCCCTTACTTTGTGACCGGCCAACAGTTTTTGGTCCCGGCCACTGCCAGTAACTCTCTGGACAGTTACAGCAAAGACCGGATTGGTGCAGTCAAAGGCACCACCGGTGAACAAGCACTGCATCAGCGTTTTCCGCAGGCCCGGGTACTGGCTTATGATGATATTCCTCTGGCATTAACCGCACTACGCAACGGTAATGTCCAGGCCATTACCCAGGACAGCACGATCCTGGCAGGGCTGCTGGCAGAAGCACCGGATAAACAGAAATTTAAGATCCTACCCGACCTGCTGAGTAAAGAAGAAATTGGTATTGGTGTCTCTAAAAACCAACCGGCATTGCTGAATGCGGTCAATAATGAACTCATCAGTCTGGAGAAAAGTGGCGAGGCAACCGCCATCTATAACCGCTGGTTCGGCCCGGGTACTCCAGCCCCACAACCCCGTAATTTCACGATTAAAGCCAACTAAGATGTCTGTGCATTCACCGCTGTCCGCCGCTACGGCGGACAACTCATCACCACAGGCACAGATCCTGTTCCGTCAGGTCAGTAAGCGCTATGGCAGCCATCAGGTACTTAATGGTATCGATTTGTCAGTAAACGCAGGGGAAGTTGTGGCGATTCTTGGACCTTCAGGTTCCGGAAAATCGACCCTTATCCGGCTGGTTAATCAACTGGAGTCCATTACCAGTGGCGAGATTTTTATCGATAACCGACCGGTTAGTACTCTGAAAGGACGAGCATTGCAGGACCTGCGCCAACATACTGGATTTGTTTTTCAGCAATTTAATCTCTATCCCCATCTGACGGCACAGCAAAATATTACTCTGGCTCTGGAAAAAATTCATCATCAGTCTGCTGAACAGGCCAGACAACGGGCGCTAACCTTACTGAAGCAGGTCGGTCTGGCAGATAAAGCCAACCATTTTCCTGCACAGTTATCCGGGGGGCAGCAGCAAAGGGTCGCCATTGCACGTGCTTTATCATCGGAACCGAAAATACTGCTGTTCGATGAACCGACGTCAGCGCTCGACCCGGAAATGATTGGTGAAGTATTGTTGGTAATGAAGCAACTGGCCCACAGTGGCATCACATTACTGGTCGTGACTCACGAAATGCAGTTTGCCAGAGAGATTGCCGACCGGATTGTGTTTATCGACCAGGGGCAGATTCTGGAAAACAGCCATCCCGGGGATTTTTTTCGCGCTCCGGAACATCCACGCGCGCAACGCTTTCTGCAAAAAGTTCTCAATCCTTTGCATCAGGGACCTGAGCCTTAATGATTCATTTAGACTGGCATGGTGTGCTTTCCGGACAACCACTGCAATGGATTATTTCCGGTTTTCTTACTACGGTGTGGGTTACTCTCGCTGGCTGTATTCTTGCCACCCTGCTGGCAATACTGTTACTGGGGTTACAACTCAGCCAGTTTCGCCCGGCTCAGGCTATTGTTGCTGTCTGGGTCTCGGTATTTCGTAATACCCCGATTCTGGTGCAACTGCTGTTCTGGTATTTCGCCGCCTGGAATCTGCTACCGTCGGACTGGAAAGTGGTGGTAAATAATGTTTACCCCTGGTCGATACTACCAGGGAATGTCTGGTGGCTGACACCCGAGTTTATCTGCTCTGCCTGGGGCCTGGCGGTTTTTGGTTCAGCATTTCTGGTCGGCGAGACAGAGTCAGGTATTCGTGCCATCTCACGTGGCCAGCATGAAGCCGCTCTGGCCCAGGGGTTCCGTGGCTGGACACTATTACGCTGGATAATCCTGCCCCAGGCACTACGCAATGCCTGGCAACCGATTATCGGGCAGTACCTGAATCTGATGAAACTATCATCTCTGGCCAGCGCCATTGGCTTTGCTGAACTGACTTATCAGGTCAGACAGATTGAAAGTTATAACGCTCACGCACTGGAAGCATTTGCAGTAGGGTCTGCCATTTATCTGTTTACCGGACTGCTACTGGGCAGTGCTTTGGGGGCTTTGGGCCGCAAAGTCTTCAGTAGTCCTGCGACTTACCGACCTGCGACTATTAATGTGTTGCCTGAGAGTGAACCTGATGAACGCTGAAATTTCGGTCATTACCGATAATCTTGGATATTTACTGTGGGGGCAAACGGCCCGGGGGACACCTGGCGGCGTCGTTCTCACTCTGTTGATGACGGCGGGGGCCGCCCTTCTGGCATTACCGCTGGGTATCCTCTTGGCTGCCAGCGCAAACTATGGTTCTGCAACCTGGCGCAGATTGCTGTTTATCTGGGCTGATCTGATTCGCGGTATTCCGCTGATATTTGTGATTTTTTGGTTATGGTATTTGCTACCGATGCTCAGTGGTATCGAAATCCCGGGACCACTCACCGTGACCCTGGCGCTGGCCTGGTTCACTTCAGCCTCAGTGATGCATACGGTACTTTCCGGATTGGCTGCATTGCCTGCGGGTCAGTCTGAAGCGGCCCGGGCACAGGGTTTCGGTACTGCAACCACTTTCTGGTACATTTTGCTACCGCAGGTACTGCGAAATATTCTGCCCTCGCTGACGGGTATCTTTATCAGCCTGTTAAAAGATACTTCGCTGGCTTTTATCGTTAATGTTCCGGAACTGACCACACTGGCCGGACAGGTCAATAACCGGGTACAGATTTACCCCGTGGCTGTCTTTATATTTACCGGCGCGGTCTATTATCTGTTGTGTTTTGGTCTGGAATTGCTGACTAAACGCTGGCAGAAAAATCGCCGACAGTGGATATGAAGGGTGCCGGGAGCATTACCCGGCACGCTGCTGTGATAACACCTGCAAAATATTACTGACCACTTCCTGTGGCGCACGGCAAGCATCAATGATGTGGTGAGCTGTAGCAGAATAGAGCGGGCTTCGGACTTTTAGAATATCACTCATTTCTTCGGTAATTGGCCGGCCAGTCAGTGTTGGACGCTGTTCTGCCTCAGGATCAGCACTCAGCCGCTTAGCAAGCTCCCCTGGTTCAACGCTCAGCCAGAAAACCCAGCCGTGGTCACGCATAAACTGGCGATTTTCCTGACGCAGGATAATCCCGCCACCGGTTGCTATCACTGACGACTCCGCAGTCACCGCCACCAACGACTCAGATTCTTTATGACGAAAACTTTCCCACCCTTGTTCGTCAACTAGTTGTGCAATGGTGCACTGTAATGACGATTGCAAATGATGGTCCGTATCATGAAATGCATAGCCCAATGTCTGTGATAACAGATGTCCTATGGTTGTTTTTCCACAACCCCGGGCACCTATCAGATAGATGGGTAATGACATAAAGGCCGATCCTCCGCCGGGATAATTTTAAAGAGACTGAATATAAAGCCTGTGCATAATAACCGGAAATAGCGTCCACAACCACCTGAAGACAGCGGTTACCCGTGTTAAATACACCCTACCCCGCCACTTCAGACTGACCGCAATATTTTTTTACCGCGATCACGTTTACTTTAGCTAACGCCACCCTCATATATAGTGGGCTGAACCGGGATTTTGCCAGATTTAGCCAACAGTATCATAATTTCAGGGCTCCGGTGATTACTGTGACAACTGCCGGCGCCGGTTTGTAACAAAATGTCACAAGCATTATCCCTGAACTCCGGGCGATGATGACATTTAAGATGATGAGAGGTTTCACCATGCAGAGCGAAGAACAAAAACTGATTGATGGTCTGTTTAGCCGGTTACAACAGGCTGAAAGCCAAACCGGCCCGCGCGATCCTGCGGCAGAACAGTTAATTAAAACCCATCTGCAAAATCAGCCCGCGGCGGCTTACTATATGTCGCAGGCATTGCTCATTCAGGAAGCCGCACTGAAAAAACTGAATGACCGCATTTCTGAGCTGGAAACACGACTCCAGCAACAACAACAGCAGCAGCCACAGCAGAGTAGTGGCGGCTTCCTGGCCGGTTTATTTGGCGGCGGCAATTCCCAACCTCGCCAGCAGGCCCCCCGGGAAACATCCGCCTGGGGGAATCCACAACAGCCCCAGCAGGCCCCTGCACAACAACCCACCTATAGTGCTCCGCCGGCAGCGGCACGGGGTACCGGCTTTCTCGGCGGGGCGTTACAAACTGCAGCCGGGGTCGCCGGTGGGGTTGTGTTAGCGGATATGCTGACCAGTATGTTCCATCATTCACAGCCTGAAGAAATCGTGAATATTATTAACGAACCGGAGCCACAGCTCCCGGACGTTGACCAGAACCTCGATACGTTTAATTACGGAGATAACGGGCTGCCGGCTGATGATAACCGCTGGGATGATAACAATAGTGGTGGGTTTGACAGTTTCTTTGGCGATAATAATTTCAACGATGACGATGACAGCTTCCTGTAATCGTCCCGTCTGGTAAGGTCAGGCAGCCTTAGCGCTGCCTGAACCATTTATCCAGTTCATTCGCAAATAACTGCCTGTCTTTCTGATTCAGGGCCGCCGGGCCACCTGACGCGATTCCACTGGCCCGCAGCGTATCCATAAAATCACGCATGGTTAAACGCTCACGAATAGTCGCCGGAGAATACCGTTCTCCTCGTGGGTTGAGTGCAGCAGCCCCTTTTTCCAGAACTTCAGCCGCCAGTGGAATATCTGCGGTAATCACCAAATCGCCTTTCGCAACCTGCCGGACGATTTCGTTATCCGCCACATCAAACCCTGCAGCAACCCGTAAGCTGTGCAGCCAGGGGGATGGCGGCAATCGCAGTGACTGATTAGCGACAAAAGTAATATGTGTTTGCGTTCTTTCGGCTGCACGATAAAGTATTTCTTTGATTACTGTCGGACAAGCGTCTGCGTCAACCCAGATAGCCATAATCATTCCTGCCAGGGACTAAACCCGAATTGTGAACTATTATGCCGACGGAGAACAACTATTTATCGCCATGTTGTCAGGCGAATAACCTGAGTCCAGCTCATTCTCTGACACTCATAAAGGACAGGTAATGCTCAACAAAAAAATTGGTTTTATCGGCTGCGGTAATATGACCAAAGCGATTATTAACGGTATTGTGAAGAGCCAGATAATAGCCCCGGAAAATATCTGGGTATTTGACCGTAAAAGCGCAACCAACCAGGAAATGGCGGAAAAATATGGTCTGAAGGCCGCTGAAAGCCCGGAGTCGCTGGCCGGTGCTGTGGATATTCTGGTGGCAGCAGTCAAGCCAAATGTGATTAGCAAAGTATTAAGTGATATTGCCGGACAGTTAAAAAAAGACATTCTGGTCGTTTCCATTGCGGCAGGTGTCACTCTGGAAACCCTTGCGGCTGTGCTCGGGGACTCGCGAAAAATCATTCGTGTGATGCCTAATACCCCGGCATTAGTGGGTGAAGGTATGAGCTCTGTCACTCCCAATGGTCTGGTCACCGCAGATGAAACTGACATCGTGTTACAGATTTTCCGGAGTTTCGGTAAAGCAGAACAGGTCAGCGAATATTTAATCCATTCTGTTGTCGGAGTCAGTGGGTCTTCCCCGGCTTATATATTTATGCTGATTGAAGCGATGGCGGATGCCGCCGTACTGGGTGGAATGCCCAGAAAACAGGCTTACGAATTTGCTGCTCAGGCGGTAAAAGGCGCGGCACAGATGGTACTGGAAACCGGACTGCATCCTGCGCAGTTAAAAGACAGTGTTTGCTCACCCGGCGGTACCACGATTGAAGCGGTACAGACTCTCGAAAGCCAGGGATTCCGTGCCGCGGTTATACTGGCTATGCAAAAATGCATGGAAAAATCTGAAGCGTTAAGTAAAAAGTAAATTTGTGCGTGGTTTCCGGCCGCTACGCTGGAAACCAGTTCATCCGCCCTACCAGTGCCTGAATACCGACACCAACAGCCACAGGAAAATAAGCACAATCACGGCATTTTTGAGAATGTAGTAAAGCTTACGGTTGCGTTTTTTCAGGCGTTGACCTGCATCACGTGCAGCACTGATATACTTAAATATGCGGTTAATCGCGCCCGTCCGATCAGTTTCATCATTGGGTGAAGCGGCTGCAGACATCAGATTTTTACCCACCCAGTGATTGACTGCCCCTGCCCAACGCCATTTCATTGGCCTTTCAATATCACAGAATAAAATGATCCGTGTTTGCTGAGTGTTATTCTGTGCCCAATGGACAAAGGTTTCATCAAAGATAATCGCCTCACCATCCCGCCAGCTGCGTCTTTCTCCATCTACTTCAATAAAGCACTGGTCATTATTTGGAGTCACCAACCCCAAATGATAACGTACGGAACCCGCATAAGGGTCGCGGTGTTGCCCCAAATGGCTACCTGCAGGTAATTCAGCAAACATCGCCGCTTTAATACAGGGAATAGAACTCACCAACCGGGTGGTTACCGGACAGAGTTGTTCTGCCGAGGGATGAGCATCACCATACCATTTCAGATAAAAGCGTTTCCAACCACGTTTAAAAAATGTATTAAAACCGGCATCATTATTTCCGCTGGCCGCTTTAATATGATCCTGCAGACTAATCGCTTCCTCACGTATCGTTTGCCAGTGTTTTTTTAAAGGTTCAAGCTCCGGAAAGGTCTGTTCCGGTAACCATGCCTGTTGCGACGGAAGTGTTGAAAATCCGGTCATAAACATATTTATCGGAGCCATAAATGTCGAATGGTCAAATAATTGCCGGGACATTTTTTGTTTTACTTTCCCTCGGGAATGGGCATAACTTACGCTAATAATAAATACACAAATAATAATCAGAGCAACCACCGATCTTATCCTTAATTTAACGATGCTATATGAAACGAGGCCAGACAGGTAAAAATGTAACATTTAATTAAAACCTGACTGCAAGGAAATATAGAGTAGTGGGGAAGGTTTGTTGTTACAACAAATGCGGTTACCGGCAGGGAAAGCACTTTGCGTGCAGCCATAGTTTGAAAAACAGCCTCAACATGAGGCTGTCTGGAAAATACTATTCAGCGATACTCCCGGGAAATCAGCTTTTTTTCAGGCAGCTGCTCATAAACGATTTACGGGCATCACCCTTTAATGCTTTTTGCTTTGCATCAGCGTTACAGGTCTTCATCTTCTGTTGTTGTGCTGTCAGCCCCTCAACTTTATGATCTTTTTTCAGACAAGTGCTCATAAAATTTTTACGGGCATCACCTTTCAGGCTCTGGGAACTGGCCTCGTGGTTGCAGTCAGTCATTTTCTGTTGTTGTGCAGTTTTTTCAGCAGCGGAAGCTGAACCTGCAACACAAAGTCCGCACAGAGCCAGTGCGATCATCATCTTTTTCATTGCTTACTCCTGTCAAATAGATACCGGCCATTAAGCCAGAGACAAAACCGCCTGAGTGACAGCGGAGATAATATTATCTGCAACTTATTGAGGATTATCCATCTGACTATGAATGTTTTGCTGCAGAAATTTCAGCAATAAACCGTGAGTAAGCATCATCATGAAAAACGCCGCCAACAGAATCGCTATTTTGAGCCATCCGCTGTTGTAATTTTGTTTCAAACTGGTGCAGTGATTCTGCAGGCAGGCTATCCAGTACCACCGATAAAATAACTTCCATTGCTGCAAGTCGCTCCGTCTGAAGCTTATATTCTTCATCTCTTTCAGCAAGTTTTATTAACAGCTCAGCGATCAGGTTTTTCATACTTAAGCCTCGGCATTCTCTGAGGCCTGAAGTTAACATCAAATTCATAAAAAAACAGATTTTTTTGTAAAACCGGGTGCAAATAAAGCAGAAGTGCCCACAGCGTCTCAGAGTTGTTCACTGGAAAAAAAACAAAAGGCAATTTAGAGGGGAAATATGTGAATGACAGAGCCAACAGCCACGACAAAAGTCAGTTCGTTATGGGAGGCTAAAGTTTCAGGGCGGGTGTACACCCGCCCTGGCTCAACTGTTGGCAGATTAATGCCCGTTATACCCGTAATGAGGGCCACCGCCGCCGTGACCGCCGCCGCCCCAACCGCCACCACCGCCGCCACCAGGAGGTGGGAAAATGCAGCCGTTCAGCATAACCACGACTCCCAGCACTGCAGCAATTTTAAACAGTCGTACCATAATAACCTCGATATTGTGGTTGTTATCTGAAAACATCCGCAGTATATCGCTAAGGTGGGTAAGAAAAATCCGCATCAGTTGGCTATTGATTTTGTGAAACCAATCATGACGATTCCCTTACAATAACCAGACGATAAGATGGCAGCAAAACGACATAATTGCCTGAAATTGTTATTTTCTTCACGCGACATCAGGATCGTTTCAGCAGAGAAACTCATGCAGATGAAGATAATTGAATGGCTTCCCTCTCATCCGAAGACGGTTTGTTGTCCCCAAAAAAAATCCCGCCGTAGCGGGAAAAGGATTCGGTAACGAGTGCGTGTGATATTAGCTACCGATGATGACTTTCTGATGACACGCAATGACATTAACCGCAATAGACTTTGGTGATATTTCCCTGCGCATCGGCAAAAAAATTCAGCCGACGAAGATTAAAATCCATGGTAACGACTGAGTCATGTGCGATCGCCCTGACCGGGTTATCAAAACGTAGATCATTCACCGATGACAGGGGTTTGCCGATATATTGTTGATAATCAGATGCTCCACACATGTCATCATCCGGCACATAAGTGGTTTGTGTGTTATCGTGCTGACTGGCTGACTGGCAGCCTGCCAACAGTAAAATTCCGGAGACCAGTAACGCTTTTCCATTTAATGTCATATCAATTCCTCTGTTCAACAGTCCATACTTCGCGGACCGACCGTATGAAGGCTTTGCAACGAGCAGATCGTTCTGTGGGTTATTTAATAACGAAATGACACCTATGGCACGGAAAATCCCTTCGGAAAAAATTAGAATTTCCTGAAGTTTACCACTGTCAGCGCGTCAGGAGCGTTTACTTTTCCACCAGCCCGGCCATTGGCAATACAATTTAAATCATTTAAACTCAAGCAATTAAATAAAACATCACCATCTGAGAAGCCAGTCAATATCCGGCATGGTATCGAAAGTCATGGGTGATTGTCTGCCATGACTCGACAGTGATTTGTACCGTTGATATTATTCGGAAGATTCTTAACGCTGAGCGAACGATGAACACTCAATCAGACAAAATAACATTGACCGCGTTCTATCTTGGCAGTTTTGTTATCTACTACCTGATAACACTGTTGATAACGCTGTTCCCTAATTTTGCTGCACTGCGTACCAGTGGTTTACTGGTGCCGGTAATCTGTTTGTTTGAATTTGCGGTTATCTATCCATTGTATCGTTTTTACTGTCAACGCCGGACAGATATTCCCTTTAATCAGCTTCAGCCGTTACAAACATTGCTGTTCACGCTGGCGTTGCTGGTATTGATGGTCGCGGAAATTCAGTACCTGCTGCCAGAGGTCTGGCTGTCGGAACAGGCCAGCCAGGCACGCAGTTCTCAGTTGATTTTACTGATCACCGCGGTGTGTCTGGCCCCGGTATTTGAAGAGGTGCTGTTTCGTGGCTTTTTGCTACAAACATTTCTGTTATGGGCACCCAAAAGTCGGTTTGCCTGTATGCTGCTGACCTCTCTGTTATTTGCAGCGCTGCATACCCAGTATGTACACTGGCAATCTATTGCTGCCCTGACACTATTTTCTCTGTTACTGTGTTGGGCCAGGCTGAAAAGTAACGGTCTGGCATTGCCGGTGTTTCTGCACACGCTTAACAACCTGATTGCACTGGTCCCGGCATTGTATCTTTCAGCATTCTGAAGGTTATGCTCCGGGAGACCACCTGGCCCCCGGCAGCATAAGCCTGGATTATTTCGGTTGAGAGTTCTCCTGCTCAAAATGATTTTTAAATTGTTCATAAATAGAAATCATATTGGCGGCATCACCCTGGAGCGGACTGAGTTTGCCAGCACGAACCAGCTCGATGACCAGCTGTAATGCAGCCTGCTTTGGGTGTTCTGCGGGTTGGGAAATTGCTTCGTTCATAAAGAGTACCTGTAGGTATTGAATTAAATAACGCAAACCTAAAGTGTAACGCAGTTAACTACTCTCTGGCAGGATAACCGCTCTATTTTTCGGTCTTTGATGGCGAACAGATTCAATAAAGATGCCGAACTCAGGTATTACCGATTACCGGCTGGCAGGATGATGCCAGCACCAATGCTATACTAATCTTCCGGCTGCCGGGACACGAGGATACTGAGCTAAGGAGTCAGTCATGTTAATCGGATTTGTATTATTAGTCAGTGCCTGTGGCAATGATGCCTGTGATGCGTTGCCTGTTTCAGAGCATATTTTTCCCAACCAGGCCAGTTGTGAAATGATGGCTGACCGGATTCATAAAGTGCGCCCGCACGCAGTACTGATTTGCGGGGAAGTTCATCGCGATCCCCAACCGCAATAATGCACTTTGCATACCGGTGAATCTGCGCCTCATCACCCGCCATTTCTGATGATTAACGTTATACGCTGAACTTCGGGCATCTTATGAGAGCAAAAAAACAATCCCGACCAAGAAAACCCTCCGGGCGGTGGGTTTATTACCTGTTATATCAGGATATTATCTGGCCCTGCCCTGTCCGTTGGGAGTGGGAATCGGGTTTTGGGGGGTGGTTGCCCTTTTACTACGCACCGACGTTTGAATTTATCGCCGCCGACCCTTCCCGCGTCACTCGTGTCCACTCTTCT
>Ga0157363_1000226_pt1 | contig 43650 bp, 39 predicted proteins | sample AttsexASBM1_FD_111477 | JGI IMG/M metagenome (GOLD analysis project Ga0157363, IMG submission 111477) | Fungus gardens microbial communities from leaf cutter ant in Ribeirão Preto, State of São Paulo, Brazil - Atta sexdens ASBM1 | ecosystem: Host-associated > Fungi > Mycelium > Unclassified ... | reverse complement strand
GAAAGCAGGCCTTTCACCAGTTCCTGTGATACCGCAGTGCCGTATTCCTTTTCCATCTCAGCGGCGTATACACGCAGATAACCCGCCAGTTCAGCCCGCTCAGTAGTACTCATTTGTGAAGGGTTTTTAGTAAATTTATCTACCAGTGCATCACTGCGTTTATCAGCATTTTCCAGCTTAATCAGCTCATTCGCGGCAACCAGTGACTTATCACCCTGTTTTATTTTTTCCACGGCTTTATCCAGTTTTGCCGAAGAGGTATTCCCCGGGAAGTTATTCTCAACAACAATCCTAGCCGCAAAGACTGGGATTGTTATTAATCTCCGTCAGAGTCTGAAGGTGGGGATTTTTGTGGGTTATTTTTATCCAGTAACTTAAAAATAAATATTCCTACCCATACAATAAATCCCGTTATAGATCCGAGGTTAAATATTCTAATTAACTCTGCTTTTGTTACTGCCCAATCACCAGTTGTCAGATAAGATAACCCACTAATAAATAACCGATAACCTAACCCTAAAATCAAAAAAAACAGAATGCAGTATGTTAACAAGAACAAAGATGAAGTTGTATTATTTTTCATTGTTTTCACCAATCCTGTTAATCAGCTCTTGGGTGGCCTTGCCTCCTGTTTCTGAAGTGAATGCCCCACCGATATCATATATAAATTCAGGGAATGGATTGTTACCTAATACTTTTTGCACAACATTCGGTGCATATTCCCCAAATTTTCCTCCAGCCCAGGCACCGACAGCACTGCTGCCAACCGCCCCGATATCCGGACCATCACTAAACACCGCACCACCTGTCGCCATAGCGACGTTCTGCCAGACTCCTCGTCCTGGTGCCAGTGCTCCGGTAATACCTGCCGAAATACTTCCTTTATAATCCCAGCCTTTATCTTCATTCCCGGGTTGACTCAGATCGAACCACTGGTAAGAACCATTCGCTATTTCCGCGATAACTGCGCCACCCACCGCTTTACCTACCGATGCCGCAGGCCCTAAATAAGCAGCACCTGTTATCAATACGCCATCCTTATAACCTTCAACAATAACTTTGGAGATATTCGCCCCTTCTGGTAAATCTCCCGTCGCCAGCTTATCCAGCCCGTCCTGTGTTTGCTCCGGCGTCAGATTTTTGTCCTGGGCATACTGATTCCACGATGCAACGGCCTGCCCGTAATCCATCATGCCCGATGGCAGGCTTAAATAATTATTCTCAACCGTAGTTTTCCCAGCCTGTGCTGCGGAAAGTGCTGCACTGCTGCTGTCTCCGGTTACACCGCCCGCCACTCCGGCGGCGAGGGTCGCCAGCGCGCTGACGGTTTGTTTTTCACCTTCACTCAGTTCACTCACCGGTTTGCCATAGGCATCGGTGGCAATAATCCCTGTGATCTCGCCGGCGGCGGCTCCCACAGCGCCGGCCAGTGCATTGTTGCCCTGTACTGCTGACAATGCGGCATTTACCGCCGCATGGGCCAGGGTTTTGCCGGTAATGTCCAGCCCGCTGTTACCTATTACCCCGGCAATATAGGGCGCAGTGCCCCCGGCGACCGCCTGGCCGATATCGCCTCCTGCCAGTCCCTGAACAGCCGCGGTAGCGGCCTGAATCACTTTTTGAATGCCGCCACCGGTACCCATACCACTTTGGTTAAGTGACTGGTTATAAAAGTCATTATACAGCTGACCACTGATGTCCTGTTCGCTGGCAGTACTGACTGGATTTTTTTCTTCCCAGCGGGCTTTGGCTTGCTCCCGTTGTTCAGGCGTTGCTGCAGCAGATTGCTGGCTGGCATCTTTACTGGCCATAATCGCCCCTTGTGTCAGGACAATATCACTGATCTGCATGCCAATTTCGCTAATCAACTGAGCGGCTTTTAGCCGTTCCTGTTGCTGTTCTTTATTAAAGATCACTGATAATGCCTGATGCGCATTGGCAACATCACGACTGAGCGTATCAGGGTCCTGTGACTGCTGTTGAGTATCACGAATAATGAGAGTCCCGGCGCTGACAGCAGAACCAGTCACTGAGCTGTCACTGTCCGAATCGTTCATGCCACTCAGTAACTGGCTGGCCATGCTGGTGACCAGTTGTCCTGCCACCAGTTGCCCGGGATTGATACCGACACCTCCGGCAGCCCCACTTGCCTGATGACTCACACGGTATTCGGCCTGGTTTTGTATGTCGGAAAAACCCAGAGTACCGGTATTCAGGCTATTTTTTTCGGCCGATGCAGTGGAACTTATCACGGCACCGTTCAGCTGAGTATGTCCGCCGGTATCAATGGTAAATCCTCCCTGACCGGCAAAGATCCCGGTCTGCTCCTGTACCGACTGATAACGGCTACGCATGCTATCTTTGCTGGCGGTATATGACGCGCTGGCCGAGCCGCTACCGGCACTGGCTCCGGCACTGATATTTTTCTGCTGCATATCATAGTCATCACTGTCCTGTTCACTGCTCAGTGTCAGATGACTGCCCGCCCTGACGGTAACTGCATCTGCACTGGCCTGTGCCCCCTGCAGGGTAATATCACGACCACTACTGATATTCAGCGCATGCCCGGCATTTATTACCGTCTCACTGTGGGAGACTCCCTGCCCGTTCTCATGCCCTTTTCCCCGGTTAACCGAAGCATTAATCGTGAATCCGCCGCCGGTCACCGCAGCCCCCACCGAACTGCCATGACTCTCATTCCGGCCTTGCTGTTGCCAGCTGTTTTCTGCGGAGATTAAATTCACATCACGTTGCGCCTGCAGGTCGAGGGTATTTCCCGCCTGCAAACGGCTGCCCTGTATATTGATATCGCCGCCGGTGGCCTGAATTGTCAGATGATTTGCGGCGGAGAGGCTACTGCCCTCACTCACCACCTGTTGACTGGTTTGTTCCGAGGTTGAAGACTGGCTGCCATAAGAAAGATTTAGCCCAATCACACTGGTCACCCCGCCACCACTGGCCTCCGCCAGCCGGACACTCTGAACCGCCTGTGTCGCACTCAGGGCGGTTTTCATATTTTCCAGAACGGCAACCCGCCCGCTGCTTTGCTCTGTGGCTTGCTTAACCCCCGAAATCGCAGAATTCACCAGACTGCTTGCGGCGCCTGATATAGCCAGAGTAAAACCACTCTGTTTTTGTTCAACATTACGCCTCTGCTGGCTGCGGGTTTCTTCCGCCAGAATATCGACCTGGCGGGCTGACAAACTAAGATCATTTCCGGCCAGTAAGTCAGCGCCACTCACAGTCAGAGTGTCACCGGCCCTCAGGTTGAGGTCCCCGTCGATACTGCCCAGCATACTGGCTTTGCTACCCTCAGAGGCTCCGCTATCGGTTATCTTCAGGCTTTGCGATCCTATGCTTACCCCTACGCCACCGGTACCGGACAGACCACTGCTCTTGAGTTTGCTCCAGTGAGTTTCTTCACGGCTTTCCGCCGCACCGCTCAGGATCAGAGAAGTCCCTGCAGAAAGACTGACATTGTTATCTCCGGCAACACGGCTTCCCTGAACCTTCAGCGATTGCCCCGAACGCAGATCGACCGAATGACCGCTAAACTGCGAGCCGGTTGCCTGACTGACCTGTATTTCATCGTGACTTTCGCGGGTTTCTTTGCTGATAGCGGAGCCACTGCTCTGCTTACTGTGTTCGGTCAGATGCCAGCGGGTATTCCCGGCCAGCAGTTGTAAATCCTGTCCGGCCGCTGCCGACAAATGCCCCCCGGCAATAACCTCTGCGGCCTGCGCCGTCAGATTACGCCCGGCAGAGAGTGTCATATCGCCACCACTGCTGACAGCCGTTGCTTTATCCTGTTGCCAGCTCAGGCTGCGGGTATTACTTCCGCCAAAATCACTGTATTCGCTGCCGGTGATGGTTAGCACATCCAGCAACAGGTCCTGTCCGGCCTGCAATACCACATTGCCGGCGCTGTTCAACTGGCTGGCGGTCAGCCGGAGAGTATCTGCTGCCGATAAACGTAGTGTCCCTGCGGCATCCTGCAGATAAATGCCGGCCTGCCGGTCAATAATCTGTTGATCCTCTGTACCCGCCAGCGTACTACGGCTGATAAGATTGCCACCCGACGCTATCTGCAGGGCTTTCCCTGCCTCCAATACTCCGCCCTGATTTATGACATCCCCCCTGGCTGGTCAGGGTTAGCTGTTGTGCGGTCATCCTCCCGAGGTTAACCACCGAAGCGGCCTTAATGCTCAGATCCTGTTGTGCCAGCAGATTGCCACTGTTGATCAATGCCTGCCCGGTATCCATCACCAGCTGTTTCCCGGAGATAACCGCGCTGGTCAGAGGATGCCCGCGCGTGGTTTGCAGATAAAGCTGCGGCGTCAGTACGGTCTGCCGGCTGCCATCCGCAAGGGTTACCTCGCGTTTTACCATCCAGACCATATCACTGGTCAGTAGCGCCATCTGTTCAGCGGTGAGAGCTACCCCGGGAACCAGAGAATATTGCCCGGCAAAAGTTATCCCGGCATTCATCAGAGCCTTAAACTGGTCGTTATCATTGTGATAACCGTTAAGGTAACGCTGGCCGGTTTGTTGGGTTATCTGTTCGCGCAGTAGCTGTTGTTCGTAATAGCCATCCCCCAGCCGTTTAAGAACCTGATTGTGATTATGTTTCAGCGCACTGAGCATGTAGTCACTGCCAATCCACTGCTGGCGTTGGGTAAAACGCGGATCGGTTTCCACCAGATAGCCGTTCAGCGAATCTGGCTGAACACGAAACAGACTACTTTCGGGTAAACGGGCAATTTCCAGCACCTCAGCCACAGAACGATCGCCCGGGATCCCTGCGCTACCCGCCACTGACTGATTCCCGACGATCCGGCTGACCCCGGGATCGATGGTCTCAGTGACCGCTTCCGGGTGATAACTGGTGCGCTTTTTACCCTGGGAGGTTTTTACCGATCCATTTTTTCGTTTTTTCTTTTTGGCGTACCAGTGAGTCAGCGATCCGCTATCACGGGTGATCCGCACTCCGGTCGTCGCGATATTGTTCACCGCCAGCCCCGCAGCTGCATTCAGCGAGCCACCGGCGATGATCTGGCTGTCATAATTATCCAGTTGTCCTCCGGACAACAGTAGATTGCCGCCCGCCAGAATCCTGCCGGGATCACTGAAAGTGACTTCAGTCTCTGTCACCACCCGCTGATAGTCATACTCGTAAAAATCATTATTCCGGCTGCCATCCGGCATAATGGCATCCTGAACGTTATATTTATTTTTATAGCTGGTATCAATATCGTCCCAGTGATAGCGGGTAATTTCGCCCTTCAGCACTGCCTCGTGATAACGGGCATTTTCTGTGACGGTCAGTTGAGTCTCCAGCCCCGCATTCCGGTTAACGATACTGTCTGCCGCCAGTGACAGGTTCCCCGTGGCTTCCAGGGTTGCCGCATGATTCACCAGTGAAGCAGCTGCACCTTCTGCCTGTCCGTGGGTATTCAGCTGGCCACCTATCCGCAGATCCCCGCCGCTATAGATCAGTGAATGGTTATCGTTATTTATCTGCTGTGCGCCAATATCCAGCTGCTGACGGCCGGCCAGGGTGGCGGCAGTGTTATTCCGGGCCAGATTATCCAGAGTTACGGTGGCAACCGACAACCGGTCAGCGTAGATCCGGCCACTGCCCTGATTTATCAGATGCCCGCTCTGCAGCCAGCTGTCTCCGCCATCAATCAGACCCTGGTTGGTGAGGGTGGAAACCGTGGTGATACGGGTGTGATTGCCAGTGATTTCACCCGCAATATCATTCATCAGCTCAGCAGAATTCACCTTCAGTCCCTCAGCGGCGGTGATTTTTCCGCGATTATCCAGCAGTCCGCTGACCGAGATTTCCGCACTGCCTGCTGTATTCAACTGGCTAAGGTCATTCAGCAAAGCGCCCCGACTGGTCACTACAAGCTGGCGATGCGCCTGTACCAGGGTTTGGTTGCTGAGCCGCAGCCCCTGTTCACCGCTGTCTATTACTACCCTGTCCGCTGAAGTTTCGCTGCCATTCAGTACTATCTGCTGACTGCTGAGCGCCAGCTCGCCCCCCGCCAGCAATCGTCCTTCAGACTGCAGTTGATCACTGGCCAGAATACTGAGATTCCCGGTACGGTTAACCTGCCCGTCGGCACCCGCCCCTGCTGCTATCGCACTGCCCTGACGGGCGGCAAAGGTGGTACTACGCACCTGCAGATCACCCTTCGCCTTCAGTGTGCCGGAATTATCCAGCATCCTCTGACTGCTCAGTTGCGCATTGCCGTTGGCATACATACTGCCGCTGTTGCTGATGTCAGACGCAGAACTCAGGCTTAACTGACTATCGCTGTAGATTGTTCCCTGGTTGCTAATTTTGCCGTCTGCAGATAACCCGACGTTGCCTGCGGCATACACCGCACCACTGTTGCTGATTCCCGTTGCAGAACTCAGGGCCAGGTTACCGCTGCTGTCAATATTTCCGCGGTTAACAATTTTCCCGTCCGCGGTCAGTTCGACATTCCCGGCGGAGACACCGATATTACCGGCATTATGGACGCCAACCCCTTTTTCGGTGCCCAACAGTTTGATCTTATTGGCATACATTCCGCCCAGCAGCGCAACATCGATCGCCAGCGCCGGTCGGGTGCCAGAGTCACCCTGCAGGCTGGAAACCTGCCGGTTTCCTGCGTCCACCTGGTTACGCCCCGCAGTGATCCGCAGATCCTTTGCCCAAAGTGCCGCATTAATTTTGACGGTACGGGAGATCAGATCGGTATGATCCTGACGGCTGGTATCCATTCCCCCCAGACCAATGGTGATCTCCCCCTGCGACACCCGATAGCCCGTCAGATTCCCCTCACTGATTTGTACCTGACCGGTAGTTAATGTGGCGCGGTTGGCGTTAATAAATCCGCAGCCACTGCAGGTAATGCCGGCCGGATTAGCGATCACTACCTGTGCCTGCTTACCGGCGACTTCGATAAAGCCGCTAAGCTGGCTGGGATCGCGGGCATTTACCTCATTGAGAATAATTTTAGCTTCGCCCCCGGCGAGCCAGGGATTGGCGGTGACCATTCCGGCAATACTGGTACGGGTATCGGCATGCGAATTGTTCAGCACGACCCCTTTACTGTCGACATCAAAACGGCTGAAGACATTGCGGGACACACCTCCGGCCCCCGGAGTACGAATATTTACCTGCTCCACACCGCTGGCAGTGCTAATCACCGTGGGTTGCTGGCCGGCAGGCGCCGTTCTGTCGGCAATAATCGCAGCCTGCGGGGTAAAACTGACGCAGTTCAGAGTCAGCAATATCGCAAACCGGAGACGACTTAGCAGACAAAGGCGGGAGGAGTCTCTGAGTGCTCGTCCGAAGGAAGATGAAGGAGAACGCCCCGCCAGACCGGCGATATCAGCCACCACCATTAACGACTGACGAGGCTGGCTGAAAATAATGCGATAACGTTGTTTATTCATGGTCGCATCCTGCGAAAAAAACCGCCGCTTCCGGGCCGGAGGGATCAAAAATGTTGACCAGACCGCCCGGGGCAGGAGCGGTCTGGTCATCACTTTAGCTTAAGGATAATCCCGGCTTACACCGGGATTTGAGGATCAGAAACGGTAGCCCACACCGAGGTTAAATCCATTAATCGACAGCGTTTTTACTGTATCTTTATAGCTTGAGCCTTCGTATCCGATATCGATGGAGACATTTTCCACCGGGTTTATCTGTACTCCGGCCCCGTACATCAACGCCGCTTTTTTGCTGCTGCCGGAGCTTTCCCAGCTGCTGCCAGACAGCGAGGAGCTGCTGTAAGAAAAATCTCCCTTGTCATAGTTCACCCCTAACAGACCATAAATGCTGATATACGAATTGAACCGGTAGGCCGGGCCTGCCGACAGTGAATAATATTTCATGCTGGCATGGCTGCTCTGGCTGCCCACTCCCGGAGCGTCAAAACTGCTGTTGCGCTTGCCACTCATATAGGTCAGTGAACCGATAATACTCACCGGAGAATCCCATTCGTAACGGTACTTTGCATTAACACCGCGGATATTTTTAAAATCCTGTACCTTACTCTGGGCATAGCCCAGTGAGAACGTCTGGGAATCAGCCATCGCTGGCAGGCTGCAGCCCAGAGTCGCGATGATAAGGGAGGATAAAATAGCTGACTTCATGGTTAAGTCCTTTTAGTCAAGGTGCTGTTATCAGCACTGATTAATACTGTTTCCCCTCCCGCCACAGGGTGGTGAAGATAGCGGAAACAGTTCCTTAAATGTCCGTAACGGACGGGTTCCGACCGGCAAATCAATAAGGCCGGTCGGTCATACTGCCAGCAGCAACAGCGTTGGCACTGGCTGGAAATACGGAGTTTCGTGCCTGAATCCCCGGTTCTGATACCCCTGTTTCAGGGGAGGTCATTCCCCCGGAAATCAGGGGTTGCCTGCCCGCCATAAACACTACCCTGAGTTCGGTGTAGCATCTTCAGAAGTCACTCCTGCGAGCGATAACCCTGGCGAACAAAAATCAGCTTCTGCGTCAGATAGCTATCGCAGATAGTCCGGATGACGGCAAAAAGCGGAAGACGACCCGGGCCCGGAAGAAAGCCATTGCCGGTTGGGCCACCGTGGTTCACTCATCATCAGTAGGCTTACTAAGAAAGCAGTGTAGATCTGCTCTGGTGACACCGGCATGCTATATCCTTATATCATGCTGTAAGGGATTATTTTTAAGCCAGACTCCGCTCGCCGTGGTGCATTAATACAAATTCCAGGTGGTCTTCACAAGCAAAAAACTCAGGTTTGTGAGCGATATCATATGTCGCGATGAATTTTGAGAAAATTACAATTTTTCTGTAAAAATCAAAGCATTATAAAGTTCTGTCAGCAGAAAATCAGATCATTGCATTGAGCCAATGCTAATGGCTGGTAGTGTCGGTGACTGAGCGTGATAAGGACATTCTGAGGTATCTCTGATAATGGACTCAGGCTGCGCCATAAAAACCGGTGACCGGCAGGAAAAAAACAGGAGAGGTTACTTCGTAAAGGCGGGTTTCTGGCTGATACGGGCAATCAATGCGGTCAGGGAGAGCACCATGGTGGAACGGACAATCTGCTGATAGCGTTGCTGCTGCATGGCACGCAGGCCGGTATCATCACTGACAAAATCCGGTGGCGGCGGTAAGTCTTCAACACAATGGAGCTCACCAAACGGACCCAGAATTTCGTCATCAGTAAAACGATATTCGCTGCCATCATGATTCAGTTCTTCGCGAAGAGCCATCAGCAATTCACAGTCTTCATATTCATTACGGTTAATCACCCCCAGGCCATAAATCAGTTTAAGACGCACTGATAATTCCCCCAGCGGACCATCGCCCAGTAACAACGGTTCTACCGCATACTTCACCGCGTAATCATCTTTGCGGAACACCTTAACCACCAGAACATTCACCGCTTCTGCCAGCATTTCGACGGTCGCTATCAGAAAGCTTCTTACCGATTGCCCGGCATTCAGGCGCTCAAGCACCCGATTTTCAAAAGCCTGTGATTGTTCCATTTGTGCCTGCATATCAATAGTATCACCTGATAACACCCGCGCGGGCACAGCCAGGCTGTGCCCTGATATTTCGTCCCTTGGGAGCGTGGGGCCATTATACCATAGCGTTCCAGGCCTTAACTACCGCCCTGACCACAGGGCTGTCGGCATCCAGCCCGGAAATTTCAGCCAGAGCCGCGGCAACATTCTGCTGAGTGAGTAAACCCGCCAGTTCCTGCGATTGCGGGTCCTGCTCACTGCGAAAATGCAACGCCGCAGCAATCCCCGTCACCAGATGATCCTGAGATAACTCATATTCCAGAGTGCCGAGTGTCGGTTTGATCAGACGATCCCCGGCACTCAGTTTACGTAACGGCTGACGCCCTACCCGCTCGACATCATCTTTCAGATAAGGGTTTTCAAAGCGGCTGATAATTTTGTGGATATAAGCAGTATGTTTTTCGCGGTCGAAACCATAGCGGCGGATCAGCACTTCACCGCTCTCCCGCATCGCCCCTTCCACCACATGACGAATTTTTTCGTCAAGGATCGCATCACGAATCGTTTTATGGCCCGCCAGATGACCCAGGTAAGCCGTAATGGCGTGACCGGTGTTCAGGGTAAAGAGCTTTCTTTCGACAAACGCCATCAGGTTGTCGGTCAGTTCCATGCCCGGAATCGACGGCAGAGGCCCGACAAACTGGGTTTTATCGACAATCCACTCACTGAAGGTTTCAACGGTCACTTCCAGCGGGTCGTTGCTGCCGGCTTCCGATGGCGGCACAATCCGGTCCACGGCAGAATCGACAAAACCGACATGCGCTTCCACCCAGTGATGATATTCCGCCGGCAGCGCCTTCAGCACATGGCCCTTGAGCTGGCTGGTCCCACGCACCATATTTTCGCAGGCGATAATATTCAGCGGTTGGCTATTACCGTTGTCTTTACGTTTAACCAGTCCTTTGGCGAGGGTCCCGGCAATCCGTTCGAGGATTTGTGGGCCGACCGCGGTAGTCACCAGATCAACGTCTGCCACCAGCGAGATCACCTGATCACTGGTGCTGTTGACCGCACTGACCCCTCTGACCATCTCGATTTTCGACTGCTCACCCACCACATGTACCGGATATTCTCCCCGGGCATTCAGGGCATCAACAACCACCTGATTAACATCGGCGAACGTCACCGGAATCCCCGCATCTGCCAGCAGTTTACCGATAAAACCACGGCCGATATTGCCGGCACCAAAATGTAATGCTTTCATAATTTGCCCCGTATTTTTGACATAACCACCAGGAAAATCAGGGCGATACTGCCGAAATTGACCGGCGATATATCCCCCTGTTCAGCAAGAACGGATTATTCGCCGGGCTGACCGGACAACAGATCCAGCACTTCCTGCACACTGGTGGTGGTGGCCAGTCGGGCAATCACGCTGTCATCATCCAGCGCATTGGTCAGGCTGGTGATCACCTGAATATGTTCGTTATTGCGTGCAGCAATCCCGATGACCAGCCGGGCAATATCTTCCGGCTCTTCACCAAACAGCACACCCGCAGGGTACTGACAGAACACGATGCCGGTTTTCAGTACACGGTCTTTGGCTTCTACAGTGCCGTGCGGTACCGCTATCGACTCGCCCAGGTAAGTTGGGGTGAGTTTTTCGCGCTCCAGCATGGCATCCACATATTCAGGCTCGACATAGCCGCCTTTCACCAGTTGTTCACCGACAAAACGGATAGCCTGTTCTTTGTTATCTGCGTGGTTACCCAGCAACACATTGGCGGCGCTCAGTTTGAATAAGTGCTCAGGTGTAGGCTCGAAACTGTCCGCCAGCGTTTCAGTGACTCTTTGATGGTGCTCTGCACTGCGGCCTGCCTGTTGCAGGCGTGCTGTCAGGTCGTTGTACAACCCGCTGTCGAGGAAGTTAGTCAGCGAAATATGCTGGGCATGAGGTGCTTTGCGCATGGCCCGCTCGGTCAGATCACGGTGAGTAATCACCAGGTCTACATCGTCTGGCAGGCTGTTGATGGCGGTATTGGTGACAGAAATATGTTGCAGACCCGCTTCATTCACTTTTTTCCGCAGCACGCCTGCTCCCATAGCACTGGAACCCATACCGGCGTCACAGGCGACAATGATTTTGCGTACATGGCTCAGGTCATCCTGCACAGGCGCAGCCGCCGCAGCCACTGTCTGACCTTTAGCGGTGGCTTTCATCTCCTGCATACGGCGGGTCGCCGCATCGATATCGTCTTCTTCTTTCACTTTGCTGGTTTTCAGCAGGATAGAAGCCACCACGAATGACACCACAAAGGCCGCGATAATCGCGGAAATATTGGCGAAATAGGCACCTTTCGGGGTCATCGCCAGTACCGCCAGTATAGAACCCGGAGAGGCCGGAGAAATCAGCCCGCCATTCAGTACACTCAGGGTAAACACCCCGGTCATTCCACCGAGAATCACCGCCAGCAACAGACGCGGATTCATCAGTACATATGGGAAATAAATTTCGTGGATACCCCCAAAGAAATGGATGATGGCCGCACCGCCCGCAGACTGTTTAGCATTACCCCGGCCAAAGAACATATAGGCCATCAGTACGCCCATCCCAGGACCCGGGTTGGCTTCTATCAGGAAGAAAATCGATTTACCGGCCTGGCTGGCCTGCTGAATGCCCAGCGGAGAGAAGATACCGTGGTTAATCGCATTATTCAGAAACAGAATTTTTGCCGGTTCAACAAAAATGGAGGTCAGTGGCAGCAGATCATGCTGGACCATGATATTGACCCCGGCAGACAACAGGTGTGATAACGCCTCGACCAGCGGACCAATCGCCATAAACGACAGTAATGCCAGTAACATACCGATGATGCCGGCAGAAAAGTTATTCACCAGCATTTCAAAGCCGCTTTTAATTTTCCCGTCCACCAGACGGTCAAACGAGCGAATGGCCCAGCCACCCAGCGGCCCGGCAATCATTGAGCCAAGGAACATCGGCATATCTGCACCGACAATCACGCCCATGGTCGTGATAGCACCCACCACGCCACCACGGTCGCCACCCACCAGCCGCCCGCCGGTATAACCGATAAGTAATGGCAGCAAATAAGTGATCATTGGCGCGACCAGCTTAGCCAGCGTTTCGTTAGGTAACCAGCCGGTAGGAATAAACAGCGCGGTGATAATACCCCAGGCGATAAACGCCCCGATATTTGGCATTACCATATTGCTCAGAAAACGACCAAAGCTTTGGACTTTGATCCTGATATCTGATGAGGACATACAAACACCCCTTATTGATACGCGCCGGCAAATAAGAGAGCGCGATGATTTTTTGTTTTGGATCTGACGCTTTGCAGACATCAGAATTGCTCTGCTCAGGCGGACTCTAGCACGCAGATTTCGGCCCGAATATTGAGCAAAAAATTTGTGATCGATATCACTGTCAGGCATGGGGGATGGGGGTGTTTTTGGTGATCTGAATCACACATATTCTGTGAAAAAATGCAGAATGTGCTTTTCCCTGGCTCAGATCCGAGCCTATATGTGATGTAGATCACATATTCTCACGTCATGTTTGTTTTGTTTTTGTGATCTGCTTAACAATTTATTTTCATCCATAATGCGCCGGATCACAGTTTGATAGCCGGTCGCTCAGCCGTATATCTGTACCCGCCTCTGTCATTCTGTCGCCTTCGGACCAGCTTCTGCTGATGACTGACTGTCGGTTAACAGATTAGCGTTAGCGGATAATGACCTGAGGGTCGCTTTACGCTGTCCATTTTCATTCACGTCAGTTGTGCCAGCCACCTGCTTCTGGCTGCGATCTGAATCACAGAAACCGCTGCGCCAGTCGCCCTCAGAAACCGTTCAATGCCTCCGGCAACCGCTCTCTGCGTCATATCGCCACTTAGCCATTTTTCTTCCCGCCTCCCACGAAAAATCGTCAGGATAGAGTCACCGGGAAAGGAAGTTCCGGTGCCAGCTATCTGGCATCTTCAACACGTGACCCCTGTCACCCTATAATTCAATATAAAACAGCAGGTTAAATATGGATAAACACAAAATACTCAGGCACGTTCCCTGGGTTCTCTTAGGGATTGTTGGTGCTTTTTGCCTTGGCGTGCTGGCATTACGGCGGGGTGAGCATATCAGTGCCATGTGGCTGGTCGTTGCCTCGGTGTCGGTCTACCTGGTGGCCTATCGCTACTACAGTCTGTATATCGCGCAGAAAGTGATGCAGCTCGACCCCGGCCGGGCCACCCCGGCAGTATTAAACAATGACGGACTGAACTATGTTCCGACCAACCGCTATGTGCTGTTTGGCCACCATTTTGCCGCCATTGCCGGAGCAGGCCCGTTAGTCGGCCCGGTGCTGGCCGCCCAGATGGGCTACCTGCCAGGCACTTTATGGTTGCTGGCCGGGGTGGTACTGGCCGGCGCAGTGCAGGACTTTATGGTGCTGTTTCTCTCGTCACGACGTAACGGTGAGTCACTCGGTGAGATGATTAAACAGGAGATGGGACGGGTGCCGGGGACTATCGCCCTGTTTGGCTGCTTCCTGATCATGATTATTATTCTCGCGGTACTGGCGCTGATTGTGGTGAAAGCCCTGGCAGAAAGCCCGTGGGGGGTGTTTACGGTATGTTCGACCATTCCAATCGCGCTGCTGATGGGCATTTATATGCGCTATCTGCGGCCGGGTCGCGTGCTGGAAGTTTCGGTGATTGGCCTGGTATTGCTACTGCTTTCCATCTGGTTTGGCGGAGTGATTGCCCGTGATCCCTACTGGGGACCGGCCCTGACCTTTAAAGACACCACCATTACTTTTGCGCTGATTGGCTATGCGTTTATCTCGGCACTGTTGCCGGTATGGTTAATCCTCGCTCCCCGAGATTATCTGGCTACCTTCCTGAAAATCGGTGTCATCGTCGGGCTGGCTATCGGCATTGTGATCCTCAATCCGGATCTGAAAATGCCGGCTCTTACCCCGTTTATTGATGGGACCGGCCCGTTATGGAAAGGCGCACTGTTCCCGTTCCTGTTTATTACCATTGCCTGTGGTGCGGTATCTGGTTTCCATGCACTGATTGCTTCCGGGACCACCCCGAAACTGCTGGCAAACGAGAAGGATGCACGCTTTATCGGCTATGGTGCCATGCTGATGGAATCATTTGTCGCCGTGATGGCTCTGGTCGCCGCCTCTATCATTGAACCCGGCCTCTATTTCGCCATGAATACCCCGCCAGCCACGCTTGGGATCACAATGCCTAATCTGCATCAGCTGGGCGGAGAGAACGCCCCGATGATTCTGGCGCAACTCAAAGACGTGACCGCCCAGGCGGCAGCCACCGTTAGTAGCTGGGGTTTTGTGATTTCGCCGGAACAGGTGATGCAAACCGCCAGTAATATCGGCGAGCCTTCGCTGCTCAATCGTGCCGGTGGGGCGCCGACCCTGGCGGTGGGGATAGCCGATGTATTCCACAAAATTATGCCGCTGGCTGATATGGGATTCTGGTATCACTTCGGTATCCTGTTCGAAGCGTTGTTTATCCTGACGGCGCTGGATGCCGGTACCCGGTCAGGGCGGTTTATGTTGCAGGATCTGCTGGGAAATTTTGTGCCGTTCCTGAAAAAGACCAACTCTTTGCCGGCCTCAGTTGTGGGTACTGCCGGTTGTGTCGGGTTATGGGGCTATCTGCTGTACCAGGGAGTGGTCGATCCGCTGGGAGGTGTCAAAAGCTTGTGGCCGTTGTTCGGTATCTCAAACCAGATGCTGGCCGCGGTGGCACTGACGCTGGGTGCGGTGATACTGGTTAAGATGAAACGCAGCCGTTACATCTGGGTGCCGATGGTTCCGGCAATATGGCTGATTATCTGCACCAGTTGGGCATCCCTGATGAAGCTGTTCAGCACCAATCCGCAGATGGAAGGTTTTCTCTATATGGCGAGAACTTATCAGGCGCGGATTGATGCCGGTACCAGTCTGACCCCGGAGCAGATCAGCAATATGCGACAAATCGTGCTGAATAACTACACCAACGCCGCACTGAGTATTCTGTTCCTGGTGGTGGTCTACAGTATCCTGATATACGGAATAAAAATCTGGCGCCAGGCGGACAAAAATCCGCAGCGCACAGACCAGGAGACCCCTTATGTGCCGGTGCCGGAAGGTGGGGTGAAAACCTCCTCCGGTCACTAAAAACGCCAGGGCTGTCAGACAAGACAGCCCTGCCCCGACAGGAGCCATTATGTTTGGAAAGGCCGGTTCGGCATCAAAATATCTGGGTCAGGCTGCACGCATGCTGGTTGGCCTGCCGGATTATGACAACTACGCGGAGCATATGCGGATTAACCACCCGGACCAACCGGTGATGAGCTATGAGGAGTTCTTTCGTGAACGCCAGCAGGCCCGTTACGGCGGCGATGGTAAAGGAGGTATGCGTTGCTGCTGAAGGAGAATAACGGATGACACCGGTAACCGTGACATTGTTGAGTGGTTTCCTCGGGGCCGGGAAAACCACCCTGCTGAACAGCATTCTGCAGACCGAACACGGAATGCGGATTGCCGTAATCGAAAATGAGTTTGCCGAAGCGGACATCGACCGGCAAATCATCGGTGATCGCGCCAGCCAAATCACGACACTGGCCAATGGCTGTATCTGTTGCAGCCGCGCCAGTGAGCTGGAAAGCACATTGCTTGAGCTGCTGGATTCGCGCCAGTCGGGGTTGCTGAATTTTGACCGGCTAATCATCGAATCCACGGGCATGGCAGACCCGGGCCCGGTGATCCGCACTTTCTTCAGTCATCCGCGGCTGGCGGAAGAATATCAGCTGGATGGTGTGATTACCCTGGTGGATGCGGTTCATGCCGCACAGCAACTGGATAACTACAGCGTGGCTCAGTCACAGATAGGTTACGCTGACCGGTTGTTGCTCAGTAAGACCGATATTGCCCCGGACACGGCAGCCCTGATCGAAAGACTACAACGGATTAACGCCCGTGCCCCGATTGTCCGGGTGGTGAATGGGGATACCGATATCCATTCGTTGTTTGATTTACGGGGATTTATGCTGGAACCCGCTACTGCGCCGGTGGTGCAGTACCGTTTTGTGCCGGATACCCCTGACAGGGTCAGATCACTGACACTGACTCTCGATTACCCGCTGGAGCTTGATGCCCTCTCTGCGGTGATGGAATCGCTGCTGCTGCGCTTTGCAGACAATCTGTTGCGCTATAAAGGCATGCTGTGGGTAGGCGGTGAAACTCACCGCCTACTGTTTCAGGGCGTACAACGGCTGTACAGTTCCGGCTGGGACCGTGCCTGGCAGCATGATGAAATTCCTGCCAGTACCCTGATTTTTATCGGTGTTGATCTGCCTGAACAGGAAATCCGCCAGGCCTTCGAAGCATTGCGGCCGGATAATTTATAACCCCAGCGTCTCTTTAATGCGTTTCAGATAACGGCGGCTGACCGGCACGGTCTGGCCGCTTTTCATCCGCAGTTCCCCCTGGCCATTTTCCTCCATGCGGATCTCACGCAGCTGATCCATATTGATCATATGCTGGCGGTGGCAACGTAACAGAGGAGTCCGCTGTTCCAGCGTCCGCAGGGTCAGCTCAGTCGCACCCTCCTGCCCTGCACTGCTGGTGACAAATACCCCGCCGATACGGCTACTGACACAGGCCACCTCTTCCATCGGCAATAGCCAGATACGATTCTGTCCGTTACACGGAATATATTTCAGTGGTGTCTGCAACACCGGCAGGCGTGTCAGATCCTGAGGATCACTGACCTGGCGCAGCCGTTTCAGGCACTTTTCCAGCCGGGCCGGATCGGTAGGTTTCAGCAGATAATCAAAGGCGTCTTCATCGAAAGCCTGCAAGGCATATTCATCAAAGGCCGTCAGGAAAACAATATGCGGCCGCTGCTGTGGGTCCAGCATTCCGGCCATCTCCAGCCCGCTGATGCGCGGCATCTGAATATCCAGAAATACCACCTGCGGCCGCAGACGGTTAATTGCCGCCATCCCCTCTATGGCATTGGCAGCTTCGCCGGTAATGACAATATCGTCGTACTGCTGTAATAACAGCCGGAGATTTTCCCGCGCCAGTGGCTCATCATCAACAATCAGTACCTCCATTAACTTTGCTCCTCCGTGGGTAGCCGGATAATCACCCGCGTATAGTGGTCGGTGTGATAATCAACATTCAGCCCGCAATCGTCTCCAAAGCGCGCCCGTAAGCGTCGGTCCACCAGGCTCATTCCCATTCCTTGTCCTTTACCGGTCAGTGGCACAAACAGTCCTGCATTATCCTGCACCGAAACCTCCAGATATTGCTGGTGCTGACAGGCAGATATCGTAATTTCACCTGTCCCGAGTAACTGCGAAGTCCCGTGTTTGATGGCATTTTCCACCAGTGGCTGCAGAGTAAATGCCGGTAGCCGGTAATGTCGCAGAGCCTCAGGGATCTGTAAGTCCACTTTCAGCCGTGACTGAAATCGTGCCTGTTCTATTTGCAGATAGGCATTTACATGTTCCAGTTCATCTTCCAGCGTAGCCATCTCAGAAGAACGCTTGAGATTTTTGCGAAAAAAAGTGGACAGATACTGCACCAACTGCCCGGCACGCTGGCTGTCATTACGGATCACGGCCTGCAGTGTATTCAGTGCATTAAACAGAAAATGGGGGTTCACCTGAGCATGCAGTAGTTTTATTTCAGACTGTGCCAGCAGGGCTTTTTGCCGTTCATACTGCCCGGCAAGAATCTGTGCTGACAGCAGGCGGGCAATCCCCTCACCCAGGGTCCGGTTAATCGAACTGAACAACCGGTTCTTCGCCTCATACAGCTTAATGGTGCCAATCACCCGCTGATTTTCACCATGCAAGGGGATCACCAGCGTGGACCCCAGCTTACAGGCCGGATTAACCGAACAGCAGTATGGCACTTCATTCCCGTCAGCATAGACCACTTCTCCGCTGTCTATCGCCCGCCGGGTATAGTGGGAAGAGACCGGTTTACCAGCAATATGGTGATCATCACCAATGCCGGTAAACGCCAGCAGTTTATGACAGTCCGTAATCGCCACCGCGCCGATATCCAGCTCGCGGTGCAGCACCTGAGCCACCTTCAGGCTGTTTTCCTGATTAAACCCCTGGCGCAATATGCCCTCGGTGGCGGCCGCCACCCGTAATGCGGTGGCCGAAAACGCCGAGGTATAGCGGGCGAACATTTCCCGTTTATCCAGCAGAATCCGCATAAACAGCGCCGCGCCCAGGGTATTGGTAATAATCATCGGGGCCGCAATATGGCTCACCAGACGGCTGGCTTCAGGATAGGGCCTCGCAATCAACAGAATAATCACCATCTGTAGTGCTTCGGCCAGTAAAGTGACAGCCCCGGCCGTCAGTGGACTAAAGATCTTATCCGCACGGCCTCGCCGCAACAGCAGGCTGTGGGCGATACCTCCCAACAGCCCCTCAGCAATGGTCGAGAGCATACAACTGAAGGCAGTGATACCGCCCAGCGAGTAGCGATGTAATCCGCCGGTGAGCCCGACCAGACCGCCCACCGCCGGCCCGCCCAGCAAGCCGCCCATCACCGCCCCAATCGCGCGGGTATTGGCAATCGAATCGTCAATATGCAGCCCGAAATAGCTGCCAAGAATACAGAACACCGAAAAAGTTATGTAACACAGCAGCTTATGGGGGAGCCTGACCGTCACCTGCATCAACGGAATAAACAACCGCGTCTTGCTCATCAGCCAGGCAATCACCAGAAACACACACATCTGCTGCAGCAACTGCAACACTAAGCGAAAATCATACATTGCGGGTGTCCCGGGCCATCATAAAACCCGCAGCATAGCCGGTTCCGGCCGGAATTTCTTTGAAATAACCCCGAAAACCGTTGTCCGGCGAAGGATAACCGGCAGACAACGGTTTAGTGTTTTATCAGCAAGTACCGCAGAGACAGACGAGGTAACTGATGACCGCCTGACGGACATCATTGATAATGGTTTCGATGCCGGCATCCGTCTCGGAGATAGTCTGGCCCCGGATATGGTCGCAACCCCCGTAGGTTTGCCACAGCGCTTTATCTATATCACTGCCCTCTCCTGCCTGTCGCTCAACGGCATATTACAGACATCCGACGAGTTGCTGAACCCTGGCTGTATTGGTCCCCGCCTTTCGGAAGGGCAACACTACCACTGGGAATTTAATGTCGAAGGTAAAGCATTGTCCGTTTCAGCGTCTGGTTCGCTGCTGTTCGACGACGATAAGCTGATGGTTCAGGCGGCTTGTCATGATGCTGGCATCGGCCTGTTTTACTCACATTAGCTGACCTTCCTCATATCTGACCGCAACATAAACAGGAGAGTCATTCTGCTGTATAGATATTTCCCGAAGGCTTTACTTAACTATCAAATAGCTTCGGGCTGGTTTGGTAGTAAAGGTCACGTTCACTCAACTGACGAGACTTTCTCACCTGGCGATAATAACGACTCATTTTTACAACTCAGGTAAAGAAGTCGATAACTGCTTGTACTCGCTTTACTCGTTGCGTGTTTTGCATATAGTAAATATAAACAGCAGGATAGAGAGGCCAGTATTCATACAATATGGGTTTTAAATCCCGGGAGTTGACCATACCAGCATGCAGGGGTTCAAATATACGGCCTATACCTATTCCAGCCCTGACAGCATCGCATACAGCGTCAATATCGTTACAAATCATCACTGGCTTGATCTCTGGTGTTATTGACAGACCTTCTTCGATAAGTATTAAGGGTGAAAGACGATTGGAGGTAGTAAACCTGTAGGTAACCAGGCGATGGGCAGAGAGATCGCCAGGCTGTTCAGGCAGGCCATATCTTTTGATATAGGCTTCTGAAGCATAAAGTCCCATTTTGAATGAGGGATGAATTTTTTTAACGACCATTCCTTCACTGACCGTATTCCCGAATCGAACTCCCAGATCGAAGCCTTCTTCAACAAGACTGACCGCTCCATCGTTAATAGATAACTCCAGTTGAATATCCGGATAGGTCAGATTGAATTCAGCAAGACGAGGTTTTACGATGAGTTGGTATGCGAAGCGAGCAAGCGTTATCCGTACCGGCCCCGAAGGAACTTCGCCCAGACTCTGTATGTCTTCCATTGCCAGATCTAAAGTGGCGATCGCATCTTCTGTTTTCAGTAACAGATTCTTTCCTGCTTCAGTGAGACTGATTCTCCGTGTGGTGCGTGTAAATAACGGAACTCCGGTTTTAGCCTCAAGAAGCCTCAGTGATTTACTGATTGAAGGCGTCGTCACGCTCAGTTTACGTGCTGCAGCAGAAATGCTCCCTTCGCGGGCGATGACGTGGAAGATAGTGAGCTGACCGTAAGTTGAGTTGTCCATTATTAACCTCTGGTTAATAGTTTAGGTGACGCGTGCAGTCTACCCGCCCTTTCCATAATTATCTATATTAGCCTCACTAACCCTGTAACAGACCGTCATTGTATAAGTCGTTTCAGTGGAAGAACTGCTTTGGTTATTGGTGGCAGAGTCGGTTGAAACATCATTACATGATAAAACCAAACCTTCAGACGATGCCATACAGGCTTACAAGGATCGTGTAACACAACTGGTGCCACCCGGGCGCTTTTGAATTCCACAGGATATTGTCTCTGCACTGGCCTATTTGGAATCAAATGACGCTTGTTTCATTACTGGTTCCAATATCGCCATAGAAGGTGGTTTCACTGGTTAATCATCAAACCACAGGTAAAAATTAAATGAAAAATGTTCTTATTATTTCAGGCCATCCTAATCTCAACGATTCCTTGGCAAATGCCACTATTCTTAATGAAGTGTCTAAAGAATTACCGGAAGTGAATATTCGCCGTCTTGATGAACTTTATCCGACTTACCAGTTTGATATTAATGCCGAACAGCAGGCGTTATTAGAGGCTGATCTGATTGTCTGGCAGTTCCCTTTTTCATGGTATTCGCTGCCTGGTATTATGAAGTTATGGGTAGATGAAGTATTTGTTCACGGGTTTGCACATGGCTCAACAGCAAAACTTAATGGTAAGAAACTTCTGCTTTCCTTCACCACCGGAGCGCCTGATGTAGCCTACACCACGGCTGGCTTCTTTGGCCACACTCTTGAAGAGTATCTGTCGCAATTTGAGACAACAGCAGCGCTGTGCAATCTTGAATATGTGGGTACCATCTATACGAATGGTGTGAGTTACGCAGGCCGGGAAGATGAAGAAAAAAGATCCGCCCAAAGACATTCTGCACGTGAACATGCTGCGCGCCTGATTGACACTATCAGAAGTAACACTGCCGATTAATTATTTACTGACAGCTCACAGGGGTGATAAATGTTTATAATTAATATCACGGTTAATTCTGATGTATCAGAGCAAATGCAGAATGAAATGTTTCCGGCTCACATTAGATGGCTGGAAAAGTATTTTAATAATGGTAAATTTCTGATGCTTGGTCCTTATATTGACACTAACACTCATGCGGGTGTTATTTTTGCACAGACCAGCAACAAAGATGAGTTGTATTCTATTCTTGAGGAAGACTGCTATTATCCCGGATTTGCCCGGTATGACGTGCGTGAATTCACGCCTAAGTTGATTGCAGAAAACTTTAACACAGCAATTAAATAAAGCACTGATGATGTTGAACAGGTGACGCATGCTTAAAAATAAACTGAACAATAGTGTTGAAATCCCCCGTCTGGGGTTCGGTGTCTTCCAGATGAACGATGCAGAAGTTTGTGAGGCGGCAGTATCCTGTGCTCTGGAGACCGGATATCGCCTACTGGATACCGCATCTGCTTACGGGAATGAAGAGGCGGTGGGTAATGCAGTCCGGAACAGCGGAATCAAACGTTCGGAAATTTTCATTACCAGCAAATTGTGGGTTCAGGATACAGGGTATGAGAAAACCAAAGCAGCCTTTTATCGTTCTCTTGACAGGCTCAGGATGGACTACCTTGATCTTTACCTGATTCATCAGCCCTATTCTGACGTGCATGGTTCCTGGCGGGCTATGGAAGACCTCTATGATGAAGGGCTTATCAGAACAATCGGTGTTAGTAACTTTTCACCTGTCAGGCTGGCAGACCTGATTACATTTAACCGCTACCCTCCTGCCGTCAATCAGATTGAAACACATCCTTTTTGCCAGCAAATTATCGCCGCAGAATTTATGAGGGCTCATGGTGTTCAGATTGAAGCATGGGCGCCATTTGCAGAGGGAAAAAATGAAATATTTAACAACCCAGTTTTGTCTGCGATTGCTGTCAGGCATGGAAAAAGCGTAGCACAGGTCATTCTGCGCTGGCTGTTACAACTGGAAGTGGTTGTCATACCTAAATCAGCCAATCCTGAGCGAATTAAGCAAAACTTTGCTGTGTTCGATTTCTCACTAGATGAAACAAGCATGAAGCAGATCGCCACTCTGGATAAAGCCGAATCCTTAATAGTGAAACACGATGACCCGGAACGAGTGAAGTTTATAGGTACACGTATTTTTCGTACTTAGTTCACCATTATTTCAATTTCTTTTATTGGCAGGAGGTTCTATGAGCATCACGACTAAATCATTTCCGCTTAATGCTGACACAAGTATCCCTGTTGTTGGTTTCGGCACCTTTCTGATCAATCAGGTAGATGTTGTGTCGGCTGTGCGCACGGCGGTAGGTCTGGGTTATCGGCACATTGACACTGCAGCCGTTTATGGAAATGAAGAAGGTGTCGGTGAAGGAATACGTGCTGCTTTAAAGGATCACGGTCTTAACCGCCAGGACATTTTTGTTACAACCAAACTCTGGCCCGGATTTGCAGAACGAAATCAAACGCCTAAAAATTATGCCCGGACACTAGATGAATTTGAAGGTAGTCTGAAACGGCTTGGGCTGGATTACGTTGATTTATACCTGATACATTCACCTCATGGCGGTGAACAACGCCTGAATCAGTGGAAAGCGCTGATGGATATCAAAATATCCGGCCGGGCTCGAAGCATCGGCGTTAGTAACTTCAATACATCGCATCTGGAAGAAATAAAAGCCTCCCGAATGGCATTACCCGAGGTCAACCAGATTGAACTGCATCCGTGGTCGCAGAAACCAGAACTTATTGCCTGGATGAGACAAAACGGTATAGTCCCTGTGGCATACAGCAGCCTCGCGCCTATGTCCACCTGGCGTGCAGGACAAGAAAGCGCCAAAACAGTTGAAACATCATCAGATAACCACATCTTTGCCGAATTTGCTGCAAAATATGGCGTAACTGAAGCACAGTTCCTGCTTTGGTGGGGAATCCAGAATGGCTACGCTGTGTTACCGAAAAGCCTGAATCCAGAACGCATGTTGCAGAATATCGATCTGCCAGAATTGACGATCAGCGATAAAGATATGATGCTTATTCAGGCACTTGACCGAGGTGCCGGGATTGCCTGGTCTGTCGGGGATCCTACTCAGGTGAAATGAGCAATCACAGTATATCATTGGCCGTGCCTGCCTGGCAGCAAGTTGATTAGCCAGCGAAATTAAATTTCGGCAAGTTACTAAAAAAAGGCAACGAACAATCAGCTAAGATGCAGGAACATCGAAAAAAAGCTCCCATGTCCAGTGAAAGATAAACCTTTCACTGTAATCATCGCAGGGAGGTCCTTCGACTCCTTTTTGCGATATACATGAAGCATTGCTGGCTCAAAATCAGTTTCTCTCACTATCATCGCTGCGGACCAACACTGAAACTCTGCACCATCCCGGCGGCCATTTCGGATTACCTCATCCCTTTTTGACCGTACCTGTACAATAAAAGACTGGAAAAATTAATCGACGAGTTATCGCGTTTCCAGACGGAAAGCAACACGCACTATCGCTACGTCGCCAGTATATTGTTAACCCGCGGATTTAAATTCCGACCCCGGGTTAACGGCCGAAAAACGCTTATTATCTGTGGTTTTTCCGCTGAAGCAGGAGTACATCTTACAGCAATCGGAGCAGCACACTCAGACCTAGGGCAATCATGCCTGTTGACTGCTCAGGAAGCCGTTAGCTGCGCACTGAATCGGTAGCTTTGAGGCAGCCTGAATCAGCTGTAGTAGAAATCATTTCTCTGTCTACATCTGACTGCATTAATGAAACCCGATTTTCGGCCAAAACGGGCTAATTTTTCACTAAAGCAAATGAGCTATATAAAATCCTGAACCTCAAAACTTATGTCTATTCATAAGCAAAGAACTTTCAAATCATTGGCCGTTTTCATGCACCAGAGACGTGGGACTATCCATGGGTTGAGACTTACCAGAAATTACAGAGCCGTTTGAGCTCTGGCTTTTGAGGGCTGCAACAGCAGCCCTTGTATCCATCCAGTTTTGTAGGTTCACTTGCTAGTGAAACCACCATCAACGGCGATGGCCTGACCAATCACAAATCCTGCATGTTCGCTACATAACCAAAGTACTGCGCCAGCTATCTCTTCTGAACGGCCAAGGCGCCCTGCAGGGATCTCTTTTATGACCGTGTCCATATGTTCCGGCGCAGTAGAGAGAGCCTTTTGCACCATTGGCGTCTCTACGGGACCAGGACATACAGCATTCACATTAATACCCATTGGCGCATACTCAAGCGCTGCACTTTTAGTCAGGCCGATGACACCATGTTTCGATGCGGTATAAGCCCCCAGATTGGCAATACCAGCTAACCCGCTGTTAGACGAGCAATTTACAATCGCCCCGCTTCCTTGCTTACGCATTTGTAGTAACTCATGTTTTAGACAGTTCCAGACGCCGCGCAAGTTTACCGCGATAGCTAAATCGAAATCCGCTGCTTGTGCATCGGCAGTGTTTTCTACAGGAACATGCAAGCCTGCGTTATTGAATGCCATATCCAGGCTGCCAAATGTTGCAACACACATTCCAACCGCGTTTTCTGCGTCACTTTCACTGGTGACATCACAACGTACAGCGACAGCTTTATGGCCAGAGTTTACCAGTTTTTGCGCTTCACACTCAGCAGCTTTAAAATCCAGATCTGCGAGCACAACAGATGCCCCTGATTGTGCAAAAGCGATAGCCGTAGCCAGACCAATTCCGGATGCCGCACCAGTCACTAATGCAGTCTTCCCATCAAATCTGATATTCATATCGTTACCTTGGAAATCATTATTTCTTTACCCTGGAAATCAATGATTGTCTGAGCTAATGAAAATATATTCCGGGCATCGTGTTTACCGTACTGGATTTCTGTTTTCTTCGGTTGGTATCCAGTCGAATGTGTAGGGATCCGGCCCGCGTCGACCAGCTTCACCCTTATTAAGGTTATCGATTACCGAAAGTTCGTCAGACGAGAGCGTAAAGTCGAAGACAGAGATATTTTGCACCATGCGTGCCGGGGATGCTGTTTTTGGGATCACGATGCGCCCTTGCTGCAAATGCCAGCGTAAAACAATCTCGGGAGGCGTGCGTCCATGATTTTCTGCAATTCCGGCTAGTGTTGGGTCGTTCAGGACCGCAGCCTGTCCCAGGGGACTCCAGGCCTCAATAGCGATACCGTTTTCGGCGCATACGGTGAAAAGTTCCCGCTTCCCGTAATAAGGATGAATCTGGATCTGGTTTACTGAGGGGATATGTCCGGTCTCGTCGATGATCCGCTTAAGATGCTCAGGCTGGAAATTTGATACTCCAACTGAACGCAGCATACCTTCATCGATAAGCTCGATCATCGCACGCCACGTAGAGACATAATCCCCGTCGTAAAGGGTTGGCAAAGGCCAGTGCATAAGGAAAAGATCGAGCTTATCGACACGCAGTGAAGTTAGTGTATCTTCAAACGAACGCCGGACATCCTCAGGACGGTGGTTTCCGTTACCAAGTTTACTGGTCAGGAAAAAATCGCCTTGGGGCAGGCCCGATCTGGAAATACCCAAACCCACACCTTTTTCATTTGCATACATCTGGGCCGTATCGAAATGCCGGTATCCAGATTCGATTGCAGCCAGCACACCCTGGGCAGTAATTTCATGGCTTTGTAGGCTATTATCACGAGGAGCAAGATCCATGGTGCCAAATCCAATCTGTGGAATCGTTACACCATCGTTTAATGTGATTTCTGGGATGCTAGATGTTGTCATTACGTATACTCCCGACTGTGAACGTAGGTTTAACGGATGTGTAAGGCCCGCCAGGGACAGGTAATCCTGGTGGCTAACTTCAGAATTTCATGGTTTTTTCTCCTGATAAAACAAAGCATTAGGCATTTGTCATTGTAAATCATGGTTAACAATCTAGCAGTTATAGTTCGAACTCCAGTAGCAATATCCTTGAAAATGTTTGTCTGATTATCCAAAACAATAGGAGAAATGCGGACCTGATTTTGCCTTTCACTATGGAATTTTAAGTATAAGAGGGGAACTATGAATAGTTGGGAACAGAGTCGTTTAGTGGCCTGTCGGGCGGAGCTGGTTGAACTTATTACACAAGCACAACCTGAAGAAGGACAGGTTGAAGTCCGCCCTGGATTATATCTTAATCGTATCTCATCGCCTTACTATGCCGTTCACGGTATTCTTGAACCATCCTGCTGCGTGGTAGCCGAAGGAAGCAAGGAGGTGATACTGGGGGGAGAATCTTTTCAGTATGATGCGGCTCACTATCTGATTGCTACCATGGGCGTACCAGCATTTGCCCGGATCGTTAGCGCTACCCGGGAGAAACCCTATCTGAGCATGCGCTTTCTTCTCGACCCCGCTATAGTTACTTCAGTTATTCTGGATTCAGGAATTATTCGCCAGGATAAAAAATCTTCTGTTGATGCTAAAGCCGTTAATGTGAGTACCCTGGATGCGGACATGTTGGATGCGGCATTAAGACTGGTTCGGGCATCTAAATCGGCAGAGGAGTATCGGGTTTTAAGCCCCTTAATTTTACGTGAACTCGTTTATCGTCTTCTGATAAGTTCCCAGGCTACCCGACTAAATCAGATTGCTCGTTTCGGCGATCAGGATCACCGCATGGTAAAAGCAGTCAGAATACTATCAGATCGTTATACTCAGCCACTTCGCATCGAAATAATTGCTCACCAACTTGGGATGAGCATTTCAGGATTTCATGCTCATTTCAAAGCCGCAACCAATATGACCCCTGTTCAGTTTCAGAAACAGCTTCGATTGCAGGAGGCTCAACGACTTATGCTTAGTGAAAGCGTTGATGCAGGACAAGCCGCATATCGTGTTGGTTATGAAGATCAGTCCCATTTCAGCCGTGATTACAAGCGCCAATATGGCGCTCCCCCGGCACGACATATTGCTCAATTGCGGGAAATAATAGTTCAGGGGATGAGCGTTTAACCAAGTTTTTCGCCGTCAAGAGGGAATTTTAATAATTTGGCCGATTACACGATTTGGGATGACTATTACAGTCACCGCTCATAGCTGCCATTCAAACCGTTAAAACTTTTTGCAGATGTTCTTACCTCCGGAGCAGGTATTTTGGCTATGCCGGGAGGGAATTTTCAGAGGCATCCGCTACCTACCCGGAAATTTTCCCTCGCTACCAGACCCTTTGATGCTATCTCCGCAAACATCAGTTATGGTAAAGCTTACCCCACCTGTTGCTTAAACTACGGAGCACTTATGCAATACCCTGCGTCAGAACTGGTTCATATTGCAGCGTTTTCAGATGCCGGACAAGGCGGTAACCCGGCGGGAGTCTGGATGGGAACGCAGTTCCCTGCCGATGAAGAGATGCAGAAAATTGCCGCAGATGTGGGGTTTTCAGAAACCGCCTTTGCCGTACCGCTCGATGACACCCACAGACTGTGGCGGGTACGTTATTTTTCACCGGAAGCTGAAGTTCCGTTTTGCGGTCACGCCACTATCGCCACCACCACCGGCATTGCCGGGCGTTATGGTGCCGGGGATTATCAGTTTCAGCTCAATCTGACCAACATTCCGGTCTCGGCACAGCCCGATGAATCGGGTCACTGGCAGGCCACCTTGCTTTCCCCGCCGACCCACAGTCAGCCCGTTGACCCGTCTCTGGTGGATCAGGCACTGCAACTGTTTGGCTATACCCGTGAAGATTTAGATCAGCGTATCCCCCCTGCCCGTATCCACGGCGGGGCCGACCACCTGATACTGACACTAAAACACCGCAGTCAGTTAGCCGCGATGCATTATTCGCAGGCAGAAGGCGGAGTATTGATGAGGGATAACGGCTGGGTCACTATCCTGCTGGTGGTGGCAGAGGACGAGCAACACTTTCATACCCGTAATCCGTTTGCTTACGGCGGGGTTTATGAAGATCCGGCCACCGGGGCAGCATCAGCCGCCTTTGCCGGTTATCTGCGTGATATCGGCTGGCCGCACCACGGGGAAATTGAGATTATCCAGGGCGAAGATATGGGAATGCGCTCACGGATTATTGCGAAGATCACCGAACAGCCAGGCAGCCCGATTGCTGTATCCGGCCAGGCACGGCTGATGGAGTAACAACCTCAGTCCGGCCGGAGTCGCCGCGCCACACTATTCTGTCGCGCGGCTGCCCGGCCGGTTCACCACCTGCCCTCAGACTTAGCTCAGCCGCGAAATTGCCTGTGACAACCGCTGGCAGGCCGTTTCCAGCACCGCGCTGTCCACCGCATAAGCAATTCGCAGATACCCCGGGGTACCGAACGCCGAACCGTGGATCACGGCGACCTGTGCCTCAGACAGCAGCCAGCTCGCCAGCGCCAGATCATCAGAGATCACTTCCCCCTGCGGGGTACGGCGGCCCAGTAATTCACGGCAATTGACGAACAGATAAAACGCCCCCTGCGGCGCACTGGCCGACAGCCCGTCGGTATCACTGGCCAGTTGCAGTACCCGCTGGCGGTGTTTATCCAGAACACTTAACCAGCCCGGCAGAAAATCCGCGGGCTGATTGAGTGCCACTACCGCAGCAGCCTGAGAAATGGATGACGGATTAGAGGTACTCTGCGATTGCAGCGTTTGCATGGCAGCAATCAGCCATTCCGGCCCGGCGGCATAGCCGAGTCGCCAGCCGGTCATGGCATGGCTTTTTGAAACACCGTTGACCGTCAGTGTTCTGTCCGCCAGCTCGGGCGCTACCTGGGCAAAGGTATAAAACGCAATGCCGTCATAACGTAATGGCTCATAAATATCATCTGCCATAATCAACACCTGCGGATAATCAGCCAGTACCGCTGCCAGCGCCTGTAACTCTGTTGCGGTATATACCGCTCCGGTTGGGTTGCCCGGCGAATTAAGGATGATCCAGCGGGTCTGCGGAGTCAGTGCCGCTTTCAGCGTTTCCGGCTGTAGCTTCCAGCCGTGCTGTTCTTCACAGGGCACAATCACCGGCTCACCTTCCGCCAGCGTGACCATATCTGGATAGGATACCCAGTAAGGGGCCGGAATAATCACCTGCTGTCCCGCATCGACGGTGGCCAGCAGCGCATTAAATATCAGCTGCTTAGCTCCGCTACCGGCAATGATCTGTGAGTGGCGGTAATTCAGCTGGTTATCGCGGAGAAATTTAGCCGCAATCGCCTGTTTCAGCACGGCGGTACCGGCCACGGCGGTATATTTGGTCTGATGGGTGATAATTGCCTCAATACCGGCATAACTGATGGCTGGCGGAGTGGCAAAATCCAGCTCCCCTTCGCCCAGATTGATCACTGGCAGGCCTTCAGCCTCCAAACTCCTGACCTGGTCGGAAATAGTGGCGGTGGGAGAAGGACGAACCCGTTGCATTCTCCGCGCGGTCTGATGAGTATTCATAAATCCTCTTTGTATAATTTGATTCAAACAATACAATTATCCTCCCAAAACTACAGCAGGATAGATGCCGTGTTACCGTTCTTCATACTCGATGACTCACCGTTCCCGGCCTGCTTTGGCGTCACTGCCAGCCTGTGGGCTAACCAGTTAAACCTGCCGCTGTGGAGCCTGCGCCCGGCGTTTGAACAGCCGTTTGCCGACAGCCATCAGCATGTGATTTCGGCCGGGTATTGCGTGACCAGTGGTCTGTACCGCAGCAATACCTTGCAGCAGGAAGTCACCGATATCGCACAACTGCCGGACCGGGATGCCGTGATTGTGCTGGCCGCCTCGCAGGAGGCGCTCATTGCTTCATTGCCCGGTCCCCGGCTATACAGCCGTTACCGCCAGGGTGAGCTGAGCCTGGACGGCGCGCAACCGCCTCTGCATTGCTCAGCATCCGCCGACCGCTATGGCCGCTACGATGCAAAGCCTGCGAGCGCAGTGGCGGAATCAGTGCTGACCATCGCCATTGCCGGCCATGAAAAAGACCACCGTCAGGCCTATCCGGCGACACTTGCCGCATTGGGTGACGCCGCCGATGCTCTGGGCCTGTCCCCGGATATCCGCTTTGTTCCGCCGGACAGTTTGTCGTCTGAGCTCAGCGAATTAGCTCCGTTGTCCGGCATCATTCTGCCGGGCGGTTCATCGATGGCCGCCGTTATCGGGCAGATTCGCATTGCAGAGGCGACCCTGAACACTTCGCTGCCGGTGCTCGGACTGTGCCTCGGCATGCAGAGCATGGCCACCGCACTGGTCCGCCAGTCCGACGATTGCCGGCAGGCCATACTGGCGGAGGTCGACCCTGAGGCTGCGCTGCACAGTTTTATCCGCTTTGACGATGGCAGGCATCGCTGCGGTATTTTTCCGTTCAGCACTGCTGACGAGAGTTATCCGATGCATTACAACCATCGCTACCGGTTTAACCCTGCACTGACTGGCCCGCTGACTGTGGCTGGTGCCACCATCACCGCAGCCAGTGGCGATATTATCGAAGGCATTGCCCTGGCATTGGCGCCCTTCTGGCAGGGGGTGCAGGGTCACCCGGAATTACTGTCCCGGCCGGACGCCCCGCACCCGCTGTTTATCGCGTTTTTACAGGCTGCGGTTAACCGGCAAGGGTAACCCCGCTGCGTGGATCACTGGCCAGAGCTTTCATCACTCCGGTCAGTGCCTCGACAGCCTGTGCAGATACCGGCTGCAGAGGAGCCCTGACCGTACCGCCATTAAAGCCACGCAGGGCCATCGCCGCTTTCACCAGCTGTGGCTGACCATGCTGACGTGCCAGTTGGCGGTAATCGAACCATAACTGATGCAGGTCGCGGGCGGTTGCCGCATCGCCCTGCTCCAGCGCACGGTAAGTCGCCAGAATTAATTCCGGTAACGCGCCGCTGTTAGTGGTGCTGATGCCGTCGAATCCGGCCATCATCGGACCGGTAAATGCCAGGTCCGAGGCACAGAACAGGCGCAGACGCCCTTTCAGACGGTTAGCAATCTGATCGATAGCGGTCGGGTTTAAATCACCCTGTTTTATGCCCACCACACCCGGGATATCGGCCAGTTTCTCCAGCAACGCCGGAGAAAGCGTAATCCCGATACCCGGCGCGTTATACACCAGGATACCGGTGACCGACAGCGGCGCCATTTCACGGAAGTAGTTGATAATCTGTTCATCGGTAATTTCGCTGACGTAAGGCGCAGTCACCATCGGCAGCCCGCCCAGTTCACCGGCCAGGATAGTCAGGTCACGGGCATCGCGCGGATCGGAGCTGGCACTGCACAGCATGACCGGGATACGGTCCTGCACACATTCCATCACGCGGACAAACAGTTCGCGCCGCTCTGCCAGCGACATCACCGGAAACTCGCCGTAAGTGCCACCGATCAGGATGCCGTCATACCCCAGCCCGATCACCCGTTCAATGTTTTCGCACAGGGCGTTAAAGTCAGGTTCGCCCTGCGGGGTGAACGGAGTCACCGTGATGTTGAAAATGCCCTTCAGGCGTTCGCGACTTTCGTTAATATCTTTCATTTCTGTGCCTTACAATAAAGTTAATGGACGGGAGAGGCTGCCAAGCTGACGATAACCGTTATCGGTGACCACCACGGTTTCACTCACCCCGACGGTAAATTCGCCATAAATACGCAGCGCAGGCGGAATATGGAAAGTCATACCCGGTTGCAGTTCTGTGGTAATGCCGCTGTACAGGCTCAGGATGCCGCCTTCGCCCCAGTCAGGCGCAAACGACACCCCGATGGAGTAACCGGTACGTTTTTTGAAGTTATCGGTGAAACCGGCACGGTCGATCACCCGCTGACAGGCGTTATGCGGATCGGCACAGGTGGCTCCGGGGCGAATCGCATCCAGTGCCGCCTGCAAGGCTTCCTGGCAGACCTTTTCCATTTCAATGGCAATCGCCGGAGGTTTGCCGATCCATGCAGAACGCATTAAGGCTGCGTGGTAGCGGTCATGGGATGCCGCCATTTCCAGGAACACCGGGTCGTTATCCTGCAATACCCGACGCCGCCAGGTACCGTGAGGAATGCCGCTGCGTGGACCACTGGACATCAGCGGCTCCATGCCAACATATTCCGAACCGGCCGCAATCGCGCCGCCCATCATCGCCGACACCACTGCGTTTTCGTCGGCGCCCTGACGAATCGCGCGGATACCGGCCCGCATCCCCTCATCCACATAGCGGGCAGCCTGCGAAATTTTTTCGATTTCTGCGGCCGATTTCACCGCCCGCAGCGGTTCAATCACCCCGGCAGTATCCGCAATCTCACCCAACTGACTTTGCAGAGCTTCGTAAACCGCGACCGGTAAGAACCAGCCACGCTTATCCAGCCCGATACGTTTGTTTATCCAGCCGCACTGACGGATTTTTTCCACCAGAAATTCCACCGGATTATCACCATCCTGATATACCGCGGCATCGCTGATAAAGGTGTTGGCAATAAAGTTGAAATACTCCAGCTGGCGAATTACAAATACCGGATCCCCTTCCACCGGCAGAATTAACGCCTGAAAGGTGTAATAGCCCGGAGTCTGCTGACCGGTGAGCCAGAAGATGTTTTCCGGCCCGGTGACAATCATCACCTCAACACCGGCCTTGCTGAGCCGCTCACGGGTAAGGCGAATACGTTGCTGATACTCCTCAGCCTGAAACGCAGATTCGCTGCCCTGAATCACATTACCGGGTTTTTGCATCACTAAACTCCTGAAGTAAGGTTGCTGTTGTCATATCGAAGCGCACCCCCAGCCCGGGGATGTCAGAGGCCCGGATACGACCCTGTTGATAAGTTAATCCGCTGGCGGGATCGTCGGTTAAGCCGTCAGCACCATAGAGCTCGGCAAAGGCAGGTTGCAGCAGATAACAGAGCTGCAATGCCGCGGCGGTGGCTGCATGCCCCTCGTTCATCTGGCCAATCATAAACGGTACACCTGCGGCCTTAAGCTGCCTTGCCGCAGACACCAGCGGGGCGATTCCCCCCAGTTTGACCAGCTTCAGATGGCCCCATAAACGGCCTTCCGCCGCCACCAGCCGTTGCAGCGCCGCTTCGCTGTTCAGACTTTCGTCAAGCATGAGCGGAATGCCATATTCCTGAAGCGCGGGCAGTTCAGCGTCCTGACTGGCCGCTAACGGTTGTTCGATATAGCTCAGTTGCAGTGGTTGCAGCCTGGCAAACGCCTGCCGGGCCTGCGGCAATGTCCACTGACCATTCACATCCACCGCCAGTGAAATCTGCTGACCGAAGGTGTCACGCAGCAGGGTTAAACGCGCCAGATCGGTGTCAAAATCGCTGATACCGACCCGCAGTTTTAACTGAGTAAATCCACGGCTGACGTACTGATGCGCCTGAGTTAACAGTTGTTGTTCACTGCCCCAGAACAGGGTCTGGTTAGTACTGAATTCCGCGTTACCGGCGGTTCCGCCCAGAAACTCAGCCAGGGTTTGCTGTTGGCTGCGGGCCAGGAAATCGTGGACCGCCATATCCAGCAGCATCCGTCCCGGCGCCAGCAGCGGGCTTTCCGGACCGTGAATCGCACTCAGCAATTCCTGACCAACCGGCAAAGTCTGCCAGTCAGACAGTACCGGCAGCAGGTTAGTGATCACCTGTTCAGCGGTGTAACCGTGCAGATAGCTGATATTCAGGCGCACTTCCCCTAGCCCGCACTGGCCCTGGTCTTCCAGGGTCAGCCACAGGGTGTCCAGCCCGCTGACCGGCCCGGAAGAGGCGGTATAGAGCGTGACGCCGGAATAGTGTAATTCGCCGCGCCATAAGCGGATTTTCACGATGCGTTCCCCGCAGGCAGCATCGCCAGCGCCACATCCAGGTAGATATAAGCCGCGGCGATAAATTCATCGACCGGGACAAATTCATCCGGTTTATGTGCCACTGCCAGAGCCCCCGGGCCAATCACCACGCCTTTGGCTCCCAGTGAACGGAAGTGCACTAAATCACAACCGCCCTGGAAGCCGTACGGACCAGGATCTGTGTTGCCATGTTTCTGGCAGGCCACCAGACTGTGCTGAACAATCGCTTCCTGGCTGTGGGTTTCGGTCGCGCCACCGGTGGTGGGCTGCCAGCCGATAATCTCCGCCTCAATACCTTTTTGTTCACGGGCCTGGTCGAGTAACTGTTGAATTTCCTGACGTACCACGGCTTCGTCTTCTCCCGGCACCATCCGCCGGTCAATCATCAGTTCACAACTCTCAGGGATCACGTTGTCGGCATGTCCGCCATGAATACGGGTCACCGTCATGCTGGCATTACCCACCAGGGCATGACAGCGGCAACGCACCTCCTGATGGTGGCTCTGTTCAATCATCTGCAACAGCTGTCCGGCCTGATACACCGCATTCACACCCAGTTCAGGTGTTCCTGAATGGGCAGTCACCCCGTTGACCCGTACTTTCGGACGCAGGCTGCCTTTATGCGCCGAAAAGGTCGCATTCGAGGTGGGTTCACCGATCACCGCAAAGTCGATCGCGGGCGGCGCATCTTTCACATAGAATTTCGCCCCTTCACTGGCGGCTTCTTCATCGGCGGTGAATACCCCCATCAGGGTTCCGGACCATGTTTGCGGGGCAGCGGCCAGCATTCGCAGGGCTTCGACCATGGCCACTAATGGTCCTTTGGCATCACAGGAACCGCGACCATACAGCCGGCCATCGGTTTCGGTCAGGGTGAAAGGATCGGTGCTCCAGCCTTCTCCGGCCGGTACCGTGTCCAGGTGGGTATTAAAGGCAAAACAGGGCCCCGGGCCATTTTTCAGTACCGCTATCACGTTGGTCCGGCCCGGCGCATATTCACTGAAGGAGAGATCGAACCCTGCCTGCCGCAACCAGCCAGCCACACACTCTGCTGCTTCACGTTCATGGCCCGGCGGATTTTCGGTATTAATGGCGACCAGCGCCGCTAAATCCTGTTTCATCCGTCCACTGTCAGCCTGATAAGTACTCATAGTTGCTCCGTTCTTAATGTAAAATCTGGTCGAGAAAGCGTTTGGCGCGATCACTGACCTGACCAGAGAAGAAGTCGCGGGTATTGGCCCGCTCGATAATTTCCCCCTCCTCCATAAACAGAATCTGATTTGCCGCACTGCGGGCGAAGCCCATCTCATGGGTCACCACCATACTGGTCATCCCTTCAGCGCTCAGTTCAGCCATCACATCCAGCACTTCACGGATCATTTCCGGGTCCAGTGCCGAGGTGGGTTCGTCGTACAACATCAGTTCGGGTTTCATCGCCAGCGCCCGGGCAATAGCGACACGCTGCTGCTGGCCGCCGGACAGTTCATCCGGAAAATGGTCAGCCCGTTCATTAATCCGCACCTTCGCCAGCAAATTTTCTGCCTGCTTGCGGGCGTCAATCCGGTTCACTCCCAGCACCGTCATCGGTGCCAGCATGATGTTTTCTGCAGCGGTCAGATGGGAGAACAGTTCGTAGTTCTGAAACACCATTCCGATACGCTGGCGCAGTTTATCGGCCGGAATTTCGCCACGGCTGATGTTCTGGTTACCAAAAAACACATCGCCACTGTCGGCCGGGGCCAGCAGATTCACGCAACGCAGCAGGGTCGATTTTCCGGAGCCGGAAGGGCCAATCAGCACCACCGTGTCGCCACGTTCCACCGTCAGGGAGCAGTTTTTCAGCACTTTCTGGCGGCCAAAGGTTTTATCGATGCCGATCATTTCCAGCAGGGGTTTATCGGGGTGTTTCATAGCACCTCCCGGGTGTCACTGTTCAGGCCTGGTGGCACTAAGCGCAGCTTTTTGTTTTTTTTGCGGCGGAGTTTCGGGTCCAGCACACTTTCAAGCCAGGACTGGAAAATCATGAAAAATGAAGTCAGAACGAGGTAATAGATACCGGCGGCACACAGCGCCTCAAAGTAACGGAAACTGGCACTGGCGGCCTGGTTTGCCACCAGCAGCAGATCCTGCACGGCAATCACCGATACCAGCGCACTTGATTTCAGCATGCTGATCATCTGGTTACCCATCGGTGGCAGGACGATTCTGGCGGCCTGTGGCAATACAATCTTGCGCATGATTTGCGCGTTATTCATGCCCAGCGCCATACCGGCAGTGCGCTGGCCGCTTTTTACTGCCTGCAATCCGGAACGCAGAATTTCCGCCATATAGGCGCCTTCATTCAGTGAAAGCGCCAGTACCGCACAGGTAAAGGCAGAAAAACGGATGCCAAAACCTGGCAGGACGTTATAGACAAAAATAATCTGAAACAGCACCGGAGTGCCGCGAAACAGCCACAGATAGAAGAAGGCCAGCCATTTTCCGGGACGAAACGGAGCTTCCTGCAGCAAAGCCAGAACCAGCCCCATAACCACACCGCACAGCAGTGAACAAAGGGTGATTAACAGCGTCATCCATGCACCTCTGAAAAACTCAGGTGAGATGAAGTACTGCCACATCAGATCAATCGACATAGTATTCTCCTGGAGTGCGGGTTCGGTTTAGAAAATGGCGACGGAGCCCGGGAAGTTCCACTTAGTAATCAGCTTGTGGTAAGTCCCGTCCTGCACCACCTCTTTCAGCCCCTTTTCCAGCAACTGACGGGTGTGGTTATCGCCTTTACGGATGGCAAAAGCGATTTGGGTATTGTTTTCAAACTCGGGTCCGGTGGCCTCAAACACGCCGGGTTTTTCGCTGAACAGCGCAACGGTTCCCGGGGTAGACAAAAACTCTGCATCGGCACGACCCTGCGCTACTGCCACTGCGGAGTCTGTCGCTGCAGGGAAGGTCATCACGTTAATCGCGGCTTTTTTCGCGGCCAGACACTGGGTGTTATTCTCACGGGCTTCGCTCTCTTCGATACCGCCGAGGGTGACGGCGATATTTTTACCGCACAGCGAGAGATCACGACCGGTAATGCCGGATGGGTTGCCTTTACGCACCACCACGCGGCTGCCGATTTTCAGGTAAGGAATAAAATCGACCTGAGCGGCACGCGTCGGATTGACATACATGGCCGAGTTAATCATATCCAGACGTTTGCCCTGCAACGCCGGAATCAGCCCCTGGAAAGACATCTGCTGAGGCGCCGGGGTCAGACCAATTTTTTTGCTCAGCGCGGTGATCAGGTCAATATCAAACCCGGTCAGCTGGCCGTTTTTAACAAACTCAAACGGCATAAAGGTCGCGGCTGTACCATAGGTTAATTGCCCCGGGGTGACACTCTGGTCAGCGGCAACGGCGGCCAGTGGCCCAATCGCCAGGGCCAGTAACAGATTGCCGGCTACCCATTTGCGCAAAGATAATTTGTTCATGCTTGTCTCCTGGTGATTAAATTGGATTTTATGACACTAAAAATACAATTAAAGAGATAACAAAATGCTTTCCTGTGGTGCATGGTGCACAAAATACGTGCATCAGAACCGCTTATTTAGCTGCAACCTGGTGAGTTATTATTGTATATTGAGCCGACAATAATACACTCCAGGGAACATGCTCCATGACACTGACTGACTCAACTGCCAGTAGTCGCCGGATAGCCCGGCAAATCCTTGACCTGATATATGATGCAAGATTCGATCCAGGTCACCATTTGCGTGAACAACATCTCGCAGATGCGCTGGGTGTTTCACGTAGCCCGGTCCGGGCGGGACTCAAGGAGCTGACCCGTCTGGGGGCCGTGGAAGCGCGGCCAAATCAGGGGTTTTTCCTGCTGAAAAGCATCGAAGAACTGCAGCGTCTGACCATTGAGCAGACCAAAAATAATGATCAGGAATTGTATGAACGGCTGGTCAGAGACCGGATTGCCGGAGTGCTACCGGAATCCTTTACCCAGACCGAAATCAGCCAGCGCTATGATGTTGATCGCGGGGTATTATCGCGGGCGCTGGTAATGCTTTCCGAAGACGGGCTGATAGCCCGTAATGCGGGGCATGGCTGGCGATTTTTGCAGACCATAAATTCCGATGTGGCATTACAGAACAGCTACGGATTCCGGCTGATGATTGAACCGGCGGCCCTGCTGTCACCACGGCTGAGAATTGACCGCCAGCAACTGAAACGCCTGAGGGCTCAGCATCTGCGGCTGATCGGTCACGACGATATTACCCGGGTCCCAGCCAAAGAAATCTTTGAAACTGACGCTTCTTTCCATGAAATTCTGGCCGAAGCCAGCGGTAACCTGTTTGTCTTACAGGCGATTCAACAGCAAAACCGTTTACGCCGCCTGCTGGAATTCGGCAGCTACCATAATAAACGTCGCGTAAAAGAGTGGTGTGAAGAGCATGTCGCGATCCTTGATGCGCTGCGCGATCATAAGCCGCAACTGGCCGCCGAACTGATGCGTAAACATCTGCAGTTTGCGTTTGACCAGGTCAGTTTTTTAAAGCCGGACGCATAACCGGCATCAATTTTGCACATACTGATCCTGAAAATACAATCAGGAGAAGTTATGGACTTAAAAATAGCACAGCGTGTCGCACTGGTTTGTGGTGCAGGCAGCGGTCTGGGCCGGGCAATCGCCCTTTCGCTGGCACAGGAAGGTGTCAGGGTGGCCGTCACCGGTCGTAATGCCGATAAACTGGCAGAGACTGTCAGCCTGATCACGGCACAGGGTGGCACCGCACAGGCCTGGATTCTGGACCTGGCGGCACCACAGGATTTTGACCAGACTCTGGAGAGTATCCGCCAGCAGTGGGGCAATATTGATATTCTGGTCAATAACTCCGGTGGGCCACCACCGGCCCGCGCCACCGGAACCGATGCCGCCGTCTGGCAAAGCCAGTTTTCGCTGATGGTGGGTTCACTAATTCAACTGACAGATAAGGTGTTACCGGCCATGCTGGAACAGGGCTGGGGACGCATTATCACCAGCACCTCCTCCGGGGTGATTGCCCCGATTCCTAACCTGGCGCTGTCTAATGCCTTGCGCATGAGCCTGCTTGGCTGGTCAAAAACCCTCGCCAGTGAAGTGGCTGCAAAAGGGGTCACGGTAAACGTGATGGTTCCGGGGCGTATCGCCACTGACCGTGTCGGCCAGTTGGATGCACTGAAAGCGGGACGTGAAAATACCACCGCCGAACAGGTGGCTGAACAGAGCCGCAAAACCATTCCAGCCGGACGTTACGGCGACCCGGTGGAATATGGTGCGACTGCCGCCTTCCTTGCCGGAGAACCGGCGGGCTATATCACCGGCAGCGTTATCCGCGTCGATGGCGGATTAATCCCTTCCGTCTGATTAAACTGGCAGCCCGCAACTTCGGGTCTGCCGCTGTTGTTGTGGCCTTTCTGCCGGGAACCGACAGAGAGGCCACGGCTGACCAGCCCCCCACTTCCCGATAGCGGTTTATCGATGCCAGGCTGCGGCTGACCGGCCGTAAGACGGACTATTTCAGGCGGGAATCAAAACTAAACGGGATGGCCCGCACAGTGGGCATCAGGCCAGCCACTGCCGGATGAAGCGGATTGAACAGAAAATTATTTTCGACCGGAGAAAGCGCACTCGGGATACGCAGAGCCACCGACTGAGCGCCCGCCACCCAGTCATCACCGTATTGCGCCAGAATGGCCGGGGCATCTTCGGCAGCCCAGTCCTCCGGCAGCATATCCTGATCAAATATCATTATCTGATTATCCGGCACCTCAATACTCAGCAGAGTAAAGGATCCGAGTAATTGGGGGGCATTCAGATGCACCAGCGTTTCCAGCATGGTCAGTGACGCCGTCTCCGACAGATAAACCATCGCGGTGCCGACACTGTTCCAACGGCCACCGGCTTCTTTCGCCCCCTGCCCGGACCAGGCAGACGACAGATAGCGGGTTTTGGTGAGCCGGTAGAGGATCATGAATAAACGCCGTGCTCAATCCGCGTAATCAGTCGCATCACTTCCAGCGCCCCGGTTTCTGACGACAGAATATCCGCAGGCTTTTGCCAGTTAAGGGCACGGTTTTTTTCATTCAGCCATTGGTTAGCGGCTTCCTTATCCCCTTCAAACAGTTCAATCGCCCGCGCCAGCACCCGGATTACCCGGATAATTCGCTCGCTCTGATCGGCGGTAAACCGGGCCTTAATGCTGCGGTTAAAGGTGGTATTAGGGATGCCCGACATTTTACGCAGTTCACTGGCCGGAATATTGGTCCAGTCAGAAAAACGCCTGGCGACATCCCCTTCCAGACCCTCGCTGATTCTGCCCATCAGCGCGATCCCATCCTGCACCTCCAGCCCGACGACGCTCCACAGGTCAGCCGGCGGAACCCGGGCCACCGAAGGCGAAAACACTTTCATAGTCATAGCAAGCCCTCCATTTGGTTTTTTAATTATACCATATGGAACAGAAGTGATGGGGTTTTTAGTGAGTATGATGTGGGGTTATGTGCCTGAAGCGTATACTGCTGATATCGTGCTATGTTGTTTTATGTGGAGAAATTAACCGAACGTATTGTTTCCATGTAAAAGGATTGTCAGATGAATTTAGAGACTACGCGTTTAAAGCTGGAACCCTATAATGACTCACACTATGAAGGCTTAAGGGTGATGGATAACGATTCCGAAGTAATGCGGTATATCAACAAGGGTATTGTTAAAACGCCAGAAGAGACCAGGGAAAATATAAGACGTGTTCAGTCCCGATGGCATAAATATGGATTTTCATGGTGGGCTATCAAAGAGAAAGCCTCCGGAGTTGTTGTTGGAGCAGCCTGTCTCCAATACCTGGCAAACGTTGAGGGTGCCCCCCTTGAGATTGGTTGGCGGCTTATTCCGGAACATAATGGCAAAGGCTACGCAACCGAAGCGGCTGAAGCGATTATTGATTTTGCGGCAGAGCACATAGGCGCAGATTATTTAGTGGCTGTTGCCGACCCCGAAAATATCCCCTCTCAGCGAGTGATGCAACGCTTAGGCATGACCTATAAGGCAATAGAACAGCATTACGATGAGCCATGCGTCGTTTATGAACTTAGCATTCCGCGCCCTTAACTGTAGTGGGAATGTGTGTAAATCGTCCGCATGGTGCCGGGAGCGGACGTTTACGTTCGTTCCTGAAATATTGGCCCGATAATTCAGCGTTAAATTTTCCGGTTAATACGCAACGCATCCACAACCAGTGAAAACGCCGGGGAAGGCTGTTTACGGCTGGGGTAATAAAGATAGTAACCGGGAAAAGGCCTGCACCAATCTTCAAGCACCCGGATTAGTTTTCCTTCCCGCAGACAGGTACCGAACTCCTCTTCAGGTAAAAAGGCAATTCCCAGTCCGGCAAGAGCTGCGTCAACAACGTGTTCCGATGTGTTAAACGTCAGTTGCCCTTCAACCCGAACATGAAATTTACCGTTTTCCTGCTCAAACTCCCAGGCGTAAATTTTCCCCGATTGAACCATTCGCTCATTAATACAGCAGTGTTGCATAAGATCGCGTGGCGTCTGAGGGGCTGCACACCGGGCAAAATACTCAGGAGAAGCTACAGCCGCCATGCGCAGTTTCGGACCAATGGGTACGGCTATCATGTCCTTGTCGATGGTGTCTCCGAGCCTCACACCGGCATCAAACCGATCAGCAACGATATCCCTAAACCCGTGGTTGGCGTCAAACTCAATCTGAATATCCGGATATTCGCGTAACAGTGGCGTCAGCTTTGGCAGTAGCGTGGTCTTCAGGACATTGGGTCCACAGGTAATACGGACGGTCCCCGCAGGCTTATCACGCAATGCCGTCAACATGTCCAGTTCGGCTTCAATCTCATCAATACGATGGCCCACCGACTGCAGCAGACGCTCCCCGGCGGCAGTCACCGACACGCTGCGCGTGGTCCGGGTCAACAAGCGGATTTGCATCTTTTCTTCCAGTCCGGAAATCGCCTGGCTCAGTGCAGGTTGGGTCACCCCAAGCTGCGCGGCAGCGCGTGTAAAACTGCCTTCCCGTGCCACGGTGATGAAAGAGAGTAAGTCGTTGAGATTGCGTCTGGCCATGTTCGTTTCCGATCTATTTATAAAATTAACTTATAAGGTCATTAAGTATTCATTAGCTAGTTAACCCGCTGCATATTGGTAACAATAATGCGATGAAAAAGTCAACGCTAACCCTTATGCAAAACGCTTACCGCAGAACGTCACTGCTACTGCTCCTTGCCGGCCTGCTTTACCTCACGCAGTCCGCTATGGCGGGTGACAACGAGCGGGGAGTGGCGCAGGAGACGCTTATGAAAATAGAGATCATTGTGGAGGGAGAAACCGCCATCGCCACCCTCTTTGATACCCCGACAGGCCGGGACTTTGCGTCTTTGCTTCCCCTCAGCCTGACGCTGGAAGACTATGACGTTATTGAGCGTATAAGCGACTTGCCGCGCAGACTTTCTACGGCACAGGCACCGGACGGCATGACGCCAGAAGCCGGAGATATCACTTACTACGCGCCCTGGGGTAACCTGGCTGTTTTTGCAGAGGGCAGAGCTTACGCCCGTTCACTGATCCCGTTAGGGAAAGTGGATTCCGGACTGCCTGTCCTGCAACGCCACGGACCTCTTGCGGTGCAAATCAGAGTCGCCAACTGACCCGCAGCACCTTCCGCACCGCGATTATCCCTGTTATCACAGTCCCGTCCCCGTATGCCGTTTCAGCTCTTACTGCAGCGCTGAAGGCTCCCGGGCGCAGACTTCATGTTACCTACTAAAAAGAAATCCCTGAATGAGTAATAAGACAGACGAGAACAGAAAAAAAATCCCCGAAAGCGGGAAACATCCCGCGCACTGGAGTGGCGTCTTTGCCATGACGCTGTGCGTCTTCGCCCTGATCGCTTCTGAATTTATGCCAGTCAGCCTG